>Ga0316613_10001227_pt1 | contig 17748 bp, 22 predicted proteins | sample OWC_soil_day10_C_2_FD_207647 | JGI IMG/M metagenome (GOLD analysis project Ga0316613, IMG submission 207647) | Wetland soil microbial communities from Old Woman Creek delta, Ohio, United States - OWC_soil_day10_CT_b | ecosystem: Environmental > Terrestrial > Soil > Wetlands | place: USA: Ohio...
CAGAATCTCGCTGGTCAGAAGTGACCATCCGGCGCGGGCCGCGCAAAGGCGGCCCGTGTTGTCGATTATCTCTGGCCGGTCAGCCCGCCTTCGCCGCATGGCGGCGACAAAGGCATGGCTTTTTGGCATTCTCCCGATTCATCGATGAAGAGGAGATTGCCATCGTTCAGAAAATCTCTTCAGGCGGCCATCGTTAATAATGTTGCAAAATTTTCACAATTTTGCGCCCGCCAAATAAAGCGGTTCAGCTTGCTTCTTTCATTCTGTAAATTCATTTTCATACTCTTTCCCGATGGAAAGGGGCGTGCTGCGGCATGAACGGGGCCTTTGCAAAATGGCGTTGTCGAGGTGCCTGCCGAATTTAAAGGCGGGATTGCTGCTGACGATGCGTGTTTCAGGCAAAATTTGCTGGTAATCTGTGGGAAAACTGCAATGTGTGGGAGAGGGAACGCATGTCCGACTGGATCTACTGGAGCATTGTTGCCGGCATCCTGGTGATAGTCGAAATCTTCACCGGTACTTTCTATCTGCTGATGATTGCAATCGGTTTTGCCGCCGGCGCTTTTTCCGCATGGCTGGGCCTCGCTATTTCCCTGCAAATTGTCATCGCGGCTATCGTTGGGACAGCCGCAACATTAGCCTTGCGCTTCAGCCGTTACGGTTCATCAAAGAAAACCGATGCCGCCCGCGATCCCAACGTCAATATCGATATCGGGCAGACGGTGATCGTTGGCGAATGGCAAACGAAATCCGAAAGCATGTATACCGCCCGGGTCATGTACCGTGGCGCCATGTGGGATATCGAACTGAGCTCCGGCGAACGTGCGCAACCTGGCGTTTTCACCATTTGCGCCTTGAAGGGAAATCGCCTCGTCGTGACTGGCGCAACCAGATGAATTCACCTGTTAAATCGTATTAAGGAGAAGGGCATGGGTATTGGAGGATTAGGCTGGGTCGCTATCATTTTGCTTGCGATCTGCGTCGTGTTCATCATGAAGACGGTCCAGGTCGTACCGCAGCAGCACGCCTGGGTGGTGGAGCGGCTGGGGAAATACCATTCAACGCTGGCCCCGGGATTGAATATCGTCTTTCCATTTATCGACAAGGTTGCCTACAAGCATGTGCTGAAGGAGATCCCGCTCGATGTGCCGCCGCAGATCTGCATTACGAAGGACAATACGCAACTGCAGGTGGACGGTATCCTGTATTTCCAGATTACCGACCCGATGCGCGCTTCCTATGGATCGTCGAACTATATCGCTGCCATCACGCAATTGGCTCAAACGACATTGAGATCGGTGATCGGACGCATGGAACTCGACAAGACATTCGAGGAGCGGGATCACATCAACACCAGCGTCGTCAGCGCAATCGATGAGTCGGCAGCAAATTGGGGCGTGAAGGTGCTGCGCTATGAAATCAAGGATCTGACTCCGCCAAAGGAAATCCTGCACGCCATGCAGGCGCAAATCACGGCTGAACGTGAAAAACGCGCCCTGATTGCCGCTTCCGAGGGGCGCAAGCAAGAGCAGATCAATATTGCTAGCGGTGAGCGTGAGGCTGCGATTGCCAGATCGGAAGGCGAGAAACAGGCCGCCATCAACCGGGCCGAAGGCGAGGCGGCAGCCATCCTCGCGATTGCCGAAGCGAGCGCAAGTGCGTTGCGCAAGACGGCATCTGCCATCCAGGAGCCGGGCGGTTCCGATGCGGTCAACCTGAAGGTTGCGGAGCAGTATGTTGATGCGTTCTCCAGGCTTGCCAAAACGAACAATTCGATCATTGTCCCGGCGAATCTGTCTGATATCAGCGGGCTGATCGCCAGTGCGATGCAGGTCGTAAAATCTCAGCAGGCTAAGCAATTACAGAGCTAAAAATATATGCCTTATCAGGCTATTCCTGAGAAGGACCGCTAGGCTCTGCAATCCGAGTTGAAGAAAAACATGGAATTCCGGAAGGCGCTTCTCCGGTGGATCATTCTTAATACGATTGGCGCCACTACCCTTGTTGTCGTTTCGCTGAAATTTCCAAGTCATGAAGATCCGAATGCGCCGGCAGTTACGATTGCTGTTATTGGCGTGTGGATGCTGTGTAGTGCCATTTTCAGCTTGCGCCTGGTCAAGGTGCGAAAAGCGATAGCGGCACGTCTTGAGAAAGAAGTGCAGAAAGAGAAGAGCGGCGCTGACTGGTAACGTAGAGGCCGCCCGGCTGATCCTCGACCTGCAATCGAGTGGCCTCAAGCATCCGCCGGACTAATCACGGGCATGCCGCATGACTTTGCGTCGCAAGGGGCGAATTTGCCTCATAATGTCATTCTTTTGAAACAGAAAGTGAAGCATGAAGAATGACGCCGAACTCTCGCCTGAGGAGAGAAAACGCCTGTTTGCCGAGTTGCGGCAGAATCCGGAGTATGTAAAGACCCGAAGGTCGCTGCTGGCCCTTTCCATAGGGAATATTTTATTCCTGGCAGCCATGTCCTTACTGATGATGAATGATATCGCTCCGCTCTGGGTGACCGGATCGGCCATGGCTGTTTTTCTTGTGGGCAGCCAGTATTTCATTTCCCGCTTGTCGCGCAAGCAGAATGCCATGATGAATAGCCTGAAGCAGGAATATGCGCTCCAGGAACAGGAAAAAAGAGAGCGCGGTTCGAAAAAGGAACGCTCCAGGGAGAAGCGCCTCGCTAAGCAGAACCGTAGCGGCTCGCAAGAGGAAGATTCCGCAGAAGCGGAATGAATCAAAATCGGTAGAGCACCTGGTGCAAGCGCGGCCCGCATCAGACGGCCGTTCATGGACCAGGCTGAAACGCAACCGCCAGAGCATGAAACATTTGCCGGTTGCCGTGCTTGCGCTACTAATTGCCGAGCATCTTGACCGCGTTCATGACGCCGCTGGCCGAGAACCCTTCTCTTTGCCTGAATTCGCCCTGCGTGGCGGCATACGAAACCAGTCTGCGGTCAGCATCGAAGAGGAACATGGCCTGGTTGGTCCGGTAGTCGGAATTGCTCAGGACTGGGCCGGTAAAAGGCAGAAAGGCGGCCGGACGTGCCTGGATCTGCGCAAACGTGTAGACAATGGCTTCGGCCCCGCCAGGCATTGACCAGGAGTAGGTCGGGCGTCCCAAGGCTTCGACGATCTCGTTTTCGGTGGTGACGCCGGTCTGGAAATTGATGGCCTGATCAGGCCGTGCCTCGTTTCCGGCCGAGGCGCACCCGACCAGAGACACGGCGCACGCGATAATTGCCAGCCCCTGTTTCAAGGATTGCATGATCAAAACCCCTTTCGTTCAAACAGAATGCAGAGACTGTCACTGTACTCCCATGTGGCACCGCTAACAAACTGCTGGCGGCGCTTCTATGAATCGGCAAACTGAAAGGAACGCCATGATCTCGCTGTTGCATAAAAGAGTTTTATTTCAATAGGTTATGAAAAAGCCCGCTTCTGCGGGCTTTTTCACGCTTTTACGCTAACAGGCAGTACTTACCCCAAAAATTAGTTTATAGAGCTTTTATTAAGTGAGCTCGACTATCTAATTGCATTTATCGCAAACCCGGCTTTGGCCGAGTTTTTTATGCTTAGGCGCTATTTTGTCCCTGTTGCACAACATATCGTAGATGAGCTTGTTAATTGCAAAACTACCGCTGACCTGTCAAATACCACTCTATGTGCGCAGTTTTCCAGCCAAATGATTAAAAAAACAGTTACTTCCCAATTTTGATAGTAAACTTAGTTAAATTATGAGTTTTGCTAGCTAATTATCTGCCAAAATTACGAGTATTTTGATAAACTGACAACATGAACTATGCGGAGTTTCGGCGTCAGCTCGGGAAAGCTGGAATTTCAATCAAGGACTTCGCTGCACTGCTAAAGTTGCAGCCCACCTCAATTAGCAGTTATGCACGAGGAGGCAAGGTTCCTGATCATTTGGCAGTCATTTCCTCGCTCATGGCAGAAATGGCTGATCACGGGCTGAACTATCGAAAGGTCATTGAGAAGTTAGATCTTGAGCCGAATAAACCGCGTGGTGCACGAAATACTATTGTCAATGAGCAAAAATCGCTGTTTGATGCCGGTGATATGCCTGGTGGAGTGCAAGGGTGAGTGATACAGCACAGATAAGCCACGACGAAGTATTCAAAATCTTTTCTGCGGCGCCAGGCCGCCTCGTACGTGGTGTCATTTCTGAATTGGATTATGCGGCGCAACTTGCGTACGCAGACCTGCGTTCGTCTAAAATTGCAACCTCTGGTATTACCATTGACGCGATTTGGGAGGTCAACGGCATTCCCGTTTTATACCTTGTTAAGGCTGGCATCTTGGAGTCGCAAGCGCATTCCATCAATACCGTCGCTAGATTATTGGCTGCCAGAGGGCATGCGGCTTGTCTTGCCTACGCCAACGCTGGCCGACTAACTTTGCATCCTTGCGTTTTACAAGACGCATTTGGTGTTCGCGCAGATATTGACTTTTCTGAGCTTCTGTCGGTGTTGAATGAGTTGGTGCAAGGCGTCGAGCGTGATGCTTTAGTTGACATTTTCACTGCAGCTCGAGATGTGGCCGTGGGAGCTAGGCTACTGAATTTATTCAGGCAAGTAGCAACGGTCGTTTACAGTGAGGTCTCATTAGGCTCGGATACTGCCAAGAGACACGCTTGCTTAGCATTGATCGGACGAGCTATTTTTACTCGATTCCTTTTTGATCGCGGCATTTTATCTGCTCAAACAGCGCCCGATTTGTTTTCAAAAGTTGCCAAAGGAGGTTTGCCTGGTTGGTTCGAAAATGATCTAGAAACTGCCAAACTCTTCGTCTGGTTGGACCAAACTTTTAACGGCGAATTCCTCCCCATCGTTCCTACACAACCTAAAAATTGCTCCGTCGGCCAATATTCGAAACTTTTACTTGCACTTAGCGATTCAGCCAAGAAAGAAATCCGAAAGATTATCTTAAATCTTGATGCAAGTGGCCAAGCACAACTGCCTTTTGATGATCCAGTGGTGCGCTTGGACTATTCACACATTCCGGTAGGCCTGCTAAGCGAAATCTACGAGGATTTCACGCATACCTTCGACGAAGAAAATGCTACCAAGGAGAGCAAGCATTACACACCTAGGCTAATCGCCTCTATGATGGTAAATCAAATTTTTGATGCCATGCCGGAGGAAAAGCGCTCAACAGCAGTGGTATTGGATCCTGCGGCAGGGGCTGGAGTCTTTCTTGTGCTGACCTTGCAACGGATTGCTTTGGAGCTTTGGCGCAACACTAAGCAGCAACCTACTGCAGACCAAATTCGTGAGATCTTGTATCGCCAGATTCGTGGCTTTGACAAAGATGGCGATGCATTGATGTTGGCCACGCTAAGCTTGTATTTGGCAGCGGTGGAACTAAATGCAAATCCTTTGCCGCCAGAGACCTTATGTTTTCCTAAGCCATTGCTGGGAAGTGTACTCATTCCAGTAGGTGACGACGAGTTAGGCAGTATTGGTCATCGTATCGGGGCAGAATGGAACGCAAAATTTGATGTTGTTCTTGGAAATCCTCCGTGGACATCCAAGGCGAAGGGCGTCTTACTTTCAAAAGAAGTTGACACTATCGTTTCCCGAGTCATTGGCAAGTATGACAACACAAAACACCACGCGACTTATAGGCTAAGAGATTATCACGCTGATGTTCCATTCATCTGGCGTGCTATGGAATGGGCCAAGCCAGAGGCTTGGATCGCTTTTGTCATTCACGGTCGTTTTTTGTTTCAGACCTCTTCAGCAGCTTGGAAGCAGAGGCAGCCATTGCTGAATAATCTAGATGTGACGGGCTTCCTAAATGCTGCCGATTTTTCTGATGAGAAGCTGATATGGCCTGGTATGGCACAGCCCTTCTGCATATTGTTCGCAAAGAATCAGCTCCCTGAACCAGGCAGTGCAATTTGGATACAGCACATGTATAAGGATCCCGCGCTCAATGCATTGTCCCGCCTTCGATTGGATCCGACGGATATCTCAGCATTTACGCTTGATGAATGGCAGCACGAGCCATGGCTAATGAAAGCTATTTATCGAGGCGGCCAATATGATGTGGGCATTATTCGGAAGATGAAGTCATCTTTTGGCCGGCGCCAAAAGGTTGAGTTGGCTGAGTATTGGTTTGAAAAAGTCGGTGGAAAAGGTGGGGAGGGATACAAGGTCGGAAACAGGAAAAAATCGGCTGCAGCTCTATATCAACTTAAAGGTAATCATTTCCCGACAAAACAGCTCCTTAAGGCTTTTATTTCCCATGACCAATACAATGAGTTAAAGGTCCAGCAAGGGGTTGAAGCTATTCGCGATCTGAAAATTTATCGCACACCGTTGGTATTAGTAAAAGAATCAGGTTTCTCTTTAACTAAGCGCCAATTTAGAGCTACGTTGGCTTTTGGCCCTTCGCCAGTTATTTATTCGGAATCTTTCTTTGGCTATAGTGCAGAGGGTGTCGGCGGAAGCGACCTGCACTCCAAGTATCTGTTTCTGATTTCGAATAGTCGCCTGTTGACCTATTACTTGTTAATGACCGATGAAAAATTCGGTGCTGAGCGCCGCGCGATAAATAAGTCGACGTTTGAATCCTTTCCAATAGTACCTTTTGATGCACTAAAGGAGTCCGAGATCAAATCGATTGATGAGCTAGTTAAGAAGTTAGACGTTGCACGAGTAAGCAATGTCTTGTGGACAGAACTGGATGAGTGGGTTGAAAGCCTTTATGGGTTGTCAGAAATCGAACGTGATGTGATTACAGATACGCTCGCAATGAACATGCCATATGGCGAAGTCAGAACTGCAAGCGTTCTACCGCCAAGACAGTCTGAAATAGCACAATTCTTGAATGTTCTCAGTACAAGCGTCAATGCACAGCTTGAGGCCGATGCTATCAAATTAATTTTTTCCGAATTGAAGTCCGCTTCGAATGCGGCCTGGATCTTTTTCCATGTGTGCCCAACCGAAGAACAAGCTTCGCTTCCTACAACTGACGGTGCTTTGGCAAAGTTGGCAACGTACATAGGGGATAATACTGGTAGCTCGCATGCCTTTATTCGGTTAAGCGACAAAAGTTTTTTAATAGGAGTGTTGTTTCAAAGGCGATTTTTAACTCGCACAAAAGCGCGACTGATCGCTCAATATTTTGTTGAACAGTGGGATAGCCAACATGATGCAACTGTGTAGGCGCCCGATTCAGGAGCCACAAGAAATTAGTAACCGCCAGATGTCGGTGGTCATAAAGGCTATTTCAATGGCTTGGAAAATTCTGACAGCGGGCAGGTATAGGCCATCTGAATCTGCTCCTGTTTTCTCAAAATTTGAAGATGAGAATGCTGTTACAGATCAGCTTGTGATGATCCTAAATACATTGGCTGATGATGGAAAGATCATACTCGGATTCGATAACAGCACGTTTCAAACAATCGAGCCGGGAAGTCGGCAGCCAAATTCCGATGGTAATGATTTTGGAAATCAGCCTGATTTTATAATTCGCCCGCAAGCGCGCCCTACAGGAGTTCCGAGCATGCAATATGGTGTTTATGTAGAGTGCAAAACCATTGATAACAATAGAGGCCCTAACCTCTACATCACCAAAGGGGTTAGCCGATTTGTGGAGGGGCGATATGGCTGGTCCATGAAACATGGCTTGATGCTGGGTTATGTTCTTAACCAACAGAAACTGCCCGCTGATTTGGACACGGCTTTTAAAAGGCTTAAAAAGCCAGAACATCTACAACTAAAGCCTGTTTCAACTAAAACAAAAAAAGGAAACATAGACCAATTCGATATACATGAAACATTGCACAATCGGCCGAAATATCCTCCTCATATTCGGCTGGAGCATATCTGGCTAACTTACTCAAATTAGATGACATCTATCGTCAGTTAATCAAACAGGCTAATTGATATGTACTTGGGGAAAGTATCGATTTAATATAGTCACTTCAAATGTCTCGGTTTTTCGACAAACCTTTTCACCAAGAGAGTTTGGAAGTCATCCGCTAAGAATCGTGTAGCCACCTGCTTCTAATTTGGCGCTTGTTCGATGAACGGCCGGTGCAGAACATTATCGGCTATCGCTTCGAAATATTTCGCTTCTTGAAAATATGTGTCACGGTATTTGATAATGGCGGTTACATCTATTCCAATACGCATTCTTAAATGAATGCACATCTACATACCTACCAGCAGCTATTTCCACGAAATTACGATATTGCGATTTGGCAAATAGTTCACCAATAGCCGTGTTAATATCGTTTCCAGGGCATTTTGTTACCTCTAGGAAAATATGTCAGATACCTTCCAAAGGCGCACCGCGCAGAGCTTTTGGTCCTTTAGTCTCTGTGGCATTCATATTTACTCAAACAGCCAGCGCGGCTGGTATCTTCATGACTGAGCGCGCCGCATCTCCTACTTCTGCCATCGTGTCGCCGGCAGAAATGGTTGCTTACGTACGAGACACCTTCTGTCTAGAGAAGAGCGAGATGGCGGATATCTACGGCGTTTCCAGACCGACCATCTATGAGTGGGAAAAGCTGAAAAAGATCGATGCGGATCTCCACGACAGCTATAAGTCTCGCATCAAAAATCTGTATCGTATCTCGATGAAGTGGCGCGATATGGGAAAAATCAAAGGCGATTGGCTGCATAAAATGCTGATGTCCGGAAAAAGTGTGCTTGATTTATTGAAAGCGAGCACCTTGGATGAAAATGCGATCGCTTCTGCGCATCAACAGCTTTCCGCGCTTCAGCCCGTTTTGCTACAGCGAGAGGCAGATCGTGGTGCCGACATGATCAACGCTCTTGGCAATGGATTGCTCAAGATGGACGCCACCCAGAAGAAGCGCCGCCAATAGGATTTCTCCAGGAGAGAGCTTCCTTCTCCTTGCTTCATATCCCTGCTTTCAGGATGCTTCTCATCAGCGATCCCCACAGTAGGCATGCCTAGCCCACAACCTAGAGAAGGCGTCAGTTCGAAGTCGGCCAAGTCGTCTGGAATGTGAACTGATGGATCACATTCAGCCATTACTCGTGGACTGGGTATTTTGGTCATCAAGCGCGCTTGTCGGAGCACTTATAGAGCTTGTGTTTGCGAGATATGATCCACAGACCGTATCCGACGAGTGCGCCGCCAACTAATAGGAGAACGATGAGTCCCATAGCGCCAACATCCTCTGCTTAATAGATTAGTTGAAAAACGATACCAGCCAATGCCATTCTCGCATTGAAAGTTGCTGATTTCATGAAATGGATAGGTATATTTTTTCTTATACGGTATAGGACTAACTTATACAGTATAGAAAAGTATAAGACCCGCTTATACTTTTCTATACTGCGCATTGTTCAAAAATCATGCCTGTGACATAGAAATTTCTCTTCTAGTCCGAAAAAATAGCTGACCCAGCCATATCTGGACGAAGTGACCTGCCCCCACGAATAGCTACATAACGTAGTAGAGTCCGTTTCTGAAAGGGGACGGAAATGAAGAAGCGATTTACTGAAGAACAGATCTTTGGATTTCTGAAAGAGGCTGACGCTGGCCTGCCGGTAACAGAGCTGTGCCGCAAGCGTGGCTTTTCCGACGCCTCGTATTACAAGTGGAAAGCCAAGTTCGGCGGCATGGACGTGTCCGATGCCAAACGGTTAAAAGCGCTGGAAGAAGAGAATAGCAAGCTAAAGCGCCTCCTGGCCGATGCCATGCTGGACAATGCAGCATTGAAGGACGTCGTGTCGCGAAAGTGGTAAGCCCGCAGGCACGGCGGAAAGCGGTTGCCGTCCTGAAGGTGGAGTGGCGACTATCTGAACGGCGTGCCTGCGGGCTGATGAACATCTCGACTTCCGTACTGCGCTATCAGTCCAAGACCGATGGCAACCAAATGCTGACGGAGCGGATCGCTGCATTAGCTGCGCAGCGTAGGCGTTTTGGCTACCGGCGTATTCATGTTCTGCTAAAGCGAGAAGGATGGCAAATCAACGTCAAACGGCTCTATCGGCTCTACCGCATGGCAGGACTTTCAGTTAGGAGGCGACTGCGTAAACGGATCGGTTTAACGGAGCGATTGCCGCTGCTGTTGCCGGAGCAGCCCAACTACGCCTGGTCAATGGACTTCGTGCATGATTGTCTTGCCGATGGCAGGCGCATCCGCTGCCTGAACGTGGTTGACGACTTCACCAAGGAGAGCATCGTTATCGAGGTCGATACGTCGATCTCTGGGCTAAGGGTGGCTCGGGTACTGGATCGCCTTGCTCAATGCCGCCCCTTGCCCCGGATGATCCGGGTTGACCACGGTCCTGAATTTACCAGCTTGGCTCTGGATGCATGGGCACATGCTAGAGGCGCTAGGCTGGCTTTTACCCAGCCTGGCAAGCCGACCCAGAATGCATATGTTGAAAGCTTTAATGGACGGTTTCGGGATGAATGCTTAAATGATCAGTGGTTCTCGACTCTGTATGAAGCTAAATTTCTGATCGAAGCGTGGAGACAGGATTACAATTCAAACAGACCGCATAGTTCGCTTGGTTACGTTACGCCAGACGAATTCGCGGCAAGACATCAATTTATAACCTCGGACTCTACAACTCCGTGTGGCTAAATCCGGGGAGCGGGTCAAGGTGGGCCTATCAGCGCTTCCATGCAAGAAACACATTCAATCTTGGCCAGTATGAGTTGAGAAGCTGTATTCACTACCTGCGCAGGTCGCCTCACGATCTCCTCAGTATCTTGCAAATCAAGAATATTGCTTACAAAAACGCATTTGACGGCATTATTCTTTACGAAAACCCCGCCATAAGGCGGGTTTTTCTATTAATATTGTCATTATGACTCTATTTCGTGGAGTCACTAATATCCGTGGCTTATTGGCATTCACTTCGACCAAGAAATGTTTATTGTATTTTTAAAGGTGAGCAAGGCATCCACTAGTATGTAATCTTGGGGTAATTTCATGAACCAATCTAAGGCTTTTTGCGTAGAGTTAAAAAGAAATATTAGTATTGATGAAGCTCATTTTTATTATTTTTCTCAAGATGAAGGAAATCGAAAGAGGTTGAATTTTCGCTGCGGCGATCCAAAATGCCGGGAAATAAAAGACCCTTTGGTCGTTGGTGTACTCTATGACAGAAAAGATGAACCTGGAAATAAGTTAAAGTCTCCGCATTTTAGAGAACATTCTGCGCACCCCCATATTGATGGATGCACATGGATAAACGATTTGAGACAGATATCAGAAGAAGAAAAGGAAAAACAAAATAAAAGGAAAAAATCAGGTTATATAAGCAGTGATCTTGGTCTTGTGTTCAAGCCAAATCATTCAACAAGCAGCATAAAAAAAGTAGTAAATCATGACCTTTGCAATGATATACATTACGAAAATGATGATGGGAGTAAAAATAAAAGAAAATCAATAGATATCAATGAGAACAAAAGACCAGAAACTTCGAAGTTTATTCAAACAGTCGCCTCACGATATATTAGTTATACCGAGCACCAGAAGAAAACAATCCCATTGTCGATTGAAAACAAACATACAGGGTCATTTTATAGTGTTTGTTTGCCGGTATTCGCGTATCACCCACGTTTTCGAGATAAACGTATTTATCATGGTCAAGCCAAAATTACAGAGCTTGACAATGTATTTTTCATTGAATTCTTGAGCAAATTTGATCCAGATGGGAGTAAGGATAATAGAAATATTTATCCAAAGGTAAAAATTCTAAAAAAATGGTTGAATGAAAATGATCGTCATCTCGGCAAAAGATTACATGAATTAAAAAATATGAAGGTAAAGGTTTTTTGTTATTTCAATACCCCTCCAGTTTTGAATGGAAAAGCAGCTCAGTTCGAGGTTGATAATCCAGCACATATTGAAGTGATGACAATATAAAATAGAAATTTATAATCAAAATCCAAATTTTTCTAAAATAGCCCATACTCGATCTTTATCCTGCATAAGAATATTTCCAACATAATTGGAAAATATATCTGGTTGAGAAATTTTCATAGTCTCAATTGCTACACAAAGCTCGTTACTTGCATCTGCAAGCGCAAGCACATCTTCCTTTTGAAATGAAATATCTTCCATCTTGATCCCGACCGAAGAAGTTAATAGTACTCAGACTGTATCAAGCGCTAACAGGTCTGTTGTATTAAATCCTTAACAAAATTTCTGAGGATTTGGCCTACTACGGATTGTGTAGCCAACGGCTGAGTGAGTATTCATGTTGATTTGACATGGATGCAAACATGCAAAAGCGATTCTCAGAAGAACAAATCATTGGCAACTTGCGGGAAGCTGAAGCTGACGGCGCAGTAATACGGGAGATCTGCCGCAAGCACAACCTTACTGAACAAACGTTTTTTCGCTGGCGCAACAAATACGGCGACATGACTGTTTCCGATGCCAGAAAGCTCAAGGATCTGGAGTCGGAGAACACCCGGCTCAAGAAGATCGTGGCCGAGCAGGTGCTGGCCATTGAAGGGTTAAAGGAGATTGCCGCAAAAAATGGTAACCTCGGCAGTCGGGCGCGTCGCCTGGAGATTCTGAAAGCCAAAGGGTTATCCGAGCGTGCGGTGTGCCGGCTTGCCGGGGGATGCCGCTGAATTGCCAGCTATGAGCTTAAGCAACCTGCCAAGCACAAAGAACTAAGCGTGCAGCTCATCGAGGCATCCGGCCGCTATCCCCGATTTGGTTACTGCCGCATTGCTGTCATGACCGATCAAAGCATGGGACGGGTGTGGCGCCTGTGGCGAAATTTGGGTTTGAACCTGCCCAAGCGCTGGCCAAGAAAGCGGCGTTGCGGGAACGATATGCGCATCCCCGGCACGACACAGCCCAACAGTGTCTGGTCATATGATTTCGTGCATGACCGGCTGGCCAACGCTGGTTCATTGAAGATGCTGTGCGTGCTGGATGAGCATACGCGAGAGTACTTGGCGATTGAAGTTGGCTAGTCGTTGCGCAACCAGGACGTGATTCTGACGCTGTCACGGTTGATGTGCCTGTATGGGAAACCTGCTTTCATTCGCTCTGGCAATGGCGCTGAATTCACGGCGACTGCCGTGATGAAGTGGCTATGTGACCAGAATATTGGCCGGCCTATATCAAGCCCGGCAGTCCTTGGCAAAGCGGGTTTGTGGAAAGCCAATGGCAAGCTGCGCGATGAATGTTTGAATCGGGAGTGGTTCTTGACTCGCCGTGAAGCGATGGTTGTAATCGAAAAATGGCAGCAGTTTTACAATAACGAGCGACCGCATTCTGTGCTCGGCAATCAAACGCCGACCTCGGTAGTCCGACAACAATGGCAAAATCAGAGTGTTTGAACCAGAAGACAGGTCACATGGCGTAGTGCGCCTTCTTCATGCTCACGAAAGCCGTTTTCACATGTGATCAGATGCGGACAACTGATAGAAAAAATTGATGAACATTCGCAGTTATAAACTTACGTTCTAATGTTGAGGGATATAAATAAACGTTAGGGCAGGACAATATCCGCTACAGTCTGCTCACTGGTAGCCACACAGCTTGATTCTAGCTAAATTGAAGGTGGCGTAATAAGTGCTCTTCATTGATCACTCCTTGTAAGCTTTTGGGTATAACGACATATTTACTTTCCCTTTCAAGCTGGCCATACCCCATCACTTGAGGAAAAGAAAAATTAAGGCGTGCTCTTTTCAGCACATCAAGTGCAATACTAGTGAACTTTAGGTTTTCAGGGACTTGGAAAAACTTGAGGAAAAACCATTCGATTCGCTCCTCAACAATTTTTGCGGCTATTGACCTGACTTCACCGCTGTCAGCTGGCTCAGAAAGTAAATACAACGACCATGCTAAAGGAAGGCGGGAGAAGTAATTTGTCTGCCTTAGCGATAGCGATAAGCATAGATCGAATACGCTTGCTGTACCACTACTGGATTCTAAGTGCCTTAAGCCTTTTTCGGATGATATCGGAATGCGAACCAACTCGTTAGCTTCTAGAATTCTAATAACTCTTGCATGAACGCAAGCTGGCGTTACCTCATTCTCTTGAAATACATCCCACATTTCCGCTTCATATATTTCTCGAGTGCCTTTGAATTTTGGGTCTGCTTCAACGGCAACGACTATTTCTTCAATGCTTCGATACTGACTTTTTTTCTTCGGTTGTCTAGCATTCTCTCGAATATACTCAAATACCCTAGGCTTATAGCCTGTTCTCTCGGCTGGATGGCGATCCTCTGGTCTCAAAGCAAACTCAAGGTCAAGCTTGTAATCCGACCAATCAGTTCTCTTCTTAATTTCGTAATACCAAGCCCATACACGCGCAGACTCTGCCCAATGCTTCCTTTGCGCCCCCCTTTTTTTCATGATGGTTGCTTTTTGTTATGACAATTTAAATCCGCATTTAAGCATCCTAGACTGAAGAGATTGCATGCGTCAAATTAATGCTAATTCATGCAGTTAAGAATTACGTATGACAAGATCCCAATCACAAACATTAGATGCACAGATGCTGAATCAATACGGCCCGATCGTTGGAGGAACTGATCTTTATGCGGCCCTTGGTTTCAAGTCATACCCAGCTTTCTATCGCAGTATGAAAAGAGGAGAGCTAGGCGTTCCAGTCTTCACTTTACCAGGACGTCGTGGATGGTTCGCTTTGACTGCAGAAGTCGCTTCTTGGTTAGAAGAAAGACGATCAGAAAATTCTTCATGGCTATAGACCAAGCTTATTTAGAAAAGGAAGAGGGAAAAAATATGGATACCGGATAACCTTAAGAATAGAAATCCGGGATAAGAAAGCACAAAGCCCAGACCCGTTGGCGCGGGAGCTGGGCTTGTATTCAGTGCAACAAGAATTGCGACTCTTGATGTCTGAAGTATCCCTTCCAAACAGAAATATGTCAACAGCCTCAAACAGAGGTTGATGGGATTGCTTTGCCTGCCCGGTCGTCGGTCACCTCCGACGTATCAGCCCGTCTATTTCCAGACGGACGTGTACCTTTTAAATAGGTAGGGATACTTATGGCGCAACACATTTCAAGAAGTAAACAATTTCGGGATTTCACGCGAGATGAAATCAAGAGCATGTCGGAGAGCGACGCATGGGAACTCTTCTGCGAAGCTCGTTGGGGCAGCAAAAGCCAAATGCCATGTCCGTCTTGCTGCAAAATCGATAAGCACTATCCGAATCCGGCTAGAAAACAGTGGCGATGCAAATTCTGTGGCCACGTATTCAGCGTCACTTCAGACACGCCGTTTGCAAACCACCGCTTACCATTTTTAAAGCTGATTGAGCTGATCTATGAATATGCGATTGCCCCGAAAGGACTTGCCGCTAACGATATCTGTTCCAAGATGGGCATCACTTACCGTACAGCGTGGCAGAACCTTAACAAAGTTCGTGAAGCAATTTTCCATGATCAAGATCACACAAGGCTTAGTGGTCATGTGCAGATTGATGGTTGTCATGTTGGCGGCAAACCACGGCGTGGCCGCAAACGCCTAAAAATGGACAGCAACATCATCAACAACCACCTGAAGAACCGCAAGGCAGGCATGGTGCCAAATCAACGTACTGTTGAACAATGGAACGTTAAAAAGCTTGCTAATCGCCGTATTGCCTTAGCGTTGCGTCAGATTGGCACAAACCGGGGTGAGGGCGCAGTTCAAACGATTACATGCGTACTCAGTGCAGAGTCACCTAATGAAGTCACTAAAGCAGTAGTGAAATATGTCGCACCTGGAACTTATATCGAAACTGATGATGGCAAGGCATTTTCTGCCTTACGCAGCCTTGGCTATCGACACAAGACTGTGCGACATTCCGTCGAGTATTCGACAGACGATGGCGTCAACAACAACCAAGCTGAAGCGCTATTTTCTCGCCTACGCCGTGCTGAATATGGCGTATATCACGGCATGCGTCCGCGATACCTAGCGTTCTACTTTGCGGAGTTTGGTTGGCGTGATGACAATCGCAAGATGTCAATGAAAGAGAAATTCAGTTCTCTGCTCCGTTGTCTTATGCGAGGCGCTATCTCACTTGCTTTCAGAGGCTACTGCCAGGGACATCGTTTGCCGTTTGAGTATCAGGGGTGAGTCCTGATTGAAGGGTCCACCATCCGTAATCAGTAGTTTTCTGTGGATGGTGGCGTATCAATCTCTTTGCTCGGCACAAACCATTAAGCCGTTTCATTACCTGCTTGGAAAGAAAGGTTTTGACGATAGGGGGTTCACCTGATGCTTGTCTGTGATTCAAAATGAATTCAACAATTTGATCTGAGGATACAGGGTTCCCCTTACCCATTTCTATTCTGTCATAGATGAGCTGAGTAATCACTCCACGCCGCAAATCGGTGACATGATTTTTCCCATGAATTGGGGGAATGTTCTGTGGGTCAATCTGCAGCTTGTGCAGACGTAGAGCTGTATCTATTGAAGCCAATGTTTCTCTTAACAGGGAAAGTTCATTGGTCAATTGCTGGTATTTTTCAAAAACACTTCGTTGCTTTTCCAGATAGAGCTCGATTTTCTGGATTGAGCCGTCAACGCGCCCACGTTTTTCGATCAGCCATTTAAGGGAGGACGGTAATCTGAGCATGTAGCAAAGTTACCGTCCTCTTCAATCTTTGGAAATTGCAACAGCGAAATCATGGCGGAAAGGAAATGGAAAAGGGCCCCGGAAGGGGCCCTTTTCCACAGGGATGTGATGGACGCGGAGCCAGTTTCCACGAGAGAGTGCCGGAACAGCCTCCCGGATCATTCCTCGCGCCGCAGATGCGGGAACAGAATGACGTCCCGGATGTTGGGGGCATCGGTCATCAGCATGATCAGGCGATCGATGCCGATGCCGCAGCCTCCGGCGGGAGGCATGCCGTATTCGAGCGCACGGATGAAGTCGGCGTCATAGTACATGGCTTCCTCGTCGCCCGCATTCTTTGCCGCGACCTGCGCCATGAACCGGGCGGCTTGGTCTTCGGCGTCGTTCAGTTCGGAGAAGCCGTTGGCAATCTCGCGTCCGACGATGAACAGTTCGAAGCGTTCGGTGATGCCCGGGCGCGTATCGGATGCGCGTGCCAGAGGAGATACCTCGACCGGATAGTCGATAATGTAAGTCGGTTCCCACAAATGGGACTCGGCCGTTTCCTCAAAGAGAGCAAGCTGGAGCGCGCCCAGGCCGGCGGAAGGCAGCGGCTGCACGCCGAACTTCTTCAGTTCCTGGCGGAGGAAGGTGGCATCGTGCAGTTGCTCGTCCGTGTAATGAGGGGCGTACTTATTGATGGCGCCGAGGATCGTCAGCCGGTGGAAGGGCTTGGACAAGTCGAGCTCGCGTCCCTGATAGGTCAGAAGCGCGGTACCGTACGCATCCATGGCAGCTTGGCGAATGACGGATTCGGTGAAATCCATCAGCCACAGGTAATCGACGTAGGCAGCATAGAATTCCATCATGGTGAATTCAGGATTGTGCCGCGGCGAAACGCCTTCATTGCGGAAGTTACGGTTCACTTCGAACACGCGTTCGAAACCGCCAACCAGCAGTCGTTTCAGATACAGTTCGGGCGCAATGCGCATGAACATCTGCATGTCGAGCGCATTGTGATGCGTAATGAAGGGCTTTGCCGACGCACCGCCGGGAATAGGGTGCAGCATAGGGGTTTCGACTTCGAGAAACTCGTTCTTTTCCATGAAACGCCGGATCGACGAGATGACGGCAGTGCGCGCCTTGAAGGTGCGGCGCGTATCTTCATTGATGATCAGGTCGACAT
>Ga0316613_10001230_pt1 | contig 17733 bp, 14 predicted proteins | sample OWC_soil_day10_C_2_FD_207647 | JGI IMG/M metagenome (GOLD analysis project Ga0316613, IMG submission 207647) | Wetland soil microbial communities from Old Woman Creek delta, Ohio, United States - OWC_soil_day10_CT_b | ecosystem: Environmental > Terrestrial > Soil > Wetlands | place: USA: Ohio...
CCGCGCTGCAATGGCGCGGTCGGGATTCCGATCCTGTCTGAGAGATTGGTGCATCAGCGATTGGTGCGGTGCAAGATACGCGGATCACAGCATAGCGCCGTCCGGCCTGTCAACCGCGCAGGGCCACGAGCGCCAGGGGACGCTGCATGGATATCGGCATTCAGTCATCGCGCGACGCGGGTTCCCGTCCGGTGTGGCTGGTCACGGAAGAGGGGCTCGAGGCGTGGTGCGCGGCGCAACCCGCCCCGCGCGCCAGCTGGATCCAGGCGGCCGGCTTCAAGGCCGAGTCCCAGCGCCTGCTGTTGCTGCCGGGAGATGCAGGCGCGATCGCAGGCGCGGTGCTGGGGCTGGGGCGCTCCGGCGCGGGCGCAGACGTGTCAGCGTGGACCCTGGCGCAGCTGCCGGAGAAGTTGCCCGCCGGGCCGTGGCATCTCGCCACGCCGCTCGCACCGGGAGCGGCGACGCGCGCGCTCCTCGGCTGGGCGCTCGGGCAGTATCGCTTCGACGGCTATCGCAGCCGGCCGGGCGCAGCAAGCCGCCAGGCCACGCTCGAGGCGCCGGCCGGCGCGGACGTCGGATACGTGCGGCGGGCCGCCGAGGCGGATGCGCTCGCCCGCGACCTGATCAACACGCCGGCGGGCGACATGGGGCCGGAGCAGCTCGCGGCGGCGGCGGCGCGGCTGGCCGGCCGGCACGGCGGGACATGCAGCGAAATCGTCGGCGAAGAGCTCGTCGCGGCAAGGCTGCACATGGTCCACGCGGTCGGGCGCGCGGGACCGCAAAGCCCGCGGCTCGTCGACCTGGGCTGGGGCCCTGCCGCCGCGCCACGCGTCACGCTGGTCGGCAAGGGCGTGTGCTTCGACTCGGGCGGGCTCGACCTAAAGAACCCGCAGGGCATGCTGCTCATGAAGAAGGACATGGGCGGCGCGGCCTGCGCGCTGGGACTGGCCAGCATGATCATGGACGCGCGCCTGCCGGTGCGGCTGCGCGTGCTCATCCCCGCGGTGGAGAACAGCGTCGACGCCGCGTCGTATCGCCCGGGCGACGTGCTCCGCAGCCGCAAGGGCCTGACCGTCGAGGTCGGCAACACCGATGCCGAGGGGCGTCTGGTCCTGGCGGACGCCCTCGCCTATGCGGACGAGGAGGGCCCCGACCTGCTTCTCGACCTCGCGACGCTGACGGGTGCGGCGCGGGTCGCCCTGGGACCCGACTTGCCGGCGCTGTTTACCCGCAACGATGGCCTCGCCGCCGCCATCGAATCGGCCGGCGCGCCCGAGGACGATCCGGTCTGGCGCATGCCCCTCTGGCAAGCGTACGACGAGGACCTGTCGAGCAAGGTGGCCGACCTGTCGAACGTAGCCTCTCACGCCTTTGCGGGGGCCATCATCGGTGGCCTGTTCCTCCAGCGCTTCGTCTCGACCACGACGTCCTGGGCCCACCTCGACCTCTATGCATGGAGCCCCAGGGACCGCCCCGGAAGACCGGTCGGCGGGCACGCGCAGGGCATCCGCGCCCTGTACCGGATGATCGAGCAGCGTTACGCGGCTCCCGGCGGGCGATGACCCACGTCGCGGGCCGGCACCTTGCCCTGCTGGTGGCCATCTGCGCCGTCTGGGGATTCAACCTGATCGCGATCAAGGCCGGCGTCGACCGGATGCCGCCGATCTTCTTCAGCTTCCTGCGCTTCCTGGTGCTCGCCGTGGCCGTGCTGCCGTTCCTCAGGATCCGGCGTGGCGAGATGCGCTGGCTGCTCCTCGCGTCGGTCTGCAGCGGCGGCCTGCAGTTCGCCCTGATGTTCGTCGGCATCGCGCAGTCGGGCAGCATGTCGTCCGTGGCGATCGCCGGCCAGCTCGGCGTGCCGTTCACGACGCTGCTCTCCATCGCGATCCTCGGCGAACAGGTGCGCTGGCGTCGGTGGGCCGGCATCCTGCTGTCGTTTGCGGGCGTGATGATCATCGGCTTCAACCCGCTGGTGTTCAACTCCCTGGGCGGACTCCTGCTGGTCGTGCTCGGGGCCCTCTCCGGCTCGCTCGGCCTGGTGGCCATCAAGCGCGTCAACGACATCAAGCCGCTCGAGCTGCAGGCCTGGTTCGCCTGGACGAGCCTGCCCGTGCTGTTCGTACTCACGTGGCTGTTCGAGGAGGACCAGATGGCCAGCCTCGCGTCGGTCGACCTGGCGGGGGCAGGGGCCGTGCTCTACACCTCGCTGGCGGCGAGCCTCTTCGGTCACACCGCGTTCTTCGCCTTGGTCCAGCGCTATGCCGTCACCAGCGTCGCGCCGATCACCGTGCTGGCGCCGCTGTTCAGCGTCGCGTTCGCGGTGCTGCTGCTCGGCGAGAGCCTCGACTGGAGGATCATCGTGGGCGGGCTGATGACCCTGGGCGGCGTCGCCACGATCGCGATGCGCGAACGCCGGCTGCCGGATACCCACACGTGACCGCCGGCAGGCGAGGCGGCACAATGCGACCGGAGCGAGACTGGAGGCGAAAATGACGCGCAAGCGCCACGTTCCCGACCCGCGGCCCTACTCGAGCCTCGTCGTGGACGGCGTCAAGCAGACGCCGAGCCGCGCGATGCTGCGCGCGGTCGGCTATCGGGACGAGGACTTCCTGCGGCCCGCGATCGGCGTGGCCAGCACCTGGAGCAACCTGACCCCCTGCAACATGCACATCGATGACCTGGCGCGCCATGCGGCGGCAGGCATCGACTCGGCGGGCGGCAAGTCCACGGTGTTCGGGACCATCACGGTCTCGGACGGCATCTCCATGGGCACCCCGGGCATGCGCTACTCGCTCGTGTCGCGGGAAGTCATCGCGGACTCCATCGAGACCGTCGTGGGCGCGCAGGGGTTCGACGGCCTGGTGGCCGTCGGCGGCTGCGACAAGAACATGCCGGGCTGCATGATGGCGATCGCCCGGCTCGATCGGCCCGCCGTGTTCGTCTATGGAGGCACGATCCGCCCGGGTGCCGGGCGCACCGACATCGTCTCGGTCTTCGAGGCGGTAGGCGGGCATGCGCGCGGCACGGTGTCGGACGCAGCGCTGCACGAGATCGAGTGCAAGGCGATCCCCGGTCCTGGCAGCTGCGGGGGCATGTACACGGCGAACACCATGGCGTCGGCCATCGAGGCGCTGGGAATGAGCCTGCCGAACAGCTCTGCGCAGGAGGCCGTGTCGCGCTCGAAGCGGGATGACTGCCGCAGCGCCGGCGAGGCCGTCGTCCGGCTCGTGCGGCTCGGGATCAGGCCACGCGACATCCTGACGAGGCGCGCCTTCGAAAACGCCATCACCACGGTGATCGCCTTGTCGGGAAGCACCAACGCCGTGTTGCACCTGCTGGCCATCGCCCACTGCGCCGGTGTGCGGCTGACGCTCGACGACTTCACCCGTATCGGCAGGCGCGTGCCGGTCCTCGCGGACCTGCGACCGAGCGGGCGCTACCTGATGTCCGAGCTGATCGCCATCGGAGGAATCCGCCCGTTGATGAAGGTGCTGCTCGACGAGGGGTTGCTGCACGGCGAGTGCCTGACGGTGACCGGCCGGACCATGGCCGAGGAGCTCGCCGGCGTCGAACCCTATCCCGCGGGCCAGGAAGTGATCCGCAGCATCGACGACCCGGTCAAGCCGGACAGCCACCTCGTGATCCTGTACGGCAACCTGGCGCCGGAGGGCGCCGTGGCCAAGATCAGCGGGAAGGAGGGGTTGTCGTTTACCGGGCGGGCAAGGGTGTTCGAAGGCGAGGAGCGCTGCCTGCAGGCCATCCTGGATGGCAAGGTGAAGGCCGGCGACGTGGTGGTCATCCGCAACGAGGGGCCCCGGGGCGGGCCCGGCATGCGCGAGATGTTGTCGCCGACCGGCGCGATCATGGGTCGCGGGCTCGGCGACCAGGTCGCCCTGATCACCGACGGGCGTTTCTCGGGGGGCAGCCACGGTTTCGTGGTCGGCCACATCACGCCTGAGGCGGCCGTAGGCGGGCCCATTGCCCTGCTCCGGAACGGCGACCGGATCACGATCGATGCGACACGCCGGACGATCGAGGTGGAACTGACCGCCGCCGAGATGAAGCGCCGCCACAGGTCGTGGCGTCCACGCGCGCCGTTCGCCCGGCGAGGCGTGCTCGCCAAGTACGCGCGGAGTGTGAGCAGCGCGTCGCTGGGGGCCGTGACCGACCTCGAGCCGGAGGACTGACCCGGAGCGGGCGGATCCGTCGTTTTACACCTGCAGGCAGCCTGGCACCGGGATCTGCCGCGACCCGGCCGAAGCCGCCCGGAGCCCGGTGGCGGCGCGGGGTCGCGGGCCAGTGGCGGCGGGGTCCCGAGCGTGGCAACATGCCTGTTTGTCACGCTTGCAGTTAGAATCGCGGGCCGCTAAGGTTGCGCACGGCTGGGCCGGGCTGGGCGTGTGACAGCGACGGCCGGCAACTAGAGAAAGCGCCGGATCTGCGGTTGATCCAGCCGACAGCATCAGGGGATCCACTGGCTTATGGCGAATATGTACGCAGGTGGGGGCGGCTCGAGGCGCACTGCGGTCTTCGTAGGCATCATCGCGCTGCACCTTGGCTTCTACCTCGCGCTGGTCAGCGGCCTGGCCCGCGAGGCGATGCAGCTGGTCCAGGATGTCGGCATCATCGACCTGCCGCCGCCGCCGCCGCCGCCGGAGGACCTGAAGGAACCGCCGCCGCCGCCGCCGACGGACCTGCCGCCGCCGGTCGTGCCGCCGCCGCTGATCGACCTGCCGGCCTTCACCGGACCGACGACCGCCATCACGGCCCAGGTGTCGGACAAGCCGACGGCCGCGCCGAAGGTCGCCGCGCCCGCGGCGCGCACGGTGCAGATCACCCCGCCCAGCATGAAGAGCAGCCCGCGGTCGCTGGCCAGCGCCCTGAATTCCTGCTACCCGTCGGCCTCTCGCCGCCTCAACGAGGAGGGCAGGGTCACCGTGGTCGTGACCATCGGCGTCGACGGCAAGATGTCTTCGCTGCAGGTAGCGCAGAGCAGCGGTTTCGAGCGACTCGACGGCGCGGCCGAGTGCGTGCTGCGCAAGCTCACTTTCAATCCAGGCAAGCGCGACGGGCAGCCCATCGAGGCCCAGGCGACCTTGCCCATCACGTTCAAGCTTGAGTCCTGATTTGTCGGCAGTCTGAATTTGTTCCAGGTCGGGCAGTCCGCGCCACACAGTGCGTCTGTTCGGGATGTTTGCTTCTGTTAGAGGAATCGAAGAATGGCAACTGAAAACCCGTATGGCATACAGGCACTCTGGGAACAGAGTGATTATGTCGGCAAGGGCGTGTTCGTGATCCTGGGGGTCATGTCGCTGTGGTCGTGGTGGGTCATGATCAACAAGTGGCTCGACCAGCGCAGCCTGCGCAAGGTCGCCGTAGAGGCTGAAAAGAACTTCTGGAACTCCGGTTCGCTCCAGGAGGGCCTGGGCAAGCTCAAGGGCAAGGTGAATCCGTTCCGCGACATCGCCGAGGACGGCATCAAGGCCCTCGAGCACCACCGCAAGGCCGCGCAGGACGTGACCAGCAACATCGAGCTGGCCGACTTCGTCGCGACCAGCGTGCAGAAGCGCGCCGACATGCTGCAATCCAGCCTGCAGGGCGGCATGGTGGTCCTCGCCTCGGTCGGCGCGACGGCCCCGTTCGTCGGCCTGTTCGGCACCGTGTGGGGCATCTACCACGCGCTGATCAGCATCTCGATCGCCGGCCAGGCGTCGCTCGACAAGGTCGCCGGACCGATCGGCGAGGCGCTGATCATGACGGCCATCGGCCTCGCGGTGGCGGTGCCGGCGGTGCTCGGCTTCAACGCCCTGACCCGCGGCAACAAGTCGCTGATCGAGCGCGTGTCCTACTTCTCTCACGACGTGCAGGCGGCCCTGGTCGCCGGTGCACGCCCGGGCCCTGCCGCGGCGACTGCCGCGAGGAAGTAAGCCATGGCCGTTGCAGTTGGCGGTGACAGCCAGGAACCGATGGTCGAGCCGAACGTCGTTCCGATGGTCGACGTCATGCTGGTGCTGCTCATCATCTTCATCATCACCATTCCGGTGATCACGAGCGGCGTCAAGATCGACCTGCCCAAGGAAGTCAACCAGCCGACCGTGACGAAGCCGGAGAACATCAACCTGTCGGTCGACTTCGATGGCACGATCTACTGGAACGAGATCATGGTCGACAGGGAGACGCTGCTGAACTACGTGCTGCAGGAAGCGGTGAAGGATCCGCAGCCGGAGATCCACATCCGGGCGGACAAGCGCGTGCGCTACGAATACGTGGCAGGCGTGCTGTACCAGCTGCAGCGTGGCGGCATGATGAAGGTCGGATTCATCGCCGAGCCCCCCGCCGGGGGCGGCGGCTGAGGCGCGGCCGACGCAAATATCCCGACTCGCGGGGCCCGCTATGCGGGCCCCGTTCTTTTGCGGTCCAGAACCCCCGGTGCGGCTGCTGAACGGCTGCTGAACACCCGTAATTTCGTGGCCCGGGGCCGCCGCAGCGGAACCCGCATCGATGGCCGGCGGTCATTAGATCACGGGCGCCAGGAGAGACAGGAAAGCACGAACTGGGGTATAAATCGCGGTTCATGAATGCTCCCCGGCGAGTCCGGTCGGCGGAGCCCGATTCGCAGAGGTAAACGCATGTCTCTTTCCAGCAGGATGACTGTCATGGTGGCCGGGTTCGCCGCCGTTCTCGCGCTGGCCGCGGTCCCGCCGGCGGCCGAGGCGGCCAAGAAGAAGGAAGAACCGGTCGCCCAGGAGAACCAGCCGAACTTCAGCAAGGAGTTCCGCAAGAAGGCGGGGCCGGTCCAGCAGGCCGTCACCGATCAGAAATGGCCCGAGGTCATGGCTGGCGTGGCCGAACTCGAGGCCCTGCCGGACCTCACCGACGACGACTGGCGCCTGATTCTCAACTGGAGGCTGGTGGCGCAGCAGGCGACCGGGGACACCGACGGGTTGATGAAGACGCTGGAGGTCTGGCTCGCGCGTGGCTATGCGACGCCGGAGCAGAAGGTCCAGTTCAACCAGAACCTGGCGGCGTATTACAGCAAGAAGGATGACGACGCCAAGACGATGCTGCACTACAAGGCGTTCATCGACGCCAAGCCAGACCCGGATCCCCAGGACCTCGCGACGCTCGGCCGGCTGTACCTGCAGCAGAACGACAACGTGCAGGGCATCGAGTGGCTCAACAAGGCGATCGCGAAGGCCGGGGAACGCGGCGAGAAGGCGGACGAACTGTATTACCAGCTGCTGGACCGCGCCTACGTCGAGACGAAGGATGCCGAGGGCCGCCTGAGCAACCTCGAGGAGCTGACCAAGCGGTATCCGAAGGCCGACTACTACTCGCGGATCCTGTCCATCTACGGGCAGGGCTCGAAGAACGATCGTGTCCTGATGTTGAATGCCTACCGGCTGGCACTCCGTGACACGGGATTGACGACGGTCGGCGAACACCTTGCGTACGCGGACCACGCCCTCGTCGTCGGCAGCCCGGGCGAGGCGCTGCGCGCGATGGAGAAGGGCATGACGACAGGCGTCGTTCCGAAGGCCGCGTCCAACCAGGAGATCCTGCAGGAGGCCAAGGTGGCGGTGGCGCGCGACCGCAAGGACCTGCCGCGTGACTCCCAGACCGCCGCCAAGGACCCGAAGGGCGAGCTCGACGTCAAGGTCGGACTGGGCTTCTACAGCCTGGGTGAATGGGACAAGGCGGTCGAGTCGGTGCGGCGCGGCCTGTCCAAGGGCAGCGTCAAGCGGGTCGACGACGCCAACCTGCTGCTGGGGTCGGCGCTGGTCGAGCTCGGCAGGTTCGACGAGGCGAAACAGGCCTTCGCAGCGGCCGCGGCGGCCTCGACCGACCCCTATGTCCGGCGGGTCGCAGGACTCTGGTCTGCGTTTGCGGACCGCAAGGCGGGCGGTGCCGGCGGCGGCTGATTGGCAGCGGCCGTGGCAGTTTTGGTATAAAGGCGGCCGTTTTGCCGCCCGGGTGCCCCCGGGGCCCCACGACGCGAGGAGAACGAACAGGTGCACATCCGAATTCTGAAGGCCCCGTTGCTGGCGCTGACGCTGGCGCTTCCTGCGGCCACGATGCTGGTGACCGCATTTCCACTGCCGGCCGAGGCCCAGCAGGCCGTCGGCGGCTGGCGCAAGGAAGTGGCTGACAAGGCGCAGGCGGCCCAGGAAGCCGGCAAGGCTGGAAATTTCGCCAAGGCCATCAGCGCGCTGAAGGAGGCGAAGGCCAAGGCGCCCCTGTCACCCCAGGAGGAACAGGGCATCAACGAGCTGATGATCTGGGCGGCCAGCGGCGCGAAGGATTACGCCCTCCTCGCGGCCACCATCGAGGAGCGGCTGGCCACCGGCCGGGTCAAGGGCAGCGACCAGGTCGCCAAGCTCGACACGCTCGCGAAGACCTACTTCACCCAGCGTGACTACCGCAGGTGCGCGGACGCGACGGAGCGCCTGATCAGGGCGCGCGGCACGCCGACCGCCGATGACCTGGTCATGCTGGGACAGTCCCAGTTCCTGCTCAAGAACTATTCGGCCGCGTCGGCGACGCTGGAAAAGGCCTATCCCGCCGTCCGCAAGGCCGGCAAGCCGGTGAAGGTGCAGGTGCAGGTGCTCGAGACGCTCAACGCAGCGTACTTCGAGCTCAAGAACGAGCCGAAGCGAGTCGAGACCCTGCACCAGCTCATGCTGGTCCAGCCAAAGGTCGGCGTCTTCGAGCAGCTGGTCAGCCAGTACGAGAAGGAGCGCCTCGACTCCGTCGCGATGATCAACCTGTTCCGACTCGGCGAGCGCAAGGGTGTGCTGGCCAAGGACCACTACGGGAAGTTCGCCGACGCGGCGCTTGACCTGGCGAGCCCCGGCGAGGCGCTCAAGGCCATCGAGAAGGGCATGTCGGTCGGAGGCATACCGAAGGACGACCGGAACAACCGCCTGCTCGCGGATGCGAAGCAGCAGCTCGAGGCGATGAAGACGAACATCGCCCAGCAGGAGCGCGAGGCCAAGGCGATCGGGAACGGAAACCCGGACTCCAAGCTGGCGACGACCTTCTTCACGATGGGCGACAAGGCGAAGAGCGTCGAGGCGGCGCAGCGGGCGATCCAGAAGGGCAAGCTGACCCGCGAGGACGACGTGCAGATGCTGCTCGGCGTGGCGCTTTTCGACCAGAAGAAGACCAAGGAGGCCCAGGCCGCCTTCGCCGCCGCCGCCAAGGCCAACCCGAAGAACGCCAACGTGGCGAACCTCTGGGACGACATGATCGGCGGCTGATCCGGCTGCAGCGAGGATCGTCATGAGGGCCGGCGTGCGCGTGCATGCCGGCCCTCTTGCGTCATGAATCGCGCTGCCCGGCGGCCCGGCGGGCGGAGCCCGTCAGTGACCCTGTCCTTCGAGGTACCCGACGGCCTCTGCGAGGGAAACGACCTCGGCGTACTTGGCCTGCAGGTCGAACAGGTTGGCCTCGTGGGGTGCTGAAGCGCGATCGCCGACGGCCTCGCGCACGACCAGCGGGATGAAGCCGTGCTGGCAGGCGTCCACGGCCGTCGCGCGGACACAGCCGCTGGTGGAGACGCCGGCGATCAGGACGGTGTCGCAGCCCAGCGCGGTCAGGGCCGGCGCGAGCCCCGTCCCGAAGAACGCGCTGGCGTATTGCTTGGTGATGACGATGTCGCCTGGCGCAGGTTCCAGTCCCGGCGCGAAGGCCGCAAGCTCGGGGTGGCGGCCGCGCTCGAAGCAGGCCAGCGCCGGGACCTTGCGGAAGAAGATGCCGCCGTCGCGGCCTCCCGGCTCGTACTCCACCCTGGTATGGACGACCGGGACGCGGGCCCGGCGCGCCGCAGTGAGCAGCGTGACGGCCCCGTCCCGCGCGGCGGCGCATGCCGCGCCGCCATAGAGCGGCGATTGTTCCAGCAAGTAGGCCTGCACGAAGTCGACCACCAGCAGGGCCGGGCGGCGTCCTGGCGGCAGCCGCTGGCTGAAACCGCCGCGCGCGTAGTTCTGCTCCAGTGACTCCACCGCTAGATGACCTTCCTGGCCCTCAGCTGCTCGTATCTCTCCCGCGCCATGCCGAGGAGGCCAAGGTAGACCTCGTCGTTGTGCTGGCCGAGCTCGGGCGATGCGGCCCGGACGGTGCCGGGCGTCTCCGACAGCCTGGGCGCCACGTTCTGCATGCGCAGCTTGCCGAAGTGCGGATGATCGACGGTCACGATGGCATCGCGCGCGTGGAAGTGCGGGTCCGCGAGCATCTCCGGCGCGCGATAGATCTGGCCTGAGGGCACCCCGTGGCGGTCCATCCGGTCGAGCACCTGGCGCGTCGTCAGGCCGCGCGTCCACTCGCCGATCAGCTCGTCGAGTTCCTTCTGGTGCGCGCCGCGGGCCTGGTGGCTGTCGTATCGCGGGCTGGCCGGGAGCTCGGGTCGGCCCATTGCCTCGCAGAGGCGGCCGAATACCGTGTCCTGGTTGGCGGCGATGAGGACCATGCCGTCGCGTGTGGGGTAGACGTTCGACGGCGCGACGTTGGGCAGGATTGCGCCGGTCCGCTCCCGGACGTGGCCGGTCTTGTCGTATTCCGTGATCAGGGACTCCATCATGTTCAGCACCGCCTCGTAGATCGCCGAATCGACGACCTGGCCGCGCCCGGTCTGTTCGCGATAGTGAAGGGCCGACAGCGCGCCGATGGCGGCAAAGGTCGCCGCCAGCGAGTCGCCGATCGAGATGCCCATGCGCGACGGCGGCGTCGACGGATCGCCGACAACGTACCGCAGCCCCCCCATGGCCTCGCCGATGGCGCCGAAGCCGGCCTGCCTCGCGTAGGGCCCGGTCTGCCCGAACCCGGACACGCGGATCATGATGAGCCGGGGATTGATGGCGTTCAACTCGCTCCAGCCGAGCCCCCACTTTTCCAGGGTCCCGGGGCGGAAGTTCTCGAGCACGAAGTCCGCCTTGCCGGCCAGTTCACGCAGCACCTCCTGACCCTCGGGCTGGCGGAGGTCGAGCGTGACGGCCTTCTTGTTGCGGGCCACCACCGGCCACCACAGCGACGGATCGCCCTGCTTCTGCCGGCCCCAGACCCGCATGGGATCACCCTGATTGGGCGGCTCGACCTTGATCACCTCCGCACCCATGTCGCCGAGGATCTGGCCGCAGAAGGGCCCGGCGAGGAGCGTACCCATTTCGATCACGCGCAGGTCGGATAACGGGCCGTTCTTGAAGCGTGGGTCGGCCATGAGGGGTCCTTGGTCCGGGGCGTTCAAGGTCGGATGGATCCGGGATCGTGTATACAATCGCGTCGAAAACGCGTCAAGGAGCCGTAACGGGCTTGGGCATGGGGCCCTTCGTGTATACAATCAAGTCTGCAATCCACCGGCGTGCCAAGAGGGGGCATCGTGGCTGCACGGCAGGTCGAGATCGTCGAAGTCGGTCCACGCGACGGGCTGCAGAACGAGCCCAGCGTCTTTTCGACCGAAGCGAAAGTCGAGTTCATCGAGCGCGTCATCGCCGCGGGAACGCGTCGCGTCGAGGTCGCCAGTTTCGTCAATCCCAAGCGCGTGCCACAGATGGCCGACGCCGAGGCGGTGCTGAAGGCGCTGCCGCGCCGCGAAGGCGTCTCGTACATCGGCCTCGTGCTCAACCGGCGCGGATTCGACCGCGCGGCGGCAGCGGGGTGCACCGAGATCGGCATGGCGGTCGTCGCCAGCGACACCTTCAACCAGCGCAACCAGGGCGTGACGACTGCCGGGTCGATCGCGGCCTGGCTCGACATCGCCGCGGCGGCGCACGCGGCGGGCCTCCGCCCGCAGGTGACGGTGTCGGCGGCCTTTGGCTGTCCCTTCGAGGGCGAGATGCCGGTCGGGCGCGTGGTCGACGTGGCCTGCCAGGTGGCCCAGGGCCAGCCGTTTGAGATCGCCATCGCGGACACCATCGGCGTCGGCGTCCCGAGCCAGGTGACGGAGCTCATGAACCAGCTCAAGGTAGTGCTGCCGGGCATGCCGCTGCGCTGCCACTTCCACAACACCCGCAATACCGGCCTCGCCAATGCCTACGCTGCCGTGGAGGCCGGGGCGTCCGTGCTCGATGCAAGCGTGGGTGGCATTGGCGGTTGTCCCTTCGCCCCGGCGGCGACCGGCAACATCCCGACCGAGGACCTGCTCTACATGTTGCAGCGCATGGGCGTGACGACGGGCATCGACCTTGATGCGACCATCGCCACCGGCCGCTGGCTGCAGGACCGGATCGGCCGGACGGTGCCGGGCATGCTGGTGAAGGCGGGCGGATTCCCGGCGCGTGTGTCGTGACGCCGTGCCGGGGCGGAGACAAATTACGAACCCAGGCGGGAGACACCCTGCTCCGGCCGACTTTCCGGGAATGCGGCGACGGCGCGATGAATTCCCTTGCCGCGGACCGGGGCTAGCCGGGCCGGCCGCGGAACCACAGCACAGCAAGACGCAGGTGAACGCATGACATACCGACTTGGCGTGGACGTGGGCGGAACTTTCACCGACCTGCTGCTGGTGGACGAACGGAGCGGCCAGACCTGGTCCGCGAAGGTGCCCAGCACCCCGAAGGACCAGTCCATCGGCGTACTCAAGGGGCTGGCGCGCGTGTGCAAGCTGGCGGGCATCGACCCGAAGCTGATCAGCCACGTCATGCACGGAACCACGGTGGCCACGAATACGGTGCTGACCAGTTCGGGCGCGCGCGTCGGGCTGGTGACGACCCGGGGCTACCGCCAGGTGCTGCAGATCGCGCGGTCCTTCGTCCCCGGTGGCCTCGGCGGCTGGGTGATCTACAACAAGTCGCTGCCCATGGCGCCCCTGGCGCTCACCATCGAGGCCGACGAGCGCGTGGGTTCGCGCGGCGACATCGTGAGGCCGCTCGACGAGGCGGCGCTGCGCGAGTCGCTGCGCCGGCTCAAGGGCGAGAAGATCCAGGCGCTCACCGTCTCGCTGATCAATGCCTTCGCCAACGACTCGCATGAAAAGCGGATCAAGCAGATCGCCGCGGAGGTGATGCCCGACATCCCGGTCTCCCTGTCCTCCGAGGTGGTGCCGGAAATGCAGGAGTACGAGCGTGCGGTGACGACCGTCGCCAATTCCTACGTCAGGCCGGTGGTGCAACGCTACGTGCACAATCTGCAGACCAAGCTTGCGTCCAAGGCGGGGGCGGTCAAGCTCCACATCCTGCGCTCGGACGGTGGCCTTTCCTCGGCCAGCTCCGCGGAGGAATATCCCGTCAACCTGTTGATGTCGGGACCCGCCGGCGGCGTCACCGGCGCGTTGTGGGTCGCCCTGCAGGCAGGCTTCCCGAACCTCCTCACGGTGGACGTCGGCGGCACCTCGACGGACGTCGCGCTCATCAACAACGGCGAGCCCAAACTCCGGCGGGAGACGACCGTCGGCGACGTCACGGTCCGCGCGTCCTCGGTCGACATCCGCACGGTCGGCGCAGGCGGCGGCTCGATCGCCCACGTGCCGGAACTGACCAGGGCGCTGCGCGTCGGGCCGCAGTCAGCCGGCGCCGACCCGGGCCCGGCCGCATACGGTCGCGGCGGCGCGGAGCCGACGGTCACGGACGCCAACGTCGTCCTCGGCTACCTGCCCGAGATGCAGCGGCTCGGCGGCGACATGGAGCTGCGGCGTGACCTGGCCGAGCAGGCCGTCCGGAAGATCGCCGGCGCGCTCGGCAAGTCCAGCAAGGACGCGGCGCTCGGCATCTACGACATCGTCAACGAGAACATGGTCGGCGCGCTGCGGCTGGTGTCCGTCGAACAGGGCCACGACCCGCGCGAATACGCGCTGATCGCCTTCGGAGGCGCCGGTCCGTTGCACGCCAACGCGCTGTCCCGCCTGCTCGGCTCCTGGCCGTCGATCATCCCGCCCGGGCCGGGCGTGCTCTGCGCGCTGGGCGACGCGACCACGGCGGTCCGCGACGAGGCGGCGCGGACCTTCATCCGCAAGTTCTCCGACACCGACGCCGGCGAGATCGAGAAGATCCTCACCAGGCTGTCGAACACCGCCGCGAAGGCGCTCGAGCGCGAGAAGGTGCCGCGGGCCGAGATGCAGCGCAGCTACCAGGTCGACGTCCGCTACCACGGCCAGGGCCTGCGGCTGACCGTGGACGTCAGGATCGACGACCTGAGGAAGAGGGGCCTGCAGGCGATCTCCGAGCCGTTTGACGACGAGCACCGTCGCCTGTTCACTTTCGCGCTGCCGCTCGAGCACGAGTTCGTCGCGCTCCGCGCGGTGGTGCAGGGCAAGGGAATCCGCCTGAACTCGCTGCAGATCGAACGCGGCGGCCCGGACCCGAAGGCGGCGGCGGTCGGCAAGCAGAGATCGTACATGGACGGGAAGGACGTCAACGCCGTGGTCTATGCCCGGGGCCGCCTGAAGGCGGGCAACAGGATCCGGGGACCGGCGATCGTCCTGGAGATGGACTCGACCACGGTCATCCTGCCCAGGCACACCGGGCTGGTGGACAGGCTGGGCAACATCCTGATCTACCCGGACGGGCACAAGGCGGCGGCCGGCCGCCGCAGGCCAGCGCCGAAGCGCAAGGCGGCCGCGAAACCGGCCTCGAAGGCCAGGCCGGGGCGCCGGAAGTAAGGGCTCGTGGGCCCGGGTACTGCAACGGAGTAAGCAAGAATGCCCGCCAAGATCATTCAGCGCAGCAAGAAGTCCTTCAGGAAGGTGAAGGTCGATACCGTCACCATCGACATCATCGAGAGCGCGCTCCGCAACGCGCGCTTCGAGATGGACACGGTGCTGTTCCGCACGGCGATGTCGCCCGGCATCCGCGAGCAGCACGACGAGTTCCCGATGATCGCCAACCCGGACGGGAAGATGGTCGTGGGCCAGTTCGGCTCGTTCATCTGGGGCTTCATGCAGGGTTACGAGGGGACGGTCGAGGAGGGCGACATCTTCCTCACCAACGACCCCTATTCGGTGAACGGCGCCATCAGCCACGCCAACGACTGGCTGATGCTGATGCCCATCTACAAGCAGGGCCGGATCGTCGCCTGGTCGGCGATGTTCGGTCACATGACCGACGTCGGCGGCAAGGTGCCCGGGTCACTGCCGACGGACGCGCGCACCATCTACGAGGAAGGCGTGGTGGTGCCTCCCGTCAAGATCGTCAAGGCGGGCCAGCTGCAGGAGGACCTGCTCAAGGTCGTGCTGCACAACTGCCGCCTGCCGACCTGGAACTTCTCGGACTTCAATGCGATCGTCGCGGCGCTGCGGACCGCCGGCATCCGCTGCATCGAGATCGCCGAGCGCTTCGGCGACGACGTGTTCTACTCCGCGATGAACGCCATGCTCGAGCGCAACAAGAGGGCGATGCGCGAGCTGATCCGCCGCACGGTCCCGGAGTCGAGGCAGTACTTCGAAGACTACGTCTGCGACGACGGCATGGGTATGGGCCCGTACAAGATCGCCTGCTCCATGTGGCGCGAAGGTGACAAGTGCATCTTCGACTTCACCGGCACCGATCCGCAGTCGATCTCCTCGATCAACTTCCTGCTGAACGAAGAGATGTTCAAGATGTTCGCGGGCGTCTACATGATCATGGTGTTCGACCCGCAGATCCTCTTCAACGACGGGTTCTACGACCTGATGGAAGTGCGCATCCCGCCCGGAACGCTGCTCAAGCCGCTCAAGCCGGCGGCGCTGTCCTGCCGCACGCACGCCCTCGGCCGCATCTTCGACGTCCTCGGCGGGCTGCTCGGCCAGGGAAACCCGGCCTTCATGTGCGCGGCCGGCTTCTCGGACAGCCCGCACTTCATGTACTCCGGGTACAACAAGGACGGCGAGTGGTACCAGCTGTACCAGATTTCCTTCGGCGGGATCCCGGGCAAGCCGTTCGGCGACGGTCCGGATGGACACTCGCTGTGGCCGTCGTTCACCAACGTGCCCAACGAGTTCCTCGAGAGCTACTTCCCCCTCAGGATCGAGATCTACGAGACCATTCCCGACTCGGGCGGTCCCGGCAAGTTCCGGGGCGGAAACGGACTCAGGATCGGCTACCGCTTCCTCGAGCACGGCGAGATCTCGATCCACGACGATCGCTGGCTCACCTACCCCTGGGGCGTCAATGGGGGACTTCCGGGCGCACGCAGCACGAAGACGCTGGTACGTGGTGACGGCTCGCGCGAACTGCTGCCGTCCAAGGTCGACCACGTGAAGGTGGAACCCGGCGACATGCTGATCGCCGACACCTGGGGCGGTGGCGGCTGTGGCGACCCGCTGGAACGCGCGCCGCAGCAGGTGCTGTTCGACGTCCAGGCAGGCCTCGTGACCGCGGACGGCGCGCGCCGCTACGGCGTGGTGATCAGGAATGGCAGGGTGGACGCGGCCGCGACGAAGGCCCTCAGGGCCGACATGGCCGCGGCACGCGGCGCGGTCAAGCTGTTCGATCGCGGATTCGATTCGGTCGAAGAGCTGAAGGGCCGCTGCAAGGCGGAGACCGGACTCGAGCCCCCGGCCACCCCGCAGTTCACCACCTGGGCGAAGGCGAGGGCGGACAAGGTGGCCCGCGCGGCGACCGGCGCACCCAAGGGGCGCAGTGCCGCCTGAGCGGCAGGCACGGACAGCCTTGCGTCCGGCCGTGGCAACGCTGCCGGGCGGATTCGCCGCAGGCGGGTGGCGAAGTGCTGCGTTCGTTGTATACAGTCAGGCCAGCGCCGCAGGACAGGCACGGACAGGGGGCACTCGATGCGCGCCGTGGACAAGGCCTACAGGACCGTCAAGGACGCCATCATCTCAGGCAGCTACCCGGGCGGCGCTAGGATCACCGAGCAGGAAGTGGCCGCCCACTCAGGCGTGAGCCGCACCCCGGTGCGCGAGGCGCTGCGACGCCTGCAGTCCGAGGGACTGGTGGACTTCACGCCCAATTTCGGCGCCGTCGTGACCGTCTGGACCGAGGCCGACTCGGATGAAGTCTTCGAACTGCGGGCCATGCTGGAGGCCTATGGCGCGCGTCGCGCGGCGCTGAACGCGAGCGACCAGCAACTCGCGGCCCTGAAGGAACTGGCGGAGGCGCAGTATCGCGAGTGCGTCGAACGCAGGGACGGGTACCTTGACCGCATCAGCGAAATCAACAACAGGTTTCATCACGCGCTGCAGGAAGCCGCGGCGAGCCCGCGCCTGCGACGCGCGCTGTCGTCGTTGATCGAGGCGCCGCTGGTCATGAAGACCTTCCACATGTACACGCCGGACGACCTGACGCGAAGTGCGCAGCATCACCTGGAACTCTGCAGCGCGCTCGAATCCCGCGATCCCGACTGGGCGGCGTCGGTGATGTCGTCACACATTCACGCCGCCCGCGGGGCGCTCAAGCGCTGACCCCGGGTCCTCGCTGCGCGACGGCCCTCCAACCCATCACCAAGGAGTCTTGCATGAGCATCAAGGCAGGCGACAAGGTCCCGTCGGCGACCCTGAAGGTCATGACGGCCGACGGCCCTTCGAACGTGACCACCGCGGAGCTCTTCGGGTCCGGCAAGGTCGTCACGTTCTCCGTCCCGGGCGCGTTCACGCCGACCTGCAGCGCGCGACACCTGCCCGGATTCGTGGAACAGGCGGCGGCGCTCACCGCCAGGGGCGTGGACCGGATCGTCTGCATCGCAGTCAACGACGTGTTCGTCATGAGCGCCTGGGGCAAGTCTGCCAACGTCGGTGACCGGATCGTCATGGCCGCCGACGGCAACGGCGAGTTCACCCGCGCGCTCGGCATGGAACTGGACGCTACGGGC
>Ga0316613_10001231_pt1 | contig 17724 bp, 15 predicted proteins | sample OWC_soil_day10_C_2_FD_207647 | JGI IMG/M metagenome (GOLD analysis project Ga0316613, IMG submission 207647) | Wetland soil microbial communities from Old Woman Creek delta, Ohio, United States - OWC_soil_day10_CT_b | ecosystem: Environmental > Terrestrial > Soil > Wetlands | place: USA: Ohio...
TTTCCCTCGAAGAGAACCTTCGAGAAAAAACAAATATCCGGTTAACAAAAAACGTTCTGTGTAAAATTATGTAAGTTAAGCTTTATGACATTGGACTGCCGTTCCCTTATTTGTTAAACTGCTCTCCGCCAATACATAGCAATATTCTAGAACCGCATACTAGATTATGCGATTCTAGAATATTATGAATCCGTTAGGCTTACGCAATATTTTGCCTTGCCTGCTAGAAATGCAGCCATGAATAATTCATATTTTTCACCGGTACTTGTATTTTCGCATAATTAGAATTAAGTTACTGGTAAAAATCTATATTGCTCCTTCGGCAATCAATTTTGCTGCTGCTGCTGCCATTCCAACATCACTGTGCCCAACACCTGGCACCGTAATCAAATTCCAATTAAACGGCACGCCCAATTCTGCCGCTTTTTCTTTTGCTTTATTAAAGAATTGATTTCCACGTTCAAAGCGACTAAAACCTTGTGCATCGGCCTGTAAAGTATGACGAAGTATTTTATGGTTCGGATTATTATCCTTTTCACCTAATAAAATCGTCACTGGTTTGGCAAATACTTTTGTTAGCTCTTCCTTACTCAACGACATATCTTTAATGCCATAGGGGAATTTGGCATTTGTGTCCGGCATCGTATACCAGCCCGCATTAGCAGAAATAATTCTCTCTGCCTGTGTTTGTCCCCCCAAAAGTACATAACGATGCACTAACTGTGCGCCAGCCGAATGTCCGAATAACGTAAAGGTATTGTTAGTAGCTCCTGAACGTATCTTTACTTCATTAAATACATGATTAATTACCGGAAAAACCCATTTATCTTTCGGCTGCAAATTTCCGGTATCATCGTCTGTGTCCGATACATTTCCGGTATTATAGTAACGTACTCCTGGGTACTTTTCTTCAGAGAATTCCGGGCATACGACTAATAAAGTATACTGATCTGCATATTTCACCCAACCATCACGATACTCTTGTGCATTACGTTTCAGGCCATGCTGTACAACGACAATTGGCTTATCCGGAGTCCAGTTGGCTGGGCGATAATAAAAGACCTGAAGATTATTCGTATTTGCACCTGTATCTTCCGGCATAGTAAACATACCTGCCCCAACGTTTAACGGTTCAAATTTTTTCGAACTAGCAACACAACCGACTACTGCCTGCAACAAAACAAGTAGAAAAATAAAAACTATACCTACCTTAAAAAATTTGTTTTTCAAATAGAAAACCTCCAATTTATAATTGTTTCTTTCCGACTAACGGCAGACCTAGCTCGAAATTTCAAAAAATCTCTGAATTCATTATAATTCCGCTTTACATTTTTTTGAAATACCTAGATTCTATTGAGTCATAATTACAGACTATAAATAAAAAAAGTAACGTCATCCGGCGTCTTATTCTCTGTCGCCGCCGACGTCACTTTTTTTGCTGCCTTTCCATATGTTGTTGCTTGATATTTTTCATAAATCATAAATTGACTGCATCACGGTGAGGTGCCAACACCCAGGCAGGTCCAAGCTTGGTTGTAGTCGGCAGCCCCTTGACCCAACTGGTATGGCCATATTTTTTCTGTAATTCACTGAGTTCACCATACCCAAGCACACGCATAGGGCAGGCTGAAATACAAGCTGGTGCTTTTCCTTCTCGTAAGAGTTCCTGGCAAAAATCGCATTTCTTCACCTTGCCGACAGCAGCATCAAACTGTGGTGCTTGATAAGGACAAGCTGTTATACAGCGGCGACAGCCAATGCAACGCTCTTCATTTATCAGCACCAGTCCGTCTTCTGTTCGTTTATGCATAGCACCACTTGGGCATGCGGTAATGCAAACGGCATTTACGCAATGATTACAGCTAACTGAAACCCAATAGGCATAGATATTATGATGAATAATATTGTTGGATACTGTAAAACTCCCCCCTTCATAGGCATGAACCTGCCGGAAATTTTGTCCGTGAGGCAAATTATGCTTATCTTTGCAGGCAATCTGACAAGCACTGCAGCCTGTACAATGTTTTTGTTCAAAATAAAAGGCCATCTGTTTATTCATGACTCTACCTCTTGCTTCTCGATTTTAATTACTTCGACCAGGTTCGTATGTTGGGGATTAGCAAAAGCCAGTGGTGTCGGCTGGTACTTTGTCAGCGTATTGATACAGCCTCGTCGGTCAATGCCCTCTTTATCTGGTGACCACCAGCCCCCCTGCGGTACTGAAACAACCCCTGGCATAATACGAGAAGTAACATTAGCAGCCAGTATAATTTTGCCGCGGTCATTGTAAATACAGACCTCTTCGCCATTTTTTATGCCGCGATTTTCAGCATCAAATACGCTAATCCAAAGAACCTGTGCTTCTGCCTGCTCCATCCAGTCATTATTATCAAACATGGAATGTACACGCCGTTTAGTATGATGACCAATACATTGCAGCGGATATAAACTGCGGAGCGGATCTTCCGGGCCTTCCCAAGCTGAGATGTATTTGGGAATTGCTGGAATCACATCGGGTCTATGTAATTCCCACAAACGTAAAGAAAAAAATTCAATTTTTCCGGAAGGCGTGGGAAATGAATGGTTTATCGGATCTTCAATCTGTTCCTTAAATGCAATTGCTGGTTCCTCATACTCCCATTCATATACGCCTTTTGTTTTAAATCCTTCATAGGAAGGAAAACCAGGATTTTCTTTGCGTGTTTCATCCACAATAAAACGTAACCAATCCTCCAAAGTTTTTCCTTGCGTAAATTCAGCTGTAAGCCCTAGCTTTGCAGCTAAGTCGCTTATCCAGTCATATCCGTTGCGGCATTCATAAACAGTATCAACTGCCTTATTCATAAATAATACATAATCACCATAAGACCAAGGCATCACAATATCTTCTCGTTCCATAAAATTATCAGCTGGCAATAAAATATCGGCAAACTTTGCACTCGATGTCAAGAAATGATCACTGACCACAATGAATTCGACTAGATTGTCATCAGCCAAAAGTTTTGCTGTTCCATTGGTATCAGAATGCTGATTAATAAGGCAGTTTCCTGCCAGATTAAATATCAATTTAATATTGGCTGACAGCTTTTCAACGCCGCGCACGCCCTCTTTTTTGCCGAGTTCAGTCCCCTTTTGAATCGCCAGTGGCCACATGTACATTGAAATCTCTGCTTTGCAAGGATTATTAATGGGAATCGAACCAACATACTGCTTACGAGATGGTGAACCACAGCCAGAGGCCCAGCCGCCTTTTATGCCAATATTTCCTGTCATAGCTGCGAGGGCAGCCGCACTGCGGGGCGGCTGTTCACCATAGGCATGACGCTGCGGTCCAAAACCTTGAATGAGCGCACCCGGTTTGTTCAGAGCATACTCTCTAGCCAGCTGTATAATAATTTCACTCGGAATACCTGTTGATCTTTCCGCCCAAACCGGGGTTTTAGGAACCTGATCGGTACTCTTGCCAAGAATATAGCTTTTGTACGAGTTTCTTGCTGGAATACCTGCCGGCATATGGTCTTCATCAAAACCAAGACAATAGGTGTCTAAGAATTGTTGCTCCTGCAATTTTTCTGTAATCATCACATAGGCCATAGCATCCAAAAGAGCACTATCTGTCGTGGGTCGAATGGGTATCCACTGATCAGCCAGTGCTACAGCTGTCTCCGAATACATGGGATCAATACAGATGATTCTTGCCCCTGCCGCCTTGGCCTTTTTTAGGTAATAGGCTGTATTCGTGCCATGAATGGTTGCCGCTGGATTAAACCCCATCAGAATAATGAGCCTAGAATTCACCCAGTCCTCGCGACTGCTACCCGTATTGACAGTTCCATATGTATATGGAGTTGCTGCATTAGTACAGGCAGAGCTATACGTCCCATAGTAATTCAGATAGCCACCGTACAATGCTAGTAATCGCTGCATCCAGACTTCTTCCGACGTCTTTCCGGCATTCCCTGTAGCATATTGAAGGTAAATAGCTTCTGGGCCATACTCGGTCATAATTCGTTTCGTATGATCAGCAATACTGTTTAAGGCTTCATCCCAGGAAATCCTTTCAAATTTACCTTCTCCCCGTTTGCCAACACGTTTCATTGGATACTTTAATCGGTCCTCATGATATAAATAACTTTTATAGGCGCGACAACGGAGACAGCCCCGCAATTGCGGCCGTCTATTGGTATCGGGACGTTCGTCATCACTGGTAATGCGAACAATGCGTCCTTCTTTTACATGGGCTTTAATAATGCAGCGCCCACCGCAATTATGCGAGCATGATGTTCTTATAATGGTTTCTTCTTGCAACATAATATCGGTCATATCTCTCAACTTTCTTGATTTCATTTTTACGTATAAACCCATAACTGTCAAAAATCTAGCTGCTGCTGTATCATGGAAATGGGTAATTACGTTTGCTTTTATTAGTAAATCATACAACCAATACATTCTCATAAAAGCATAAAAATCCTGCACTATTTACAATAATGCAAGATTTTCCTACTACCTAATGATAATTCATTTATATTAACAAAGAAGCAGGGGAAGATTAGCCATCGCTTTGAAGATAGGAAGTGGGATTAATCCGCAACATATGACTGCCGTACCTCAACATTCTGTTCTTGTTTAATAGTTTTAGGCTTAATTATAGCAGCGTCAGGATGTGTAAGCCATTTCGCAACAAGCACCCAAGCAAGACCTACACCAAGTATAACGCCAGCTGCTACTTGAAAACCAGTATGCCAATTCGTCTCCACCCTAGACCAGGATATAGCCACCGCGCAGAAATACCACAGCCAAGAGAAACGTGGAAAGAAAAGTGAAAGTAAAAAGGCCATTCCAAAAGCATGAGTAGCATGACCACTAGGGAATCCTCCTGTTCCACCATTGGGTCTAAGATACCAGGGAGCAATCTTAAGAAGCTTAATCCCTTGGACAAATATCCAAACTAAAAAATCTAAAAATAACGTCAGCATTATTATACTTTTCAACTTTTTACGCCAAGCCCAACCAATAAGAATGAGATTTGAGATGATAAGAAACAGATCATTACCACTGTTCCCCAGAAAATCCCCTATTGATAATAAAGTCGTATCATTAGACTTTTGTACATTCAGCACTATTAATATTGTCATTACGCCTATAAATATTGCCATTTCCAATGTTTTACTAAAAATATTCTCATTTTTCATGGGTGTCAACAAGGTTCTCATCCACATCCTCCCTTTCTACTTTAAGTTATTGTCCATAAGGCAGCGAAAATGTTCCATTGAATCCTCTAGCATAAAATACGATCACATCAAATTCTGCAATACCCGCCCGTTTTATTGGCAGAATTCCAACTATATCAATAGATGTAAAATATGGCCGGTACAGATTTAATCCATCTACCATTTTATCCTTCCGACCGATAATAAGAGCATCCTCCCCTTTAAATTCAGCCGGACTATGCATAAAAGCAAAATGATGAGGCTCATTACTCAGGCACAATACAGGTATCTTTCCACCTAAAACATAATCAATTTTACCAGCATCAATCCAATGAGTAGCGACAACAAATTTAGCCTGGGAATGAAGTAACCCTTTTTCATCAAGATAATTCGATAAATCTCTCCAATCTAGAGCCTCTATGGTGGGATCACCTTGTGTAAACCATGTTGGCTGCAGGCTTTTTATCCATCCGGTTGCTGTATGACTACCTAAGATCGTAATAATAGCCACAAAAATTATCACCGAGGCCTTAAGCCACCAACGAGTCATAACATAACCTTTTCTCAGCCACTCAGTAGTAGCATGGCCTAATAAAGGTAACGCCAAAAGATATCCAGGTGCCTGCCAATGGAAAAGTCCCTGTGCCCCCCACAGCGTAGCAATCGTAAACACGACAATCGGTCCGGCTGCCAAACAACATAAAAACCATTTTCTATCCTGAAGGGGCTGCCATTTAGGATGTCCAGGGCCACCTAGAAGACTTTTCGAAAAAACCCATACTAAGGGTGCCCAAATCCATGGCAATACCCATGCAGCCTGCCCAGCAATATTGCCTAGCATTTTTAACGGAAAAAATCCCTTTGCAGTTCCTCTTGCACCTTGAAACAAAAAAGAAATCCAATTGTGCTCCTGGTTCCAAATCACTACCGGTAAAAATACAATACAGGCAATTAAAAGCGCAACATATGGCTTAAGGGTAAGTAATGTTCTACGTCGTTCTTTGCTTGTAATCACAAAGATAAAACTACCAACAACCAAGAAAATGGCATGGTATTTAGCCAACATTCCTAAACCAATTAAAAAACCCGCAATGATCCATAATTCCCATGAAAGTATTACTTGAGGTGGAAAAAACAATTGTTCCAGCACCAAAACGGCAGCCATCATAAAAAACATTAATGGTCCATCGGGCAATATCCAGCTACCAGTACTAAGACTAAAAACTGCTGACACATTTAATAGCAACGCGGCATAAACACCAGCCCACTCGCTAAAAAGTCTGGTTCCAAGGCGATACATCATCCAAGTCGTAGCAGCAAACAGTAAAATAAACGGCAACCGCAGCACTAGTCCTATTTCGGTATTCGCTATATGCGAAGTTAACCAAATCATCCATAAATGTAACGGTGGATGATCAAAATAACTAAGACTAAACATTCGTGCTATGGCCACAACATAAGACTCATCCACACCAAGCCCTATGGTTGCATCCAAAATCACGCGTAATAAAGAACTTATTGAAATAATCAGCATTACGGCTAGCCGAGGTGAAATAGCATTCATTACATGCCCCCTTTAGAAAAGTAGACTAAGGTCGAACGTAAGAAGTTCCTGAAGAACTTGCAGTTTTAAAAGTTGTAGACTGCAGCCGATTTTTATCAGCTCTCAATTTCCATACCATCCAGATTGCTTCCATAAAAATTTTTCGGGACATTTTCGAATTTCCCGCCGCTCTTTCTTCAAAAATAATAGGTACTTCCTGAATTCTAAAGTTCTTAAGAAAGGCGCGGTACGTAAGCTCTATTTGAAATGAATATCCGTTAGATTTTACATCATCTAATTCAATCTGCTCTAATACTTCTCGACGAAAACATTTATAACCACCAGTTAAATCCCTAAAAGGCAGTCCTAAAATAAAACGAGAGTATAAGCTACCGCCAAGACTAATGATTCGTCTAGTCAAATTCCAATTTGTAACGCCACCACCAGCAATATACCGACTGCCAAGAACTACATCAGAACTTTGGGCCGCCTCAATAAAGGATCTCAAATATTTAGGATTATGAGAAAAGTCAGCGTCCATTTCAAAGATATGGGTATATGACCTTGCTAAAGCCCATTTAAAACCAGCAATATATGCTGTACCAAGACCTAATTTACCACTTCGTCCAATTAAAAATAGTCTTTCCTGATACTGAGACTGCATCAGCTCTTTCACTAAGCTTCCCGTACCATCTGGAGAGTTATCATCTACAATGAGTATATGAATACCCTCAACTTCTTTGTAGATTAACGACAGAAGTTCTGTTAAATTACCACATTCATTATATGTTGGTATCACAATCAGTTTCATAAGCCACTAGATCCTCCTTTCCTTGATTGCCACGCTTTTGACTAAAAGTAATAGAGTAGTTTAAGATAAAATTCAAACCACTTACCATAGCGATTGCTATCAGTTGTGCCAGTGTTTCATCAATTTTTACATACCCTACTAGAAGTTGCAGGATAATTAAATTGACGCCAAGATTCACTGCGCTAATGACAAAAAAACTTATATATTTTTTCTGAATACTTTTATCTCCGCCTCGTCCTTTAAAAGTCCATAGAACATTCCAAATAAAATTATTTGTAACAGCTACTGCAAATGAACATGATGCTGCAAGTAAATAATTTACACCTAGAGCAGTCAAACCCAGAAACACCATCATATTAACCCCAACACCGCATAACCCGACCATTGCAAATTTAAAAACTAGTTTTAACAATGAACTATCTCCTTTGCAGTAACAACATACTTACTCTCAAGGCTTTTCCTTTTAACCTGTCATACATTTTCTCGAAAGTATAACCACCAAACAAGGGCAAAATTAATGCAATACAAAATATACATCCAAACGCAGCTGCATATGGTTGCTGTACTCCATAATCGTGCGCAATGAGTAAAAAGACTACGAACATATTTGAAATACTAAACCCTATAAGGCCTCCCCCAAAAACATCAAAGGGGAAATGGGCTCCCACATAGATTCTCGTCACCCCAATCAGTCCAGCCATCATAAAAAATAAATATGTAAAATCGCCCCAATGATAACTAAAGACCACCGCTAACGCAAAGGAAGTAGCGGTATGTCCGGAAGGAAAGGATCCGGAAGTAAGTCTTTTACCAATTACATTCACATTTGGCAATACACATATCGGTCTTGATCTCGGGAAATATTTTTTGACAACCTGACATACTACACCAGCCGCCAAAACAGTAACAAAAGATTGTCCATACCAGGAATCAGGCGTATCCAATCCATAATGAATTACAGTCATTAGTAAAAGCACGATCCAGCCTTCACCGAATTGAGTGATTAAGAACATAAACGAATCAAACCATTTATTTCGTAACGGTGAATTGTTAACGAAGGAAAACATCTGCATATCCATCCTTTCCATGATATACCTCCGTTGTGCTTTATATTATCCTCTTGTATTTTAGTTTATAGACACTGGCAATTGCATACAAGACAACTTATATTAAGTTTAAATTAAGTTTTCAACCTTTTATAAATCATCCCATTATTGATAAGTAGATAAAGAATGTAAAAAAAATAGTCCTCTTTCTTTAATCCTAGATTAGAAAAGAGGACTACAATATAAGTTGACCAATAGAAAAAAACAGTTCACAAATACGAATACCCATGTTATTCCATGTCTTATACTCAGTTCAATGTAATTATTCACCACATAAACTAGCAACTTTGTCCACATACTTCTAACAAGGGCTCCGTAAGCCTAATGCTTACGGAGCCCTTGTGTCTTTATTGAACGCTGAATACCGTCTCATTCCCATATGGATGATTTAGATTTCAATCATCTCATACATTTTTGTACCTATACCGATTTTTTCAGCATGATCTAGGCAGACTTTCCAATTAGTTTCCGGATGAGTGGTGCGAAAATGATCCCCCTCACCACAATTACATTCTTGGCCTTTTAGCTGTTCCTCTAAGTAACTGCCAGAGGTGACCGGCGCCTGATTAGCCATGTCAGCGCAAGCCATATCAAGTGCTACCGGATCGAAAGATGCAAACATACCAATATCAGGAATAATTGGTACGTCATTTTCGGCATGACAATCACAGAAAGGTGCAACATCAACAACTAAACTTATATGGAAATGAGGTCTGTCATGTAAGACCGCCCAGGAATATTCAGCAATTTTCTTATTAAGAACATCATTAGACTCATCCCAGGCCGCAACGATCGCATTCAAGTGACAAGTACCAATACATCTTCCGCAACCGACACATATCGTGTGATCTATCGTTGCTTTCTTATTTGTAACAGTAATTGCATGATGAGCACAAATTTGGGCACACGCTCCACACCCTACACAAGTTTTACTTTTAACGCTCGGCTTGCCGTCACTATGCATCTCCATTTTACCGGCTCTTGAGCCACAACCCATACCAATGTTTTTTAACGCACCGCCAAATCCCGTAAGCTCATGGCCCTTAAAGTGCGTCAGACTGATAACGATATCGGCATCCATTATGGCACGCCCAATTTTTGCTTCCTTTACATATTCACCACAAGGCACAGGTACATAGGATTCATCCGTTCCCTTCAGTCCATCGCCGATAATAATCTGGCAGCCTGTTGTGAATGGATTATAACCATTTTCATAAGCTGCCTCTAAATGTTCAAGGGCATCTTTGCGCCTACCTACATACAAAGTATTGCAATCTGTAAGAAATACCCTACCACCCCTGCTTTTTATTACATCAGCAATAACCTTGGCATAATTAGGTCTGAGAAAAGCAAGATTACCCGGTTCGCCAAAATGTATTTTGATAACAGTAAATTTACCTTCAAAATCAATTTGTTCAATACCAGCCTTTTTAACAAGTCTCTCTAGCTTCTGCAGCAAATTCATAGTAGGCGTTGTACGCAGATTAGTAAAATAAACCTTTGACTTTTCCATAATATCCTCCTCTTAATGGAAAATTTCCAAGTATGCTTTTATACTACTCCTTCGAGTGCACTGGAAGTCAACAAGTTTTGTATAACATGAATCAGCATAATACTATCGTTTACTCCTGCTCTTTGGGTTACAACAGTCCATTCCCTTACCTTTTACAAACTCATCATAACATCCTAATTTCTTATTAATTCTAGCCAGGCAATCATTCATCTGAACAATCTTTTGTTCAACCGTATACTTATGCTGTAATATTATTTGCCTTCGGCTCTCAATTGTTTTATCACCTACCTTACACAGCTCAACATAGCGTTTTATCTCGCCAATAGACATTCCGGTAGCACGTAGACAGCAAATTAGCATAATCCATTCAATGTCTTGATCATTAAATATCCGATTTCCCTTATAATCTCGTTCAACAAAAGGCAGCAAGCCCTCCTTCTCATAGTATCGCAAGGTATATGCTGTCAAACCAAGCCTTTCCGCTACTTGCTTAATAGTAAATCCCATGAGCAAAACCTCCTATAAAAATTAGTTTATCAATGACTATGCATGATGGAAATTCTGTCTTACATTTTATCATACATCGTTGAGTGCGCTAGAAATCAATGTATCATTACAAAACGAGTATTTTTTCTTTAACAAATGCTAATTCCTGCTGTTTTTTTCCATTAAATCATTATTTTACCAATAGATAGGATAAATCGGGAAAAGGATGTTTCCCTTTTCCAAGATTGTACTATGCCTTAAAAACATCTAAGACATGTTGATGGTTCTGCTTTCTTATGTATCTGCTAGAACATTAGACCTATTACCAGTAATCCGCTCAAATTGCCTTAGATTTTTAAGTATTTCTTTTACGGGACGATCGAAATGCTTGCTGTTAGAAGCAGCAAGCATTTTGTTTATGAAAATAAAATCTACTACTTTATCTATGCTTTTAAGCAAATGATCATCAGATATTTTATTATATAAAATAGAATATAAACTTAATTGTTTTGGTTTTGGTTTAATCATGCACAAATTCCCACTTTCTTCCTTACTCTATCATTTCCATTATACCAAAATTGGGAGATTATTTGGTATGTTCTGTTTAAATGGATCATTTTTTTGAAGTGGGGGCTTAACTTTAGTTAGCTGGTCTCTATTTTTGTTTTCAGTATGCAAAGATTGAGGCGTTACTGGAAAATGTTGGAGTATCGCTGGTAAGACCAATAGCTTCAGCATATTTGAGGAACGTTTCTGCTGAAGCTATTACTACACGCGCTTGAATAGGTAAAAGTTCAATCCCGACAAGTGAAACACGGGCCCAAACATCAACCACAATCCCTTTATCCAAGATGCGATCTATCACTTCAACCAGACTAGAAGATGCCAGTGCTGTTCTAACTGCCATAGTTATTATCACCTCCTTTGATATTAGTAGAAAATGATGATATAGAGGCCTGTATTGCATCGCCAGATATAACCTGATTACATCTAGCAATGTAGAAAATAGGTAAGAATCGCAATAGTTTCACTGCTACGCCTTGCAATTCTAACGCCATTTTTTTACCTTTACGTGTTTCTTATATACATGGTAAAGATGAATAAAACCGGTGGTACAACCAGCTAGACAAGCGGACTCAGTATATTGAGATAAAATTTGGGGAAAGGCAAGGTATAATCATTCATAATCTGTGGTGAATAATCTATCTATTTTTTTATGATAACTTTTACTATATTATATGTTAAGAAGAAAAAATGTGACACTATGCAACTTTAGGCTTTTCTCAGACTAAGGTGTAAATCAGGATCAAAAATGACTCAAGGAATTTCCCTTAAAGGAGACTTCTTTTGACTGCAGTTGTAAATAAAATCTCTAATACAAAAAGGAGTTTGACCACTTTTTACTGTTGGAGATACTTCTGGGCAATTTGACTGGTCTCATCATAGGAACCCGTAGCAATCGTTTCGCCAACAACACCAATTACACTGTGTAAACAGAATCCGATATTTTTTCTTTATTTTTAATAATCATCCTAAGCTAATTTTCCCATTCATAAGATCTCCACGCTTGCGTAACTATATTATTCCTCCATCTAGATGAGAATTTCTATTTTATAAATCCTTCTATTTTTTCGTTTACCTTTGGAACCTTTTACTTACTGAAATAATATTATGTAATAGACAAAATGTGTTTTATTTCTCCAGGAGATATAGTCCTGACTGTAAAATCATTCAAATAGTATATTAACATTGACAGAATTATAACTCGTACTATATAAGCTAAATGATTTTGCATATTATGTTGCTGCAAACTGTTAAGCTACCTAGCATGGAACGTATATATGAAAATTTTTTAACTGTCACTAGAAAAACTGGCAATGACTATATTTATGGAGCTTTAAAAATGCGTTTGTACGATTTTTTTCATGTCTTATAACTAATACCAATTGCAAAAACTATATTGGAGGTAGTTAACTATGATACAAAAAGTTATTAATTTCCTAAACCCGGTTTCACCGGAAGATCTTAGAACACTACGAGCATCTCTGGAAGACATTAGGGCACTACGTACATCTCTGGAAGACCTTAGGACACTACAAGCATTACCGGAAGATTTTAGGTCACTACTACGAGCCATACCACTAGATCAATCCGTAAATGTAGCAACCCTGCCTGCTGTACAATGTACCTTACCTGTTAATGTTTTGGTTTACGATTATACTTATCTAGTCGTTAACCTTGGTGCAAATGCTGCACTGGCCAACTTACAAGCAAGCCCAGATGGTGCAACCTGGGAAATTCAATCAGCCACAAAGACCATTAATCCAGGCACAGTAGTCAGTTTTGTTCCCGATGTAATAGCTAAATTCGCCCGCCTATGTTACCAGTCGCAACCAGCATCACCAAACACAACGCTACAAATCTATACACAAGGCCGGACATACAACTAATAAACTATTTTTACCAGTTGACCAAAAATATTGTAGAAGTAAAATATATTCTATCGGGAAAATCCCTTTTTTAACAAAGTACCGAGTAGGAGGATAGCAAAAATGAACCCAACCATAAAAAACTATTGTCCACTACCTGTAAGCTTTCAGCTCAATCGCGGTCAAAGTGACCCGGAAGTCAAATTTCTGACCCAGGCAAGTGGTTATAACCTACTGTTGACACCTTCCGCAACAGTAATGGTCCTAAAACCTTCTGCGGAATCCTATGTAGAAAAAAATCTGCAACCAACAGGATTTACGTCGGAAAAAAGCTTCCGGTCGGCAGCGGGCAAACAGACTCCAGCCGCCGTAGTACAGCTAAAACTTATCGGCGTTAATGAAAATTCCCAGATCATTGGATTAGAAGAACTGCCCGGCAAGGTTAATTACTTTGTTGGCAATGCCCCAGACAAGTGGCGCACTGACATTCCGACTTATGCCAAAGTCAAATACCTGGATGTCTATCCGGGAATCGATATGATCTATTCTGGCAATGAGCGCCAACTTGAATGGGACTTTATTGTACACCCTGGTGCTAACCCTGACCTAATTTCCCTCGATTTTGCCGGAAACGAGCAATTGCTACTGGATGATCATGGCAACCTGCTGCTAACCGCCGGTAGTGAACAAATCCGTATAAGCAAGCCTGTAGTCTATCAAGAAGCAGCCCACCAGAGAAACACAGTGTTTTGCAGTTATATCTGTAATGACCACCAAGTCGGCTTCCAATTGGGCGACTATGATCCTAGCAAGCCGCTGATAATTGACCCGATAATAGAGTACAGCACCTACCTGGGAGGTTCAGATGAAGACAAAGGTTACGGTATCACCTCAGACGCTGCTGGTAATGTTTATGTCACCGGTTATACTACATCTTCTACAGCCTTTCCACCTGGCTTTCCTGTTTTAGACCCGTACCAAGCTGACAACGCAAGTGTGGCGATCCCTGATGCATTCATTACCAAAATAACTGCCACAGGAGCCCTCGTCTATTCCACCTATCTTGGCGGCACAGGTGCCGACACTGGTTGGAGTATTGCCATAGATGCAGCCGGTAACGCTTATGTGACTGGTTCTACTTCTTCCACAGATTTTCCAACCGCTAATCCAATACAGGGTATCAATAATAGCAACGGCGCAGGCTTTGATGTTTTCGTGACAAAGCTTAATGCTGCTGGCAATGCCCTCATTTATTCCACCTATCTTGGCGGTACACAGGACGATGGTGGCTATGGTATCGCGGTAGACCAAGCGGGCAACGCTTATGTAACCGGTTACACCCAATCATCTTCCCTCTTTCCCCCCGGCTTTCCTACCCAAAACCCCATACAGCCTGACAATAACAGTGTTTTCCCTCTCAATGATGCTTTTGTGACGAAGATCAATGCCGATGGCTCGTTAGGTTATTCTACCTACCTTGGCGGCTCAAACAATGACATAGGTAATGCTATCACGGTAGACTCAGCCGGTAACGCTTATGTGACAGGATCTACTATGTCAGCGCCGCCGAATGGGTTTCCCATTACACTAGGCTCCTTCCAACCTGTTTTTGGCGGCAACATTGATGCTTTCGTAACCAAGCTCAACGCTGATGGCTCACTAGGCTATTCCAGTTATCTTGGTGGTGGAAATCTCGACGAAGGTCGTAGTATCACAGTGAATTCGGCTGGCAACGCCTATGTCACTGGTAATACCTCATCGATAGACTTTCCTACCATAAATCCCTTGCAGCCTAACAATAACGGCGGGAGCTCTGATGCCTTCGTAACCAGGATCAGCGCTGACGGCAGTTCCCTCGTTTATTCCACTTATCTTGGCGGTGCGGATCAAGACATAGGTTATGGGATCACGGTAGACTCAAACGGGTATATTTATGTGACAGGATCTACCTTCTCGTCCGGTGCTAACTCTCCCCCTGGTTTTCCTACAAAAAACCCGCTGCAAGCAGACAACAACGGTTTAAATGATGCCTTTATAACAAAAATCACCCCTGACGGCTCAGGCTTCATTTATTCCACCTACCTTGGCGGTAAGAGTTTTGACGAAGGTAATAGTATCGCAGCAGATTCAGATGGTAACACCTATGTAACTGGTTTTACTTTCTCATCATGGACCCCCTCACCGCCTGGTCCACCGCCCGGTCCCCCCGGTTTCCCTGTAGAAAACCCAATACAAGCCAACACCAACGGTCCCTGGGATGTCTTCGTTCTGAGACTTGCACCAGTTGCCACCCTCACCATTACCAAAACCGGCTCACCTAACCCGCTGCCTTTAGGGCAAAACCTTACCTACCAGATTACTATTACTAATAACGGCCCAGACCCAGTGACAAACCTCACTTTAATCGATACACTACCGCCTGATGTTGACTTTATATCGGCGTCAACAGGATGCGGTCAAATCGCAGGTATTGTAACCTGCATCCTAGGTACACTTGCACCTGATAGTTCCGTTACCGTTACAATTGTCGTCAAGCCGAACAATGCTGGAACTATCACCAATACTGCCACCGCCACCAGCACACAAACCAACCCTGTCTCGGTTTCAATAACCAACACAGTCATTATACCCGTCTTTATCAAATTTACAAATATTACATTGAAAAGAGATTGGCGGGAAAATCCCCCTCATTGTTTTTAAATAGAAAGGTGCTGCCCTGAAAACGCTCCCAAAGGAAGTAGAGTTTTCAGGGCAGCACCTTTCTATTTAACATTAGTTCACGTTATTCAATGTTTTGCAGGGAATCCAAATAGGACATAATGTTGCTATTATTAAATCAAGATTATCGTCGACAATATTGTCAGTATCGCAGACAACCGGCAATAACGTACAATGAAAGCTGGTCCTTGCGTAAAGACTGATCAGTTCCCCGCTAAGTTTTAAATAAGCAATAATTATTTGCGATAATTCATCAACCGCTTGACAATGCCTTACAACATGTAAATAATCGTCACAAGCTGCCATTAACGCCTGGCTTCCCGAATTTCGATTCATAATATTTAATAGCGCTACTACTAAGGCTAATTGCCATTCTCCCTGTTTTATCAATATGAATTGCAAATTTTTATTGATCTCCGGTAAGGTAAACTTACTAACTTCCTGCCAGCTAAGCTGACTTTTTCCTTTTTGCTTTATACCGATAATCTGCAGCAATGGGTACAGATGCTGCGGGGCTATTTTAAGAGCAACAAAATATTCTCTTTCTGCCTGCTCATAATATTCTAAAGTACTATATATATCTCCGCATAATCTATGGATAGCTTCTAACAATATCTTATCGTCAATGCCGGCAACAGACTGCTGTAACATTTTAGCGGCAGTCTCGTAGTCGACATCATATAACGCGGCAATCCCTTTAAGCAGCAACAGCTCATAATTCTGCGGCAGCATAAGTGCTGCATTATTGATTAGTTCTTTCGCCTGCGATAATTCTCCAGTTTGCAGCAGACCGGATGCTAATGTCAGCACAACGTTGTGAAAGTAGCCTTCCCCTCCTGTCATGTACTGCAATGCCTTTTTTAACTCTTTATTGCCTTTGGCTACTTCACCCAGCTGAATATATTCTATACTAAGACTGTAGCGTAAAAACGGATTATTAGGGTTATCTACTAAAGCCCGGTTTATCACCTCCATATTGCGGGAGCACTTGTTTTTTGCTTGTATAGTTTCCTGCAAATAGCCACGGTGAATAATCTTCAAATCCGCTAATACCAAGCCTTGTCCTTGATTGTTCGCTCTTATGCTCGCGGCCACCTGTTCATGGATGGCACCGGAAAAGCGGTACTCAGGCCGGTTGCGAAACAGCCGTACTACTTGATCATACATCTTCTCTTCACCAGTACCAATGTAACTTTCGATGTTAACGAAATAGCCTTCACTGCGAGAATTGCTTAACAGGGTGTTAAACGTAACAGCATCAACATATTCTAACACTTCATCCGCATCCAGCACCAATATCCAATCGCCTGTTGCCTCATCCAAACCGCAATTTCTTGCCTTAGCAAAATCATGCTGCCAATTAAAGTTAATTACCTTGGCTCCTGCTCGTAACGCTTGGTTAATGGTTCCATCATCCGATCCTGTATCAACTACAAGAATTTCATCAATCAAATGCCTCACACTATGAATACAGCCCGCAATATTTTTTTCCTCATTCTTCGTAATCATACATAAAGTTACTTTTATATCCGTACTCATACGTACAAGCCCCTTGCCGATATATGTTTATAATCCAACAAGGAACGAACTTCCCCGGCTTTACGCTGAAAAAACTCAGCCAAACATAGATTGCTTTGCGCTGATGACTCCGCTAGCATGTCAACTACTGTGGTTTTCAACTTTGTAAAGGCTGTAGCAGCACATATACCCTGGGGATCTTGGAAGTTAAAGTGCAAACAGTTTTCCAAAACTGATAAATATGTTTCATTAACCTCCATCTCCCGGGGCTTTTCCGGTATATTATATCCACCAGAGGAACTACTGCGCGCGATAATCGCCAGCAAAGCCCAAGTCTTACTACGCTGTGCCGGTGAATTGGTCCACAATTTAAGTGCCCGCTGCTTGGCG
>Ga0316613_10001232_pt1 | contig 17716 bp, 14 predicted proteins | sample OWC_soil_day10_C_2_FD_207647 | JGI IMG/M metagenome (GOLD analysis project Ga0316613, IMG submission 207647) | Wetland soil microbial communities from Old Woman Creek delta, Ohio, United States - OWC_soil_day10_CT_b | ecosystem: Environmental > Terrestrial > Soil > Wetlands | place: USA: Ohio...
ACTAGGAGTTATTACTAACTCCCCGTTCGACTTGCATGTGTTAGGCACGCCGCCAGCGTTCGTCCTGAGCCAGGATCAAACTCTCCAATAAATTATTATTGAAGCCATTTGTTGGCTCTATAAATCATAGTAAGAAATTGTTTTTGTGTTATATGTCGCACGCGACATATAACCGCACATCTGGCTTTTATGATGCATTACTTACATTGTTCAGTTTTCAGGGAACGTCGTCGTTCGCATTTTTGCGGAGCCGACATTTACATATATTATCACGTTTGTCTCACCGTGTCAACATAATATTTTTTTGTTTATTCCAACTAAGTTGAAGCTTATCTTGGAATATTGTGCTGCGTATTGAGGCAACTTATTTATAATATCACACCATACCTGTTACGTCAACTGTGAATTTATATATAAAGGCTATCCGCCATACACTACCTAATAATATTGCCTTGAAATACTGACAAGATGACCCTTACCATTGTCCGCAAACCCACCATATGTCCATACTTTAGTTTTAAAAACACTTTGTAGAAAGGAATTTTTATACCATATGCTTAAAGTACTGTTTGTTGCCAGTGAAGCCGCTCCATTTGCCAAAACTGGTGGTTTAGGCGCTGTCACTGCTTCCTTACCGAAAGAACTTAGACGACAGGGAATAGATGCACGGGTTATTATTCCTAAATATGGTTCAATGCCCGAAGAATGGAAAGCTAAGCTATCAATCCAGGCAGTTTTCCAAGTATCCTTATCCTGGCGCCTGCAGTTCTGCGGTATCGAAAAACTCGACCTTGACGGTGTTCCCTTTTACTTTGTCGATAACGAGTATTATTTCAACCGTTCCGGCTTTTACGGACATTTTGATGATGCCGAGAGATTTTCTTTTTTTTGCCGGGCTGTACTGGAATCATTACCACATCTTGAATTTCAACCACACATTCTGCATTGCCACGACTGGCATAGCGGTATGGTTAGTGTATTCCTGGCGGCTCATTACCGTCATGATCCGTTTTACGAAAAAATCAGGACTCTGTTTACCATTCACAATCTCAAATACCAGGGAATTTTCCCCAAAGACATCATGGTCAACCTGCTTAATTTAGGCTGGGAATATTTTACCCCGAACGGCATTGAGTTTTACGACAAGGTCAACTTTATGAAAGGCGGGCTTGTTTTTTCAGATTTAATTAATACAGTAAGCCCTACCTACGCCCATGAAATCCAGCACGCTTATTTTGGTGAAAAATTAGAGGGCGTACTAGCCAACCGCAAAAATTCCCTCTCAGGCATTATTAATGGCATTGATTACACTACCTATAATCCGGCAACCGATCCCAACCTATTTGTAAACTACGATCAGCAATCCAAAAAGCATAAAGCAAAAAACAAAATTGCCCTGCAGAAAATGTTGAGACTACCGCCAACTACCAATACACCGTTACTAGCCATGAATACCCGATTGGTAGAAGCCAAAGGACTTGATCTTGTCATACGGATACTTGGCGAAATTCTTGGCAACAACGTGCAACTAGTTATTTTGGGTCAAGGGGATGACTACTATCACCATCTTCTGTGGCATGCCTCCTGGCTGTATAATGACCAGCTGGCCGCTATAATTCCGTATAGTGAGGATATGGCTCACAAATTATATGCTGCCGCCGACCTATTTCTGATGCCGTCACGTTATGAACCCTGCGGCATTGGCCACCTTATTGCCATGCGCTATGGAGTTTTGCCTGTTGTTCGAGAAACAGGCGGACTCAAAGACACTGTTCAATCCTATAACGAATACACCGGCGAAGGCAATGGCTTCAGCTTTACCAATTACAACGCCCATGACCTGCTGCACACCATCAGACGAGCCATTGGCTTCTATCACAATAAGGAAATCTGGAATAGACTTGTTGACCGCGTCATGCGTACTGACAACAGTTGGCATATTTCCGCCAGCAAATACCGTCAATTGTACAATAAGCTATATATAGAAGAACATATCTATAAAGAGGCTGCACCCAGCCCTGAACCTGTTCCAGACTATAGCGGTCTAACTTTTCCCTTTAACGACTTTGAACAATCACTCCCTGTAGAGGAGGCTCCTTATGTTCACTAATACCAACCTGCCATGTTCTAGCCATACGACGACCCATAATACTAAGCCCGAATACAGCACTGTTCCCGAGCTGAGAGATGCCTTTATCGCTACGCTTCAATCCCTGCATGGCAAAACATTGAAGCAATCCACTAACCAGGAAAAGTTTGAAGCATTAGTCTGGTTAACCAGAAAGATTATTAGTAAAAATCTGATTGAAACTAAAAAACAGCGAGCCCACGACGCCCCTAAACAAGTGTATTACCTTTCCATTGAGTTTCTTCTCGGGCGGCTCTTGGAAAATAATCTGGTTAACTTAAGCATCAAAGAAATCTGTGCCGAAGCATTATCCCAGTTAGGCATTGAACTTGACATACTGTTAGGTCAGGAAGAAGATGCTGGACTGGGCAACGGCGGTTTGGGTCGTCTAGCAGCCTGCTACCTGGACTCTATGGCAGCTCTGGGTCTTGCCGGTCATGGCTGCGGTCTGCGCTACCGCTATGGTCTATTTGAACAAACAATCATTAATGGCTATCAACACGAATCCCCTGATAACTGGCTTAAAAACCAATCCTATGTCTGGGAATACCGTCGTCCGGAAGAAAAAACGACTATACGCTTTGGCGGTACAGTCCGGGTGCAAACCAACGGAAAAATTAAGTTTATTCATGAAAACTATGAGTCCATCATAGCAGTTCCCTACGATGTGCCTATTGTCGGTTATAGAAATGAACTGGTTAACACCTTACGGCTCTGGAGCGCTGAAATAGATGTAGGTAACCACACCTGTTACGTTCACGGCGGTGACTGTAACAGTGTCATTGATTATAAACATACTATTGAATCATTGACAGATATTCTTTATCCTCATGATACATATTATGAGGGCAAATTACTGCGTCTTAAGCAACAGTATTTCCTTGTGTCGGCCAGCCTGCAGAGCATTATCCGCGATTTCAGGCTGCAACATAATAGTCTAAAGGAGCTACCTGATAAAATTGCCATCCATATTAACGATACCCATCCCGCACTGGCTGTACCTGAATTTATGCGTATCCTCTTGGATGACTGTTCTTTAGACTGGGATGAAGCATGGAATCTAACAGTACATACCTTGTCCTATACCAATCACACCGTTTTACCCGAAGCGCTGGAAAAATGGCCTGTCAGCATGCTTGAGCACCTGTTGCCGCGTATCTATATGATTATTCATGAGATTAATGAGCGTTATTGCCATGAGCTTTGGAACAGCTATCCGGGCGACTGGGATCGTATCCGAAGCATGGCCGTAATTTCTGACGATCAGGTGCATATGGCACATTTGGCCATTGCTGGCAGTCACTCTGTCAATGGGGTAGCCGAAATCCACACCGAGATTCTTAAAAAATCAGTTATGAACCATTTTTATACCCATACACCTGACAAATTTTCCAATGTCACTAACGGCATTACTCAGCGTCGTTGGTTGCTAACAGCAAACCCCAGGCTAGCTGACCTAATTAGTGACGCTATCGGATCGAGCTGGATAGAATATCCCTGCGACTTGGCCAAATTAGCTCCGCTAGTCAAAGATACTGCTTTTCTTGAAGATCTGGCTAGCGTCAAAATGCACAACAAACTTAAGTTGGCCAAATACATTAAAGATAAATACAATGTTGTTGTTGATGTCCACTCGATATTTGATTCCCATATTAAGCGTATCCATGCTTATAAACGTCAATGTCTTAACGTCATGCACATTATGGATCTTTACAATCGTCTACAGGAAAACCCCCAGCTTGATATTACGCCACACACCTTTATTTTTGGCGGCAAGGCAGCCCCCGGTTATTATAAAGCCAAAAAAACCATTAAACTGATTACTACGTTAGCTGACAAAATCAATAATGACACCAGCATTAATAGCAAACTCAAAGTCTTGTTTCTGGAAAACTATAATGTTTCTCAAGCCGAACTTATTATCCCGGCCTCTGATGTTAGTGAACAAATTTCAACCGCCAGCAGAGAAGCCTCAGGCACCGGCAACATGAAATTCATGATGAATGGAGCGTTGACCATTGGCACACTGGACGGCGCAAACGTAGAGATCAGGAATGCTGTTGGCGCGAGTAACATCTTTGTCTTTGGCTTATCCGCCGAAGAAGTACTCAACTATTACCGGCACGGCGGCTATAACCCCTGGGATATCTATAACAACGATTCGCGGGTTAAAATCATTCTTGATCAGTTAATAAACGGCTTTTTTCCAGTTAATTCTGATGAATTCCGCACCCAGTATGACGCTTTTCTTCAGTACGGGGATGAATACTTCCTGCTAAAAGACTTTGCTTCCTATGTCACTACCCAGAATGAATTGGCTACTACCTATCGTGACAAAAATCGCTGGCAGTCCATGTGCCTTATGAACATTGCTCATTCCGGTTGGTTTTCCAGCGATCGAACCTTCTCTGAATACGCCGCAGACATTTGGAAAATGGATCAACCCATTCCGCTTTGGTGCCATTGCTTGCCGGAAGACTATGCTCGGATAACGCCGGGACGCGATGTGCATGTTGATTCAATCATGCTGAGTTAACGCCAAACCGTAAAAGTAAGATTGCCACGCTGCGCCTCAAAGAAACTCTTCACCAGGATCAAGGTACATCGAATAATCTACCATATATAATGGATATGACAACTCCAGCGTTTGCGTCTGACCGTCCCAGTGGGTTGCCATATTAAATAATTGTCCCATATCATTAACGGTTATAAATGGCTGTCCGTCCACAATGATGATGGGAGCTGCTCTCCCGTGAATGAGCAGTTCCGGTTTATTAGGCTGCCATTTTATGCGTTCACCTAACACGGCAGCCACCGGCAACGCTGGCACTACCCAGCCGGATTTTTTCTGATGAATATCGCCTGATAATATCTGCCCCTCGAATTTAGCCACAGGCAACATCAATTCCAGGCAATTTTGTTGGTCATTCCATACTTCTCGCCCACCAAATAATGTTGGTAGGTATTCTACACTAATATATACCGAATTACCACGCTTCTTGCCAGGAGCCATTTTATTTTGGCGAGATACTATTTGTTGATTTTCATCCCAGTTGACCGAAGTATTTAAACTATCAGCCAATGCCATAACAGGTATCTGCTTGTCACCAGCTATTGAAATTATGTGTTCTATGCGCATTGTTCCGTTTATCTTGAGCTTGTGAGTTTGGGCAAATTCAATTTGCCTGTCAGGAACCGCCTGAATCAACGACTTCAAGAAGGTATCTTCCACCAAACCGTCTAATCCAGCACTGACAAGTGCCTGTTTAACACTAGCCAGTGTAATCTTCTGCCTACCATAGACATCCGGATAGATGCCAATAGAGGCTTTTCCGCTGGCATCTATCCGCACTTTAACCCGCTCATACTCTATCTTAACCGGCGTATCGCAAGTAACCTGCTCAAATAAGTCTTCCACATCTTCTTCCTGCATTCGCACACAACCATTCGACACAGCTGTCCCAATCGACCAAGGTGCATTTGTTCCATGAATGCCGTACATAGGCGCAATACCCAGCCAGCGATATCCTAAGGGATTACTCGGCCCTGACGGCACTATAGTTCCTTTGTCCGGGGGGTACCAGCAGGGATTCACCTCTTTTTCCATTATTAAAAATTTCCCAGTAGGTGTAGGTGCGGACGGCTTACCAATGGCAATCTGGTATTCCTTGAGCAGAGTATCCCCTTGGCACAGTTCCAGCGTACGACTAGGAAGATTGATGATAATTTGCGGCAACACAGCCTGCTTAATGGCCTGTACATTAACAGGCAGAAAAGTCATAATAAATCCTAAAATTATCCAAAAAACTTGTTTGCATACCCGCTTCTTATCCATACTGCCATCCCCTTTTAGCAAATGCCTAAGACAATAACATATATGAATCGGCAGCGATTGATATGCGTGAATTACTTGGACAAACCATAAAAAAAAAGATAAAGCAACACATTACAATTGTGCTACCTTATCTTTTTTAACTTGTACTTAATTAAAAGCCCAATTCTTCACCGATAATAATTACCTCAACATCGGTAGCTGCTGGCTTTTTATGCATGACAGTAGTGACATTACATATTCGGGTTGGCCCCTGGCAATCCATGCATTCGCCTGTAACCGTACAGGGATTCGGGCGATTTAGCCGTTTATTATTAATAGGAGCAGCAAACAGCTCAATCCTGTCCATTGCAGTCTCAAGATTGGTAACAATTTTATTAACGCCAGTAATCACAATTACTTTCTTGGGCCCGAAGATCATCGCCGCCACCCGGTTGCCCGCACCATCGACATTGACAAGCTCACCCTTTAGCGTAAGCGCATTGGTGCCTGTTAAAAACACGTCACAAGTCATTTCCTTGCGGCGAATCTCCAGTGTCTCTTCCGGCGATAAACCAGGTTTGTTATGATTAAATACAGTATTGCCCCGTTCCTCAAGCAGCGCGTCAATACCAACCTCTTTAATTGTCCAGGAGCCGCCAATACCTACGGTCACATCATTAGGAATAAGGGTAGCGATTTTGTCTAATGCTTCTTGTTTGGTGTTTACATAGCTAGCGATAAAATGATTCTTCTGCAAAGCTTCCACGACTTTAGCACCAATTGTCTGATTGTGCCAGGTTTTAAATTCGCTCATGCTCATTTCTCCCCTCAACTAATATGTATTAGGAAAACAAGGGCCGCTTGCTCATATACGCCACAGCCATTTCTCTCATTTCCTCAGCAGTATATTGATTGTACACCATGTTTATATGCTTGGCGTAGGATAAGCCGTTAAAACTACCATTGGCTTGGATGGTGATAGACTCATTAAGTTTATCGGCAAAGTCCGGCGTGAGTGCTACTTCCTCTACTGCTTTCACAATACCATCAGTTGCATCTACCAGCGCAATCTGGAGCGTACCGGTAGCTATCGCTTCCTGCGGATACACGCGAATACCTGACGGCACAGTATGCCAGGAATAGGGCGCATCATTCCACTTACCTGTCCCCAATTTAAAGAGCAAAAAAATAATAGGACCATCAATGTATAGACCTAACTCGACTACACCACTCTTGATATCTTCAATTTCCTGATCGCTAATTCCTGCTTTGACAATAAGCAGACTATGCCCCTCATTATCTAAACGATACCTAATCTTCTCTTCCAGCTTACCTTGCCCTGGTATATATAACTGCCCAACCTTGCCTGTCGGCATGGCTTGTCCACCACTTTTCACATATATTCTACTTTTTATATTATAACATTATCCATATAGATAATCAAAATAAGTCGCCTTTGTGCAGTATTGTTAAGAAAATCTTACAGAAGTTTTTTATCTCTGTTTTGTAATAATTTGATGTTATTTTCGGGAAACTATATATAACAAACTACTAGGAGGCGATTCTTGTGTTACAGCACAAATTCAGGGGATGCGACAATTGCCTGGAAAGCAGCTCCTGTGAATTTTCCTCAGAGTTCTGCCCTAAAACCGTGCTTGATCACAAGCTTGATAGCGATTTAGCCGCAGACCCTGTATTTAAAAAATACCAGGAATTTTACCAGCGCTTAAAAAACTAGCGACTACTATAAGGAGGTCGCCGTGAAAACTGAAATAAAATACTATCACGGTAAGGGATTTAGCAAAAACCTCTCCTCTGTTACCATCTTAGCTGGTGCTCGCACCGACCCGGAAATCCAGAAAAACATTGAGAAAGCCCGCCCCAAACGCAAAAGCAACGGACAGGCTCACCAAGTATTTTAAACTCTATAGAAAATATCTCGTCTGTTGCTTATGGCTGCCACCTGGCAGCCTATTTTTTGGGTTGCAGCTAGATTAATGCCTTTTGGCATACCATCATTTCCTTCCATAACAGCTAGTACCTCTTCCAACGCAGCATTACCTGCACGCTCACCGATACCAGCGGCAGTTACACTGGCAAACAGTGCCCCACTTTGTAAGGCGGTTACCGTATTGGCGGTAGCCAATCCAAAATCGTTATGAGCGTGAAATTCTATCGGCAGTGAACAACGGATAGCCAAATCGCTCATTATTTTCCGGGTACTAAACGGGTCTAACAATCCAACCGTATCTGCATAACGAATGCGTACGGCCCCTAGACGTTCACTCAATTCAGCCAATTCCAAGAACTGATCGGGATGGGCCCTTGAGGCATCTTCGGCCCCCACCGATACACAACAGCCTTGACTCTGAGCTAAATAAACAGCACGGGTAAGTTGATCAAACACCCACTTTCGGCTTTGCTTTAGCTTACGATAAATATGCAAATCAGATACAGGTACAGATATATGCAAAAACTCAAAACCACAGGCAACAGAAGCTTCAATATCTTGGCGGCAGGCACGATTCCAGGAAAAGGCAACCGCTTTCAACCCAGCGTCCAGAATGAGCCGCATGGCTTCAGCCTCTTCCTGCCCCATAACCGGGGTACCTGCCTCTATCCAAGTAATACCGGCGTTATCCAGTGCAATCGCAATTCCCAGCTTTTCCATAGCAGAGAATACAATCCCGGCCGCTTGTTCCCCATCCCGCAAAGTGGTATCGATAAGAAAACCTGGTTTGAGTTCTGGCATAAATCGGCTCCTTTCAGCCTGACAGATATAAGCTCCGGAGTTCATCATCGCTTAGGGCTGTTTTTTTCCGAACAGCTAATGCCCGTACTCCAGCCAGCAAATTCTTACTCTCCTCTTCTTCCAGTTTAATACCCCATGCCGCAAATTTTGTTCGAAGTGCCGCCGTACCTGAATGCTTGCCAACAATAAGCTGTCTGCGTAGTCCTACCAGTTCAGGGGCAAACGGCTCATAGAGCTCCGGAGCTTTAGTAACGCCGTCAACATGTAAACCTGATTCATGCGCAAAAATAGCCGGGCCAATAACAGCTTTGTCTGCCGGAACCGTCAGCTCCAACATAGAGAATATCTGCCAGCAGCCAATTGCAAGCTTAGGGGGCAACATAGTATTGATCCCCAAAAATTGCCTGGCCGCTATAAGCACTTCTTCCCAGGGAGTATAACCATCAATCCCGCCCACCGATGCCAACACTTGTGTAGCACCAGCCTTCAGCGCTGCCAGAGTATTGGCGGTTGCCAAGCCATAGGCATTACTAGCTGAAATGCCTATGGGGCACGCCAAACTACTTTTCAGGAGAGTTATTTGGTCAAAGAGCGCGAACAGATTTCCCTTGCGTCGTTGGTATATAACACCAACAACCGGGTATTGCTTAAGGTTAGCTATAATGCCGGACAATTCGGTTGCCGTAAGACCTTCTAGCCCTTCCAACAACAAAGTTACCGCCAAACCGCGCACGCCAGCCTCCTGCATAACTTCCTTTAGTCTGACGCCAAAATCCACTTGTTTGGCATCACAAACCAAGATCATTTGCGTTATGCCTGCCTGCTCGGCCAGTGACAATTTACAGCCTGCGAAATCAAGCAACCCATAAAGTGTAATCTTGTTTTGCACTTCAGCCAACTCCGGACGATCACATTGCCATTCAGCAAGGTGAATAACGGCCTGTTGTATCCCTAAACTCACTAGTATACCGGCAAAATCCACGAGTTTTTGCGCAGCATACTGTTGCCTGACAGCTATATTCAGAGTCTGATCCAACCACATAAGTTTGTTCATATTGATCACCCGCAACGTTGTTTGCTTATCATCAGTTTGACACCGTTTGCTGAGCGTTCAGCCTTACAGTCAAGGCGTCCACTTGCCCATTCGGCCTCCAGCCAAGGCGGGATATGACTGCATAGAACCTCCACCTGGTAATAACTTTTTGCTAAAAGTGGTTGCAATACTTGTTTCGAGGTTAAACCACTGCCGCTTTGCTGAATATCCTTGAGAGATACCTGAAAGCAGCCCGGTCCAGTCTCAACAATAGCTGGAACTGTGGATTTTACTGGCTCGCCCCCGCGGGAGGCTAACTCTTCCTGCACCAAAATGTATTCTAAAAAATCCGCGGGACGACCACCAAACTCCCAAATACTAAACCCGTGCTGTTCCAACTCTTTGTATAACAAACCAACTACTGCTTGCGCAACAAATACCCGACATTGCCCTAACCATTGAATCATGTCTGCCAGTTGCCGCCGCACTCCAGCCATACCGCTTGCGCGGTCAAGTTGAAAAGGCAAGGAGTCAACCAACTGCCACTTCCCCTGCTGGCGACGATAAACTACTACTTTTCCCTGTTCGTCCAAGGAGGCTGTACTGCCATTGTCCCCAATAAACACCGCTATGTCCCGCCCCATGTTCTTTCCTCCTTTGCCTTTACACGACCGCAGCTTTTAGTCCAAGTTGTTCGACGGCATAATAAAGCCCACTCTCCACCGTATAGCAATATTCCACAGACATAATGCCCCGCTTTAATAAACGTTTTTGTGCCTGATAACCGATCCGCATGGTCAATACAGCGTCACAATCGCTCAATGCCGCAATTATAGCCTCTCGACGTTTATCTTCGCTATCGCAGCCCTCGTTACCAGTACAATATTTTTCTAAACTGCGGGTTTCCACTAATTGATACCGGCTATTATTTACTTGATAAATATCAAATTCTTCGGCCTGACCAAAGTGCAAATCAACCAGTTTGCCTGATTGGGTAGTAACCGCCACTTTGTAATGACCGACAAACGGCACTGGCTTACGCTCAACTGGTTCAACCGGAGTGGCCGCGGCGCAGCCTCTAAACTCGCTATTACGGTCTTGGCCCAAAAGACCAATCGCATCTGCTCGGCATTGGCGACAATGAGTCATCTGTTTCAGTTCACTCTTACAAGCCATCCTCATCTCCGTGACATCATGCATATTGGTTTGCGGCAACCCGGAAAATACACTACCTTGCGTGGGAAGGAATGGCATAATATTGGTTAGGGTAGCACCCAATTGTTTGACCTTTTTAACTACAGTAGGTATATGCCAGTCATTAACCATTTTAATCATTACAATGTTTACCTTAACAACAACACCATGACCAGCTAAATACAGTATGCCTTCCTGTTGGTTGTTCATGAGAATTGCTGCGCCTTCTGCCCCGACATAACGAGTACCTTCATAATTGACAGCACCATAGATCTGTGCGCCAACCTCCGGATCAGTACAGTTAACAGTTACTGTGACATGGCGCACACCAAGCTTGACTATTTCTGGAGCGTATTTCGGCAATAGTAACCCATTAGTTGACAAACAAAACATCATATTGGGATCTGCTTTTTTTATAAGCTCAATAGTCTCACGGGTTTCGTCCCAATCAGCCAGAGCATCCCCCGGACCGGCAATTCCAACCACACTGAGATTGGGGATGGCGGCTTTTACCTTTTCAAATTTTGCAAGTGCCTCTGCAGGTGACAATACTTCACTTGTTACCCCGGGGCGGCTTTCGTTGACACAATCAAACTTGCGGCTGCAATAGTTGCAACTGATATTGCACCTTGGTGCTACCGGCAGATGCATGCGCGCATATTGATGCTGGGCTTGACTGGAAAAGCAAGGATGTTTATCGGTAAGCACGCTCGCCATAGAGCGGCCACCTCCTTTCTTCTAGTGGGAATTACGATGATTTACTATAATATTTCTGGTACATATCCTGGCGATAATGTTGGTGTTTTTCGGTTAGAAGGGTGTTGGTAATCCTATCTAGCAAGTTCATAGTGCCGGTATAACCTACTGACAACAGCCTCTGTCCACCCACTCGGTCATGAATAGGGAACCCTAATCGCACTAGGGGAATATGATCTCTTTCTGTAAGAAAACGCCCGTCTGAATGACCAATAGCAATATTAGCCCCACCAGCCTTGACCTGCTGCTGAACTAAATCAAAGTCAGGGTCTGATAATACAACGGTTTCGGCTGACATTTCGGATTTTGGTAAAAGTCGCGACAAATTGCCGCTTTTATCCCCAGTCACCACTACTGGGCGAATACCGTTTTCCAGGCAGAGCTGCGTTACAGCATAGACGAGTTCAGGATCACCAAAAATGGCGCTGCGTCCGGCGAAATTATATTTGTGGGAATCAATCATGGCATCAATCAGCCGTCCCCGCTCGTTCTCAATGTCTGCAGGGCGTTTCCTACCGCTAATACTTTCTAGCACACCCATAAAGGCATCCGTATTTTGAATACCAATAGGTATAGGTACAGAATATAGTGGTACCCCAAAGGTATCTTTAAGATATTTACCTGGCGATACATTACTATCTAAAGTAACACCAAGTTCAATGGTTGCTGCAGCACCACCCATGCGGTAAAGATCCGCAAGGGGTGTGCCACCTGCAGGCAATTTACTATAACTAGCAAGGTACGGACGATCAAGTGTGTCCGCAATATCCGGGCACAACATATATTCTAAATCCATAGCAGCAAATAAACGTTTCAGTTCACGAATGTCGGCCGGACTAATACCAGGAATAAAGACATTAACCTTGTTATGGCGTTCGGTTGCTATTGCCATTGTCTCTACCAACCGTCTGAGTGTCAGCCAGTAGCCTTCCGTGTGGCTACCACCATAACCGGGAGTGTTAGCAGTCACGATAGGCATGGTTAGTTTACGCTCCTGCCGGTAGTCAGCCACTATCCTGGCTATGTCTTCCCCGATAGTTTCGGCCAGACAGGTGGTAACAACACCAATCAATCCCGGCTGATAAACCTTACTAATATTATCAAGGGCTTGGCGTAGATTAGCCTCACCGCCATATATTGTTCCTTTTTCATTCAGTGAAGAAGAGCCGACATCAATTGGCTCATTAAAATGTTCGGCAATATGCCGCCGCATATAGGTGCTGCACCCTTGAGAACCATGGACAATTACCATGGCTCGTTCAATGCCCTTAAGTGCCAGTATTCCACCCATAGGCATACACATATGACAGGGGTTTTCCATATCAGCTACCTCCTTGACGAGCAGTATATTGCCATACTGGCGAACATACAGTAGAGTACACTTCTTGCGCAAAGTTAATGGCACCATCAAACCCGCTTAAGGGATGTTTGCGATTATGATTATGGTCAATGAACGCGAGTCCCAGCTTGTAGGCCAGCGGCCTTTCCTTGACACCACCCACCAACAAATGCGCTCCCTGCCCAGTCATAAACCGTTCGAGTTCCGCCGGATTGGCATCATCCAAGACGACAGTACCGTCACTCACAAGCGCATTAATCGTGTCATATTCCTCCTGCCGCCCGGTCTGCGTACCTACCATTACTACCTCAATACCAATTTCACGAAACTGCTTAATCAGCGAGATGGCCTTAAACCCACCGCCAACGTAGACAGCTGCTTTTTTACCTGCTAGTTTTTCCCGGTAGCCTTTAATAATGGGTGACACTCGGTCAATTTCCCGACGAATGAGTTCTTCAGCCTTGTCGCTAAGTTCACCGCCACCCATGGCTTCAGCAATGCTACGCAACGATTGCGCCGTATCGTCAAGCCCCAAAAAGGACACCTGTTGGTATGGGATACCATACAGTTCTTCCAGCTTGCCTGCCAAATAATACATAGAACCGGCACACTGCACAATGTTGAGTGAAGCCTTTGCTGCCCCTTTAATGGTGTCCCTTGTCGAATCACCGGTAAATACAGTGTTGACTTGTACCCCCATCTGATTGAGATAGTCTTTAATAATCCAGGCTTCGCCTGCCAGATTAAATTCTCCCAGGTAGTTAATGGCTTTACTAGCGGCTGCTTCACGCCGGTCAACCGGATCTACGAGCTTCAGTAATGCCTCACAGGCAGCCCGATAACCGGCTGATTTATTACCGATAAAACCGCTGGATTCTACGGGAATAACCTCAATACCATGACGGCTGGCCGCCGCTTTGCACACAGCCGTCAAATCATCACCGATCACTCCGACAATGCAGGTAGAGTACACAAACACCAGCTTGGCCTGATATTTGGCCACAAGTTCATCAATAATCCGGGCTAGTTTCTTTTCACCGCCAAAAATAATGTCTTGTTCCCGCAAATCAGTAGTAAAACTGTTACGGTAAAGTTCGGAGCCACTGGACAGACTGCCGCGAATATCCCAGGTATAGTTCGCACAACCAACTGGTCCATGCACCAGATGAATAGCATCTGTAACCGGATTTAAAACCACTCTGGCACCACAGTACACACAGGCCCGCTGGCTGACGCAGCCAGCAATACTGTCCGTATCGCACTTTATTGTATTTTTCCTTCGTCCTTTGATAGCTATAAATTGTTCCCTTTCGGAAATAGCCGCAGTCGCCTCGCTCATTTCTTCACCTCCTGGTTAACAACCTAACTACATAACCAACTCGAAATCTTCATCAGCAGCATCCCGGTCTGCCCTGTCTAATAACGCATTGCTGATACTCTCGATCAGGCGCATCGCACCGCGATAGCCAACAATCGGTAAATAAGAATGAACACTCCGATCCAATACAGGGAAACCAACTCGTACCAGCGGAATATCTTCCGCACGAGCTATATATTTACCATAGGTGTTACCAATAATCAAATCAACTGGTTCATTCTTGAGCCATTGATGAAAGGTAAATAGATCGCCGCCGGCCTTGACATTGGCTGACACACCCGCGGATTTCAGCATAGCCTGAATCTCATCTTCAAAACTCCCGGCAACTGATCCCTTGGCCCCGCCCGGTGTACCTGTTAAGATATGAATCGGCTTCATTCCCAGACTCAAAACCAGTTCTGTCAAACCGGTAACAATATCCGGATCACCAAAGATACCTACCTGTTTGCCATGAAAGTGAAAGTGAGTGTCAGTCATAATGTCTACCAACTGACCGCGTTCTTCTTCCAACTCGTATGGTACTTCTTGCGCAAACGCCCGGCGTAAGGCGACCAGCAAAGCATCAGTAGCCTTAATTCCAATCGGAGTTTTCAAGATAGTTGCCGGTACCTGACATTTTTGGGCCAATAACTCGGCCGGATCACTTGAGGCAAAACGTCCGAGAGCCAGTGTCAGTTTGGAATTTCCGCTATCTTTGATCTGCGCCACAGTAGCACCACCCTGAGGAAACATGGTGAACTTTCCTGTCATTGGAGCATCCAACACTCCAGAGGTATCAGGGAACATGATTGACTTAATTCCCATGACCTTAACAATCCGTTTAATCTCCCGCATATCGCCAGGATTAACGAAACCGGGGATGATATTGACCTGTTCCTTTTTTATCGGCAAAGTGGCTTCTGCCAGATAACTGACCATCCCCTTGGTCATGTTAGAAAAGCCGGTAACGTGTGAGCCTAGGTAGCTCGGCGTATTGGCATGAATAACGATCTTGCCTTCAGGAATCTCGGTTGATTTAATAATACTGGGAATATCATCACCGATGGTCTCGGTCAGGCAGGTAGTGTGCACTGCCATAACCTCCGGGTTATAAATAGCAAATACATTTTTTATGGCGGTTTTTAAGTTGGCCCCGCCGCCAAACACCGAAGCTCCTTCGGTAAAGCTCGAAGTAGAAGCCATGGCTGGCTCCCGGAAATGCCGGGACAAGTGCATGCGATGATACGAGCAACAGCCTTGTGAACCGTGACTGTGCGGCAAACAACCATGAATCCCCAGGGCAGCGTACATAGCCCCAAGCGGCTGGCAGGTTTTAGCCGGGTTAATAGCACCGCCACTATTACGTTCTTTAAGTTCTTTTGGTGTACAATCCAGCATATCAGGCCACTCCTTCCTCAGTTACAGTACCAGTTAACAATGGTTCATCCTGCCAAGGGGGAACTATGAAGTTCCAGGTAGGAGAAGCAAACCCCATACTCACGTCTCGGGCAAAATTAACTGCGCCATTAAAACCGGCATAGGGACCACTGTAATCATACGAATGAAGTTGTTTGGCCGGGATACCCATTTTCTGAATTACATATTTATCCTTGATACCAGAGGCGAAGATGTCCGGTTTGAGAATCTTGATAAATTCTTCGGTTTCAAAGTGATTGAGGTCATCAACAATAATACTGCCGTCCTTCATTGTCACAGTCATACCTGCATAGTAACTTAACGGAATCTTCTGTTTAAGTTCTTCCATTTTTTCCGGCGATACCTTCAGGCGAAAACGCCGTTCATCCGCGCTCACCTGCATCTGAGGAATATTCTTAGAATCAGCATCGGTTTTGATGGTAGGAATAACCTGTCGCCCTTCGTAATCATCCCGGTGGGCAAATTCATAGCCTGCTAATACTGTTTCAATCCCTATCTCAGCAAATAGTCCTTGGTAATGATGGCCACGCGAACCACCAACAAAGCAGAACGCCGTCTTGCCATCACAAATCTTCTTGTACTGCTCCATGAGTGGTTCTATTCGCGCCACTTCACGGGCAATTACTTCTTCCGTTTTAGCAATGAGCGCTTCATCACCAAAGTACAACGCCATGTTTCTGAGAGATTCACTCATGCCCGCAATGCCAATGAAATTGACTTTGAGCCATGGTGTGCCATACTTCGTCTCTAACATTTCCGCGATATAATTTATCGAGCGATGACATTGAACTAAATTGAGTTCTGCCGTGTGGGCATTCTTTAGTTCTTCATACGAGCCATCACCAGTCATGACAGATACTACGGTATAACCGATCTCCTCTAAGACCCTTTCTACTTCCCAGCTATCGCCGCCAATATTATATTCCCCAAGAATATTGATGGGATATTTACCAGAGGCCTTCTCGGTTTCGCTGGCTCCAATGACCCGCTCCATCAAGATGTTGTTGGCAATATGGTGACCGGCCGACTGGCTAACGCCTTTATAGCCTTCACAGCTAAAGGCAAGAATAGGAACCCCATGGCGGGATTCAGCAGCCCGGGCGACGGCACTAATATCATCGCCAATCAGTCCAACCGGGCAGGTAGCCGAAACCGTCACCGCCTTAGGATGAAAGATATCTATTACTTCGTCAATGACCTTTGCCAGTTTTTTCTCGCCGCCAAAGACGATGTCGCTTTCCTGCATATCAGTTGATACACAATAGTTAAGGAAATTCTGAGTGGGATCATCCGATTTAGCTTTGTTGCGGCGAGTCCCCCAGGAATAGTAGCCACAACCAATGGGGCCGTGAGTGATATGAACCATATCTTTAAGCGGGCCGAGCACAACGCCTTTACAACCAGCGTAGGCACAGCCGCGGTTGGTAATAATACCAGGAATCGTGCGGGTGTTGGCTTCAATTACCTGCGCACTTTCTGCTCCATCTTTAATAAAAATATGTTTTGTACGATTTTTTTGTACTTTAGATGGATATTGGTCAAGTATCTCTTGTAACTCCTTTTCAGTAACAGCCATGCTGCTTACCCCCTTTGCTTCCTCATTAACCAAACTTATACTGCGTCTTCGCCGGCTTCACCGGTACGAACCCTAATAGCGTCCAGCATGGGCATAATAATGATCTTTCCGTCCCCCACCTTATTTTCGGTGCGGTTGGCCGACATAATGGCCTCCACAATCTTGGATACATCTTCATCATGGGCTAAAATCGTAAATAATCGCCGTGGGAACAACCGATGTCCATCGAGAAAACCATCAATCAACATTTCCGCATCTTGCTCATCAGCGCCAGCCAAACTCATCATTTTGTCTTTCCGTTCAGCTACAACGGCTGGATCATCAATTAGT
>Ga0316613_10001234_pt1 | contig 17710 bp, 13 predicted proteins | sample OWC_soil_day10_C_2_FD_207647 | JGI IMG/M metagenome (GOLD analysis project Ga0316613, IMG submission 207647) | Wetland soil microbial communities from Old Woman Creek delta, Ohio, United States - OWC_soil_day10_CT_b | ecosystem: Environmental > Terrestrial > Soil > Wetlands | place: USA: Ohio...
TCGAACCACAACGAGCGACGTTGCAGGTATTCGACGTCAAGCGCGACCTTCTCGGGGATCGGCAACTCATCTCTCCCGTTGATCTGCGCCCATCCCGTCAGACCGGGGACCAGCTCATGCACGCCCAACCGGGTACGCAGCTCGATCAGGTCATCCTGGTTGAACAATGCCGGGCGCGGCCCCACGAAACTCATGTCGCCCCTGAGGATGCTCCATAGTTGAGGCAGCTCGTCGAGGCTGGATTTGCGCAGGAAAGACCCCACGGGCGTCAGATGACTGGCCGGATCGCCGAGCAAATGCGTTGCCAGCGCCGGGGTTCCGACACGCATGCTGCGGAACTTGGGCATGCGGAAGATCCGATTGTGGCGCCCGACACGATCGGACCAGTAGAGCGCCGGCCCCGGCGAAGTCAGCCGGACCAGCAGGAATACCACCACGATCGGAACGCACAGGAAAACCAGCGCAACCGCAACCAGGAAAAGATCCATCAAACGCTTCAACATGGCATTAAATCGCTAATCTCGCTATTCAACGGTGGCGCGGAAACCTTCCGCAACCGAGTAAGGGGGAGTCCAGCCGAGCTCGCGACGGATCTTCCGGTCATCAACGCGCAGCGAACCAAGGAGACGCCCGATCGCCGCGCTCTTGCCCGTGACTTTCCCGGCAAGCCGCAATACCCCCGTTGGAAACGGCAGCAACAACGCCGGTTTTCCCATGGTCTGCCCGAGACGGCGCAAGAGATCGGACGTGGACAGGTCGTCGCCATCGCACACCAGGTAGGTCTGCATGGCCGCTGCGGAATGCGTCGCGCAGCGGATCAGGGCATCCACCAGATTGCCCACATAGATCAGGCTGCGCCGGTTGCGCACCGAAGCCAGCGGCAAAGGCAGGCGACGGCGGAGAACGCCGAGCAGCGAGGCGAAATTCCCCTTGACCGCAGGCCCGTAAACGAGCGGCGGTCGAACGACCACCCCCTCCAGCCCGGTCTCCCGGGCAACACGCCACAACGCCTGCTCCCCCTCCCATTTCGAGCGCCCGTAGGCATCCTCAGGCGCAGCCGGATCGGACTCGGAAAACTTCGCCTCGCCTTCGGTCATCTCGCCATTGACCTTGATCGAACTGACGAAAACCAGGCGCTTCACGCCGTTCGCCGCAGCCTGGCGCGCCAGCCGCTCCGAGCCCTCCGCGTTCACCTTGCGGAATTCGGCCAGCGGGTCGGTCGCCCGATCGTCCATGACATGCACCCGTGCCGCCAGATGGATCACGATCGACACCCCGTCAAGCGCGGCCGACCAGTCCGTATCCGGGGCGATGCTGCCTATGGCGATGCACTCGACCCCATCCGGCAACGCACCGGCGCACGCATCGCGAACCGCAGCGCGCACCGGGAAGCCCCGCCGAACCAGCTCCAAGCAAAGCATCCGCCCGACGAAGCCGGAAGCGCCAGTCACCAGAACCCGCCCCGGAGCGGACGCGGTCGCACGCGATTCCGTCTGGTCGTCGGGAAGGATTTGCGGTGTACAGGTCATGGCTAAACGTCGAATTGCGTTGAATTTCCTGGAAGTGCGACCGAAGGGAGCGGCGTATAATGCGCCCTTTCGCAAGCGCGCCTATTCTACCTGTCGATGCGCATCCTGTTGGTCAAAACCTCCTCGCTGGGCGATGTCATCCACAACCTCCCCGTGGCGAGCGACCTGCGCCGCCAGTATCCCGACGCGCACATCGACTGGTGTGTCGAGGAATCGTTCGCCGACATCCCGCGCCTGCACCCGGCCATCGGCGAGATCATCCCGGTCGCCATCCGGCGCTGGCGCAAATCGTTGTGCCACAAGGCGACGTGGCGCGAAATGGGCGAATTCCGGAAACGTCTTGCGGCAACCACCTACGATATCGTTCTCGACACGCAAGGCCTGATCAAAAGCGGGCTCATCACCTTCTTTGCCCATGGCTGCTGTTGCGGATACGCCGCCGAAGTGGCGCGCGAGCCGCTGGCCTCCTATTTCTACGACAAGACTTTCGTCATTCCGCCCAACGCCCACGCGGTCGAACGCAACCGCTGGCTGAGCGCCGCTGTCTTCGGTTATCCCGTAGACCTGCCACTGGACTATGGCATCGCTCCGCCCGATCTGGCATTCCCCTGGCTGCAAGCCGAACGCCATGCAGTACTGCTGACGGCCACCAGCCGCGACGACAAGCTGTGGGACGAGGATCGATGGATCGCCGTGGCGCGCCATCTCGCTGAACAGCACGTAACGCCCGTGCTCCCATCGGGCAGCGCAATCGAACGGCAGCGAGCCGAGCGCATCGCCGCGGCAACGCCGGGAGCCATCGCCGCCCCACCGCTGTCGCTGCGCGATCTCGCCGCGCTGATCGGGCGTGCCGGCATTGCCATCGGCGTCGACACCGGCCTCGTGCATCTCGCCACGGCGCTGAACGTGCCGACCATCGCGCTTTATACCGCCACCGATCCGGCCCTGACCGGCGTCCATGGCACGCGCAATTTCCGCAATCTGGGCGGCCCCGGACGCGCTCCCGAAGTCCGCGAAGTTCTGGCCGCCATTGCCCAGGAACTACGCTGATGATCCGTCTCGTCTACTCCCTGGTGTTCTATCTAGCCCAGCCGCTCATCTGGATACGGCTCGCCTGGCGCGCGCGCAAGCAACCCGAATACCTGCAGCATGTGGGCGAAAGGTATGGTTTCCACTCGCAAAAACCACCGGCCCGCCTGCTCTGGCTGCACGCCGTATCGGTCGGAGAAACGCGCGCCGCGGAGCCGTTGATCAAGGCGCTGCTCGATGAATACCCCGACCATTCGCTGCTGCTGACCCACATGACGCCAACCGGCCGCGCCGTCGGCGCCGAACTGATCGGCAAGTACGGCCCACGCCTGCTTCAGGCCTACCTGCCTTACGATCTGCCCGACGCCTGCGCTCGTTTTCTCGACCACTTCACGCCGCGCATCGGCTTGCTGATGGAGACGGAGATCTGGCCCAACCTGATCAGCACCGGCCGGCAATGCGGGATCGCCATGCTCCTCGTCAACGCCCGCCTGTCGGCCAAGTCGCAACACGGTTACCAGCGCTTCCTGCCGCTCGTCCGGCCGGCGCTGGAAAAGCTTTCCATCGTGGCCGCGCAAACTGCGGCAGACGCGGAACGCCTGACAAGCATCGGCGCCCGCGACGTGCATATCACCGGCAATCTGAAGTTCGACGTCACGCCTGCCCCGGAAAAACTTCAGCTCGGCGCCGACTGGCGCCAAGCGCTCGCGCGCCCCATCTGGCTGGCGGCCAGCACGCGCGAAGGGGAAGAGCCGTTCATTCTCGACGCCTTTTCCCGCCTCGATCTCCCCGGCGCACTGCTGTTGCTCGTGCCGCGCCATCCGCAGCGCTTCAACGAAGTGGCGGCGATGATCGAGGAACGCAAGCTGCCGTTCTGCCGACGCAGCGAAAGGAATCTGCCCTCAACCGGAACGCGCGTCTGGCTGGGCGACAGCATGGGGGAAATGCCGGCCTATTTTGCGGCAGCCGACGTGGCGCTGATCGGAGGCACCCTGCTGCCGTTCGGCGGACAGAACCTGATCGAGGCGGCGGCCTGCGGATGCCCGGTGCTGGTCGGCCCGCATACCTACAACTTCGCCCAGGCCACCGAGGATGCGCTGGCCTGCGGCGCGGCCAGACGCATCGCCGACGCCGAGGATGCTGCAAGTACGGTCAAGGTATTGATGACCGAACCGAAAACTCTTGAAAACATGCGCGCCGCCGCGGCAGGCTTCAGTCAGGAACATCGCGGAGCAACCGCCAGGACGATCGCCCTGGTGCGGAAGGCGATGGCAACTACGGCTGCGGCGCCTCGAACAACGGATTGATCTGCTCCAGATCATTCTCGCTGAGCGCCCCGACGGCCGCCTTCAGCTTGAGCTGGGATAACAGCGTATCGAAACGGGCCTTGGCCAGGTCGCGCTTGGTCACGTAGACCTGCTGTTCGGCATTGAGCACATCGATATTGATGCGCACCCCGACTTCATACCCGAGTTTGTTGGACTCCAGCGCGCTGGTACTCGACACCAGCGCCGCGCTGAGCGCCCGCACTTGCGCCAGCCCGTTCACTACGCCGAGAAACGACTGCCGTGCGCTGAGTGTCGCGTTGCGCCGGGCATTCTCCAGCGCCGATTCGGCCGCCATGCGATTGGCAGCAGCCTCCCGGGTTCTCGAGTTGACCGCGCCGCCCTGATAAATGGGGATGGTCAGTTGCAGGCCGATGTTCCGGGTATCGGTCTCCAGCGAGGCATTGGTCGCCGTCGAATAAGGCGTCTTGCTGCTCCCGTAATTAGCCACCACGTCGAGCGTCGGATAATGTCCGGCACGCATGCGCTCCACTTCCCTGGCCGCCACTTCTGCAGCGGCTTGCTGGGATTGAACCTGGAAGCTGTCATTCTCTGCCGCCTCGACCCACTTCTCCATGGCCGCCGGCTGCGGCGGCGACAAGGTCGCGTCGGCCTTCAGCCGGTTGAGTTCGCCGACATCCTTGCCGACAATCGTGCGCAAGGCGTAGCGCTTGACCTCCAGATCGTTCTCGCCGGCCAGCTCCTGAGCACTGGCCAGGTCGTACCGGGATTGCGCCTCGTGAGTATCGGTAATCGTCGCCGTGCCGACCTCGAAGTTCTTCTTTGCCTGTTCCAGCTGCTGCGCGATCGACTGCTTGTTGGCGCGCACCGCCTTCAGGTTTTCCTGCGCATACAGCACGTCGAAATACGCCTGCGCCACGCGCAGGATGAGGTCTTGCGATGCCTGGGCGAAATTGGCCTCGGCCTGGGCAACCTGCCACTTGGACTGGCCGTACTGAACGATATTCTGCCAGCGGAACAAGGGCTGCGTCAGATTGACGTTATAGGTATTGGAGTTGTAGTCCTTGTCTTTCTTGAAGTCGATCTTTTCGACGTTGTACTGGTTTTCGTTCCAGACCGTACTGGCCGTGCCGTTGATGGTCGGAAGCAGCCCCGCCAGTCCTTGGGGCAGTTTCTCGCGCCCGGCTTCGGCCGTCGCGCGGGCCGCGGCATATTGCGCATCGCTGACCAGCGCCTCGCGATACACCTGCAGCAAATCAACCGACAGGACCTGACCGGAAAAGCCAAGCAGGCCGGCCAGGAACGACAGGCGAATCACCGATTGCATCGGACGCATGGAATGCCTCGCAGAACGAACCGCAAAACTAGAAGACAAATTTGTCGAGAGGCGTGGCATTGACCAGCGGGGCGACCGCCGTCTCGAAAAGATTGACCGTGCTGAACGCATTCTCGTCGGTGCGTTTGACCAGCTGCGCTTCCATGGTCGGTTCCTCGCCGACGATGGCCACCAGACGCCCGCCAATCTTGAGCTGGCGCAACAACGCTTCCGGCAGTTTCGGCATCGACGCGGACACGACGATCACGTCGTAAGGAGCATAGAGGCTCCACCCCTGAGCGGCATCGCCCAGATCGACGCTGACGTTGGCCACTCCAGCCTTTTCAAGATTGCTTCGGGCCAGCTCGACCAGCTCCGGATCGATTTCGACGGAATAGACGAACTCCGCCTTGGCTGCCAGCAGCGCCGCCATGTAGCCGCTGCCGGTACCGATTTCGAGCACCTTGTCTGTGTTCTTGATCGCGACTTCCTGCAGCAGGCGCGCCTCGACGCGCGGCGCAAGCATCGTCTGTCCTCGTGCGGCGTTGGCTTTCAGGGGAATCTCCACATCGACGAAGGCCAGATCCTTGTGCCCGGCGGGCACGAAATCCTCGCGCTTCACTACCGACAGCAGCGCCAGAACGCCCGGATCAAGAACATCCCAGGGACGAATCTGCTGCTGGATCATGTTGAAACGCGCCTTTTCCTTGTTCATCACCGCTGCTGCTGCCATTTCATTCCCCGTCACAAAGGTTTCGTAAGGACGAATTGTATTCGCTGGTTGGAAAGAAGGGATTATACCTTGGGCGCATTATGACCGTCCCTTCTTGTCCGACCCGCGCGGCCAGACCGCCGTCATTGCGGACCGCTCAGGATTTCCCAGCGTCCTGCGGCGGCGTTCCGGGATCGAAATAGTAGCTGACCTGCTTGCGCGGGCTGAGGTAGTTGTAGATCTCACGGGGAAGCTGCGATGGCCGGATGGCCTTGACGATGGCCACCTCCGACTCGCCATCGAGATTGACCAGGATCGCCTCGTCCTTCGGCACTTCCTCGTCGTAGGCCACGATCGTCGGCTTCATCGGCTTGGCAGTGTTGATGGTCGCCACCATCCCGATCACGCCGTTGGACAGTTGCACGACCGTGCCCGGCGGATACACGCCGAGGCAGCGGACAAACACCTGCAGCAGCTTGGGATCGAACTTCGGGCGCAGGCGGGCGAACATCGTTGCCAGCGCCTCGTGCGGCGTCAGCGCCTTGGCGAGATCCAGCGGGTTGCACAGCTCGTCGTAATAATTGGCGATGACCACGATCCGCCCGAGGAGGTTGATGGTCTCACCGCGGAGCCGGCGCGGATAGCCCGAGCCGTCGAACAGTTCGTGATGCTCGTGGATGACCGTCAGGATCGCCTCGGAAAGCCCCAGCCGCTTGCCGATATCGACACCGTACTGGCAGTGCATTTCGTAGAGATTCCGCTCGGCCAGGGTCAGCGGGTCCGGCTTCATCAGGATCTTGTCGGGCACATCGCGCAGCCCGGCATCGTGGAGGAGCGCCCCCATGCCCAAGGCCTGGACGATTTCCGCGGGAAGCTTGATATCCCGGGCCATCATCAGCGCCAGCATGGTGACGTTAAGCGAATGGAAATACAGATCCTCGCCGCCGATTCGGTCGCTCATCACGTGAATCGCCAGATCGGGCGCGGAAAGAATCGAGTCAGCGATCTGTCCGATCAGGCGGTTGGCCTGCTCGACCGTTTCCTGCGGATTGACCAGCAGGTTCTTCTCCACGTTGCGGATCGTCCGCGCCGTATCGACAAAGGCATTCTCGATGCGCGCCGCCGCCTCGCGCTGAATCCGGATTTTTTCGATCAGCGCCCGTTTGGCGGCCAGTGCGGGATGCTCCTTTAGCGCTGGTCGTTCGACTTCTTCCTCCGCCGCTTCGGCCGGAGGCGTCTCTCCCGCCTGCACGGGCACGGGAGGAGTCGGCAAGCCATCGCTGCGCGCCGGGTCGTAGCGGACCTTACGCACCCCGAGGCTGCGGATCGTCCGGATCTGCTCCTCGTCCTTGATCTTGAAGTTGTTGAAGGCGAAAGGATGCTCAAACCACTTCAGATCGAGGTGGACGTACAGGCCAGGACGAAGCTGGTCGATGGCTACATAGGGCGTATCGGAATCACGCATGACTCAAGTCTGCAGTTGAAAGCATCCGGTTGGATGCTTGCCTCATCCTAAGTGCTTTTCGGCGGACATTCCAGCCGCGCGGCAAAAACGCCGCCCGAAGGCGGCGTTTTCCGGATCACGCCGACACAGACACCACCGGCTGCGACAGCGCGTTCAGGCTTTCGCCACGCGCCGCCGTTGCAGTGCGTAAACCATCGCCAGCACACCGAGCGTCGGAATGAACAGCCATTCAGGCGCGGGGCGAGGGTTCTCTACTTCCAGGTCGGTGATCTTCTGGCCCTGCTGGAAGCCGGCCTTCTCTGCTTTGCTACGGAACTTGACGGAGATCACGTCGACCTGCCCACCCATGGGCACCAGACGCAGGCCGAAACGTTCGAGCCGTTGCGCCGGCGTGCCCGGCTCGCCCAACGGAACCAGCATCCCCTTCTTGACCGGATCGCCGTTGATGTCCTCGCCCTCGATCCACACCCGCAGCTCTTCGCCGGCTGGCGCCTTCTCGATCATCTGCATCAGATCGGTCGCCGCGATCTTGTTGTATGGCGGGTAGATCATGTCCATCCAGAAATTCGGGCGGAACAGGCTGAACGCCACAAGAAGCAGGATGATCGTCTCATACCACTTGCTGCGCGTGACGAACCAGTTCTGCGATGCCGCAACGAAAACCAGGCTGGCCACGATCGCCGAAACGGCAACCAGGATGAACTCGGGAATGCTGCGAATGCCGATCAGCAGCAACTGCGTGTTGTAGATGAACATGAACGGCAGCACGCTGGTGCGGATGCTGTACCAGAACGCGGTAAACCCGGTGACCATCGGGTCGGCTTTGGCGATACCCGCCGCCGCGTAGGCCGCCAGCCCGACCGGCGGCGTCACGTCGGCCATGATGCCGAAGTAGAAGACGAACATGTGGATGGCAATCAACGGCACAATCAGGCCGCTTTGCGCCCCGAGTTCGACAACCACCGGCGCCATCAGCGAGGAAACGATGATGTAGTTGGCCGTGGTGGGTACGCCCATGCCGAGGATCAGCGAGGCGACAGCGACCATGCACAGCATCAGCAGCAGGTTGCCGGCCGAGATCAGTTCAACCACCTCCGCCAACACGAGGCCGATACCGGTCAACGTCACCGTGCCGACGATAATGCCCGCGGTCGAGGTGGCGATGGCCACGCCGATCATGTTGCGCGCGCCGGCGATCAGCCCCGTCTTGAGGTCGCGAAAGCCCTGGCCCAATTCCTCGTTGACCTCGCGCCTGCCGCGGAACCAAGCGAGAAGCGGCCGTTGCGTCACCAGCACGAACACCAGGAAGATCGTGGCCCAGAACGCCGACAGCGCCGGAGAGAGCTCCTCGATCATCAGATTCCAGATCAACGCCGCGACCGGCAGCAGGAAGTGCAGGCCGCTCTTGACCGTCGGCCCCACTTCGGGGCACTTCAGGATCGGCGTATTCGGATCCTCCATGTGCAACTCGGGGTAGCCGGCTTCATACTTGAGCAAGCCGATGTAGGCCCCCAGCATCAACACGGCGATGATGAACACGGAGGAATCACCGGCCACGTCCTTGATCCAGCCCAACCCGTAGTAAACAGCGTTGGCCAGGACAATCACGCCGCTGACCGTCAGCAGGATGTTGATCACGCGGTTCTTCAGTGGCGCTACGTAATCGCGCGGGATACCGCGAATGTCGGCCTTGCAGGCCTCGAGGTGGACGATGTAGAACAGCGCGATGTAGGACATCAACGCCGGCAGCGCCGCGTGCTTGATGATCTGGGTATAAGGAATCCCCACGTACTCGACCATCAGGAACGCCGCCGCGCCCATCACCGGCGGCATGATCTGCCCGTCTACGGAAGCCGCTGTCTCGACAGCGCCAGCGACGTTCGGTTTGTAGCCGACTCGCTTCATCAGCGGAATGGTAAAGGTTCCCACCGTCACCACGTTGGCGATCGAGCTACCCGAGATCAGACCGGTCAAGCCCGACGAAACCACTGCCGCCTTGGCCGGCCCGCCGCGCATGTGCCCGAGGAACGAAAGCGCCGACTTGATGAAGTAGTTGCCCGCGCCGCCCGTGTCGAGCAACGCGCCAAACAACACGTAGAGGAACACGAACCCTGACGACACGCCCAGCGCGACGCCGAACACGCCTTCAGTAGAAAGCCACTGGTGCGTCATGCCCTTGGCAAACGAAGCGCCCTTGTGCGCGATCATGTCCGGCATGTACGGCCCAAGGAAGATATAGCCCAGAAAAACGGTGGCCATGATGGCCATCGGCAGGCCGACGACCCGCCGCGTCCCTTCCAGCAACAGAACGATCCCGGTGATAGCCACGACAAGGTCGAGCCCTGTCGGCTGCCCTGGCCGTTGCGCCAGTTGCGCATAGAACAGGAAGAGATAGGCAGCGCAGAACGCGCCGACGATGCCCAGAACCCAGTCCTGAACCGGAATGTGGGTGCGCGGCGAACGCTTCAGCGGCGGAAAAAGCAGATACCCGAGGAACATGGCAAACGCCAGGTGGATCGAGCGCGACTGCGTGTCATTGAGCACGAAGACGCCCAGCGCAAAGGGGATCGGCGATGCGATCCATAGCTGGAACATCGACCACGCCAACGCGGTGTACATGACGATCTTGGCAGACAGGCCGCTCGGCCGTCTCCCCCCCGTATCCGATTCGGCGACCATTTGCCGAATCTCCTCGTCGGACATCTCCGACGTTGTCTTTGTTGTGGTGTCGGTCACAAGCAACTCCAAGAAAAAACCAAACGCAAGACGGCTCCTTTCCGGAGCCGTCCCTCGGTCAACAGGCCACTCGTCGAGGCCCGGGACGCCGGATTACATCCAGCCCTTTTCCTTGTAGTACTTGATCGCGCCTTCATGCAAGGGAGCAGAGATACCGCTCTTGACCATGTCCTTGGGATCAAGGTTGGCGAAAGCCGGGTGCAGCTTCTTGAATTCCTCGAAATTGTCGAACACGGCGGAAACCATGGCATAGACAACGGCATCAGGCACCTTGGCCGACGTCACGAAGCTGGCCATCACGCCGAAAGTCTTGGTTGCATCGGGATTGCCGGGATACATGCCACCCGGAATAGTCACGTGCGCAAAGTACGGGAAATCCTTCACGAGCTTGTCCACTGCCGGCCCGGAAATCGGAACCAGCTTGGCGCCGCAGGTCGTGGTCGGATCCTGGATGTTCGCCGCCGGGCTGCCCACGACAAAGGCAAAACCGTCAATCTTGTTGTCGCACAGCGCTGCGCCGTGCTCATCCGGCTTCAGTTCCGAGGTCAGCGAAAAATCGCTGGTCTTCATGTTCAGCGCGCCAAGGAGGATATTCACCGTGTCACGCGTGCCCGACCCAGGATTGCCGACGTTGAAACGCTTGCCCTTGAAGTCCTCGAACTTCTTGATGTTGGCTTCCTTGCGGGCGAGAACCGTCAGCGCTTCGGGGTACACCGAGAACACCGCCCGCAGGTCGGCATGCGGGCCACCTTCCTTGAACTGTGCCTGCCCCTTGACCGCGTTGAACTGCACATCCGACTGGGCCACCCCGAAATCAAGCTCGCCGGCCTTGATGGTGTTCACGTTGTAAACCGACCCCCCGGTGCTCTCCACGGAACAACGGATGCCATGCTTGGCGCGTTCCTTGTTCATCAGACGGCAAATGGCTCCGCCCGCCGCGTAGTAAACGCCGGTCACGCCGCCGGTGCCGATGGTCACGAATTTCTGCTGAGCCACCGCCGCCGGGCTGATCAGCGTCGAACCAAGCGCCACGGCAGCGGCGATGAGGGTGAGTTTCTTCATTTGTATATTCCTCCAGTTACGTACCATAACCCCTGCGCGGGGCGGATGAGATGAATGAGCCGTTTGTTTGCTGCAAGCAACCAACTGCAACTTCATTGATTGGCACTACCCGGTGAAACAAACCAAACATTAGCGCAAAAACCGGGGGCGTTGCCGATAAATCGTGCCCATTTCGCCGCAGTGAAATGCAGGACCGTGCCTCAACGCCGGTTCCATCAGCAGATTGCGTGCCACAAAACGATGCGCGCGTGAATTGTTTTAACCGTCTGATTTTTATGAACCCGACGAGTTACGCAAAACACCACGCGGCAGAACTTCACCAAAGTGGTGCGCACACCTCGCCACCCCGTCCAAATCGGTGCATCCCCTGATCGCGCGTGGCGTTGCCAATGCGTGCTACAGTCCATGACTGGCAAGACATCGCAACAAGACGGGACCTCTCGTGAACCGCCCTTCCCTGCAATCGCGCATTGCCGGCATCGAAGCCTCCTCCCGACACGATCCGGGAGGCCGGGGACTGGCTTGCCGCGCTCCCGGCGGACTTCTGCTTCCCGCCGCGCAATCGCTGCTCACCTGCCAACGCACCGTCATCGTCACCGGGTTCTGCATCCGTGCCGCGATGATCGGTGAAACCGACGGACCACCCGGAGCACTCGCCCTGGCATCCGCGCTGCGAAGATTGGGAAAGGATGTCGTGCTGCTATCGGACGATTTCAGCATTCCGCTCCTGAAGGCCGGCATGGCGACTTCCAGTGACGTTTTCCGCCTCGCCACGTTGGGATTGCCGCAGGCGGACGCCGACGCCGCCATCGACGCGCTGCTCGCCTCATTCTCGCCGACCCACGTCGTCGCCATCGAGCGGCCGGGAAACGCGGCAGACGGGCACCGCTACTCGATGCGTGGAGAACAACTCGACGATCTCGTTCCGTCGGCCGATCGCCTGCTGGCTCCACCGCCGCCACGCACCTTCCGAACCCTGGCGGTAGGCGACGGCGGCAACGAACTGGGATTGGGCAAGCTGCGCGACACGCTCATGGGCGGCATTTCCCACGGCGAGCTGATTTTCAGCGCAACAGCCGCCGATCACGTCATTCCGGCGGGCATTTCCAACTGGGGCGCCTACGCGCTGGCCGCCGCCCTGTCCGTGCTTGCCGGGAAGTTGCTGATCAAAGCCCCTCAACACGAGCGCGCCGTGCTGCAGGCAATGGTCGAAGCCGGGGCGGTTGACGGCTGCACCCGGCAACGCGAGCTTTCGGTCGATGGACTGGCCTGGGACGACTACGCCCGCACGCTTGAGGACATCTACCGTCAAGCCTGCGAGGGCCTTGCATCCACCTGACACGCTGGTTCTTCAAGACGCGCACGGAAGGGCATCGCGAAAGGCCGCCGCCCAAATACACCTGTGCTATCGTGGAAAAGCCACATCCGGACCACGACGAGGACAACCATGCCCCATCTGTTCGACCCCCTGAAGCTGCGCGATCTGGTTCTGCGCAACCGTATCGGCGTCCCGGCCATGTGCCAGTATTCGGCGCGGGACGGCCTGGCCAACGACTGGCATTTCGTCCACTACAGCACGCGCGCCGTGGGCGGTGCGGGACTGATCATCAGCGAAGCAACTGCCATCGCCCCGGACGGCCGCATCAGCGCTGCCGATCTCGGCCTGTGGTGCGATGCGCAGATCGAACCGCTGGCGCGCATTGTCCGCTTCGCACGGGAACAGGCCTGCCCGATGGCCGTGCAACTCGCGCATGCAGGCAGAAAGGCCAGCGTCGGGCGCGGCTGGGAAAGCCAAACGACGATTCCCGGCGATAAAGGCGGCTGGCAGGTGCTTGCCCCGTCAGCAGTGCCGTTCTCCGACAAGCACGCGGTCCCCGTGGAACTCGACGCTGCCGGCATCGGCGCCGTCGTCGCCGGGTTCGTCGAAGCCGCGAAACGCGCCCAGGCCGCCGGCTTCTCCGCCGTCGAAATCCACGGCGCGCATGGCTATCTCCTGCACCAGTTTCTCTCGCCGCTCGCCAACCGGCGCAACGACGCTTACGGCGGCAGTTTCGACAATCGCACGCGACTGATCGTCGAGGTGGTCGATGCCGTACGCGGCGTGTGGCCGGAACATCTTCCGCTGCTGGTGCGCCTGTCGGCAACCGACTGGGTCGAAGGCGGCTGGACGCCGGAGGAAATGGTCGAACTGTGCCGCATCCTGAAATTGCACGGTGTGGACCTGATCAACGTTTCGAGCGCCGGAATGACGCCCGACGCAAAGATCCCCCTCGGCCCCGGATTCCAGACCGAATTTGCAGAACAGGTCCGGCGCGATGCGGGTATTCCCACGGCCGCCGTGGGCCTGATTACCGCGCCGGCCCAGGCCGACCACATCATCCGCAGCGGCCAGGCCGACCTCGTCCTGCTCGGTCGGGAGATCCTGCGCAATCCGTACTGGCCGCTGGAGGCAGCCAAGGAACTGGGGCAGATCGCCGCGTGGCCGCCGCAATACCTGCGTTCCGCGCCAGCGGGAGCGGTGCCGCGCGAACCCGGCCGCTGAACAGCGTCGCTAAACCGCGCCGCGCGTTCCCACGTACAGCGCATACAGGGAATGGCTGGCGGCCATGAACAGCCGGTTGCGTTTCGCTCCGCCGAAACACAGATTGGCGCAACGTTCCGGCAGGTGGATTTGAGCCAGCGGCCGCCCAGCCGGGTCGAAGACCAGCACCCCGTCCAGCGCGGCAGGATCGGCTTCCAGCGCGCCGTCGCTGCCCAGGCCGCACCACAGATTGCCATCGATGTCGGCCTTGATGCCGTCGAAGCCGCCATAGCCGCCCTGGTACCCGCCGGCATCGACAAACAGACGGCGGCGGCCCAGTTTCCGGCCATCCTTGCTTACCGGATAAGCCCATATCTTGCGGTGCGGAACGGCCCGCGATTCAACCACGTAAAGGATCTGCTCGTCGGGCGAAAAACACAGGCCATTGGGCGCCGACAGTTCGGAGGTCACCTGCGTCAGTTTTCCCGTCTGGCCGTCGATCCGGTAAACAGCGTGCGGCAACTCCGCGTCGGCCTTCTCGCCCTCCCATTCTCCGGAGATTCCGAAGGTCGGGTCGGAGAACCAGATCGAACCGTCCGATTTGCAGACGATGTCGTTCGGCGAATTGAGCCGCTTGCCCTGGAAACTATCCGCCAGGACGGTCACTGTGCCGTCGTACTCGGTCCGGGTAATGCGCCGGGTCAGATGCTCGCAAGCGATGAGCCGCCCCTGCCGGTCACGCGCCAGCCCGTTGGAATGATTCGACGGGTGGCGAAACACGGATAGCGCGCCCGTTGTCTCGTCCCAGCGCACGATGCGGTTGTTGGGGATGTCGCTGAGCAGGAGAAAGCGCCCGTCACCGAACCACACCGGCCCTTCCGCCCAGCGCAATCCCGAGCCGAGTTGCTCGACCGAGGCGCTGAACAACCGGTAACGAAGAAATGCCGGATCGAGCACTTCGACGGCAGGGTCGGGGTAGCGGGAACTGCCCCGATAATCAATACGCAGCGACGAATCGTTCATGTAGATACCTCCTTTCGTCGCAGCATACCAAATCAGGTCACCGGTGCCGGATTGAACACGGCCAGCGCGTTGAACAGCCCCCATTGATCAGCCCAGGTCTTCTTGCGTCCGCTGGCGACATCGAGGATCAGGCGGAAGATTTCCCAGCCGACCTGCTCGATGGTAGCTTCGCCGGTGGCGATGGTGCCGGCATCGACTTCCATCAGGTCATGCCAGCGCGCCGCGAGATCGCGACGGGTAGCCACCTTGATCACCGGTGCAGCCTCCAGCCCGTAGGGCGTACCACGGCCGGTGGTGAACACCTGGATGGTCATGCCCGAGGCCAGTTGCTGCGTGCCGCAGATGAAGTCGCTGGCCGGCGTGGCCGCATAGGTCAGGCCCTTCTTGCGGATTTTCTCTCCGGGCGCGATCACGTCCACGATGGCGCTGGTGCCCGACTTGGCGATCGAACCCATCGCTTTTTCCACGATGTTGGCCAGTCCGCCCTTCTTGTTGCCGGGCGTCGTATTGGCGGCACGGTTGGTATCGCCGCGATCCAGGTAATCGTCATACCAGGCCATTTCGCGCAGCAGCGCCTTGCCAACGTTTTCATTGACGCAGCGCGGCGTGAGCAGATGGATGGCGTCGCGCACTTCGGTCACCTCCGAAAACATCACCGAGGCGCCGGCACGCACCAGCAGGTCGGCGGCGTAGCCGACAGCCGGGTTGGCCGTCACGCCGGAGAAGGCATCGCTGCCACCGCATTGCAGGCCGACGATCAGATCGGACGCGGGACAAGTCTCGCGCTGGCGCCGGTTGAGACGGGCCAGATGTACTTCGGCCTGCTTCATGATGGCGTCGACCATCGACTGGAAGCCGGTGAATCTCTCGTCCTGCAGACAGACGACGTCGTCGCTAACGACCTTGATCGGCACGCCACCCGCTCCACCCTCGTTGAGCAGGCGTTCCGGCGGCAGCTTCTCGCAACCGAGGCTGATGACGAAGACCTCGTTGCCGAAATTGGGGTTGAGCGTCAGGTTGTGCAGGGTGCGGATCGGCACGACGGCGGCCGGCGCGTTGATCGCCACGCCGCAGCCGTAGATGTGGTTGAGGCCGACGATGCCATCGACGTTCGGGTACTTCGGCAGCACTTCCGCCTTGAGGCGCTTGACCACGTAATCGACCACGCCGGCGACGCACTGCACGGTCTGCGTAATCGCCAGCAGGTTCTTGGTACCGACAGTGCCGTCGGCGTTGCGATAGCCTTCGAAGGTGTAGCCTTCGAGCGGCGGCAGCGGCGCCGGCACTTTGGTCGCCAGCGGCAGCGTATCGAGCTGCGGCGCTTCCGGCAGACGCACCAGCGATTCCTCGATCCAGCTGCCCTGCGGGATCGGCTTCAGCGCGTAGCCGATGACTTCGCCGTAACGGAGAATCGGCGCATCCTGCGCGATATCGACGAGCGCCACCTTGTGCCCCTGCGGCACGTGTTCCCGCAGCGCCAGCCCGTCGTCGAACACCGTCCCGGCCGGCAAGCCGCCGAAATTGACGACGATGGCGACGTTGTCATCGTGATGGACCTTGATGGTCAGGGGCTTGAGGGATGAATTCATGCGGTCATGCTCCTGCGGTTCGTGCTACAGCATTTCAAGCGGCGTGGCGCGCCGGGGTGGCGGAAACAGGCGGTCAAGCTCGGCCAGCGTGGCATCGTCGAGCGGGCACTCCAACGCGGCGAAGTTCTCTTCCAGATGCGCCCGCGTCGACGCCTTGGGAATAGCGATCACCTGCTCGTAATTGAGCAACCAGGCCAGCGCCAGCTGCGCCGGTGTAGCGCCGTGCTTCGCGGCCAGTGCGCGCAAGCCGGACTGCCGCAACAGGCGCGCCTGCTCGATGGGCGAATAGGCCATCACGGGAATCCCGCGCTCCTCGCACCACGGCAGCAGATCCCACTCGATGCCGCGGCGGGAGAGGTTGTAGAGCACCTGGTTCACCGCAACGCGCTCGCCTCCGGGAGATTCGCGAAGTTCGGCCATATCGCCGGGATCGAGATTGCTGACGCCCCAATGGCGAATCTTCCCCTGTTTCCGCAAGCGCTCGAAGGCGTCCACCGTTTCGCTCAAGGGCACGCTGCCGCGCCAGTGCAGCAGGTAAAGATCGAGGCTTTCGACGCCGAGCCGCCGCAAGCTGCGCTCGCAGGCGGCCGCCGTACCCTTCAGGCTGGCGTTGTGCGGATAGACCTTGCTGACCAGGAACACGGAATCGCGCCCGCCTTTGATCGCTTCGCCGACCAGCCGCTCCGAAGCCCCCTCGCCGTACATCTCGGCGGTATCGATCAAGGTCATCCCCAGATCGATGCCGCGCTGCAAGGTGGCAATTTCCTCGGCGCGTGTCGAACTGCTCTCACCGAGCATCCAGGTGCCCATGCCCAACGCCGGGATCTGTTCCCCCGAGGGCAACGTCACATGTTTCATTCCACGTAATCTCCCGATTTCTCAGCGGTCAGCTTACACGCGCCCTATTCCTTGAATGTTTCTTCGCGCTTCCGGCTGATCGACGGCAGCAGCACGACCACCAGCGCCACGGCCGCGACAACCAGCAGGGTGGCGCTGAGCGGGCGGGTGACGAGCACGGAGAAATCACCGGACGACATGAGCAGCGCACGCCGCAGGTATTCCTCCATCATCGGCCCCAGAATGAAGCCCAACAGCATCGGCGCGGGTTCGCATTCAAGCTTGCTGAAAACATAGCCCGCCAGCCCGAAGAAGGCCATCATGAAGACATCCCATTCGGTGTTGTTGATGCTGATGACGCCGATCGCGCAGAAGACGATGATCACGGGGAACATCAGGTGATACGGCGCGGTGATCAGCTTGACCCACAGGCCGATCATCGGCAGGTTGAGCACGATCAGGAAGAAGTTGCCGATCCACATGGAGGCAATCAGGCCCCAGAACAGCGCAGGTTGTTCGGTCAGCACGGCCGGACCGGGCTGAATGCTGTGGATCATCATGGCGCCGATCATGATGGCCATGGTCGGATTGGATGGAATGCCGAGC
>Ga0316613_10001236_pt1 | contig 17704 bp, 17 predicted proteins | sample OWC_soil_day10_C_2_FD_207647 | JGI IMG/M metagenome (GOLD analysis project Ga0316613, IMG submission 207647) | Wetland soil microbial communities from Old Woman Creek delta, Ohio, United States - OWC_soil_day10_CT_b | ecosystem: Environmental > Terrestrial > Soil > Wetlands | place: USA: Ohio...
TCCGCTCCTGCGTCCGGACCAGATCCCGTACAAGCCACTTAAGGATTTGATCCCGGTATCGATGTTCGACCGCGTCCCGAACGTGCTGGTCATCAACCAGAACAAGCTCAACGTCAAGACCGTTCCCGAACTGATCGAGTACCTGAAGAAAAACCCTGGCAAGGTCGCGTACGGCTCGTCCGGAGTGGGCACGTCCCAACACCTGGCAGCTGAACTCTTCCAGCAGATGACCGGCACCAAGATGACTCACGTCCCGTATCCGGGGTCGGCACGAATGATCACTGACATGATCGGCGGCCAGGTTGCCCTGTCCTTCGACAACGTGCCGCTGCTTCTGCCCCACGTTCAAGGCGGCAAGCTGACCATGCTCGCCACCGCCACCAGCAAGCGCGCAGCATTCGACGAAAAGGTCCCGGCCCTCGCTGAGTTTCTGCCCGGCTTCGAGGCGGTTGCCTGGCACGGCTTCGTCGCCCCCGCCGGAACACCGGACGAGATCATTCAGAAGCTCTCAAAGGAAATTCAGAACTGCATGAAAAAGCCGGAAACGATCAAGAAGTTCTCTGAGCTAGGGGCCGAAGCATTGGCAACGACGCCTAAGGAATTCAGCGATTACATCGCCGCCGAAATGGACAAATGGAAAGTCGTCATCGACAAGGCAAACATCGCCGTCAAATAATCAATCGCCAAGAAAAAGAACGGAATCACGAACGAACCGTATAACTCAAGGAGGCTAATCATGACTAATGCAACATCATCTTCCCGCAGGCTTTTTTCCAAACTGTTGGCAGCATCCATCGTCGCCGGTCTGGGCATCGTCGGCACAGCGCAAGCCGAGACCTATCCGACAAAACCGATTACCCTGATCGTTCCCTACCCCGCCGGCGGTGCCAACGATATGCTCGGACGCCTGATCGGCCAGAAGATGGCCGAAAAGCTTGGTCAGCAGATCATCGTGGAAAACAAGCCGGGGGCCGGCACCCTGATCGGTGCAACCGCGGTAGCCAAGGCCGCACCGGACGGCTACACGCTGCTAGTCGGCGGTTTTGCGTCGAACTCGGTCAGCCCGCTGCTCTTCAAGGCCGAATACGATCCAATCAAGGATTTCGAACCTATCGGCATGTTCGGAACGGCGCCGACAGTCATCATCACCTACCCCGATTCGCCTTACAAGACGATCAAAGATGTCGTCGACGCCGCCAAGAAAAAACCGGGTGAGATCATGTACGGTTCCTCTGGCAACGGATCGCCGCTGCACATGTCGGGCGAGATGTTCACGGCCCAGGCGGGCGTCCAGATGACGCACGTTCCCTACAAGGGCGGCAGCGCGCACATTCTTGACCTGATCGGCAAGCGTCTCGACATTATCTTCGACACGTCAACGAACTCCACGCCGCTGATCAAGGGCGGCAAGGTCCGCCCGATCGCCGTTTCGTCCAAGACGCGCCTGCCAGATTTCCCGGATGTGCCGACCCTGACCGAAGCAGGCTACCCCGACTTCTCGGTCAACGGCTGGTACGCCCTCTATGCCTCGGCCAAGACACCGAAACCCATCGTCGACAAGCTGAGCGCCGAACTGCAAAAAGTGCTGCAAATGCCGGAGGTCATTGAAAAACTCCGCGGCGTCGGCGTCACCCCGGGAAGTGGCAAGGCTGACGAACTGGCCAAATACGCCCCGGCAGAACTGGAAAAATATCGCAAGCTGATCAAGGACGCCAATATCAAGGCCGACTGAAGAAGGCTATCCGCTACGAGAGTCTCTGGAAATCTCCGGTCTCCTGACTGAGACTGGAGATTTCTTGTATCAGATGCAACAGAGGGTTTTTCATGAACATCAAGAGTCAGAAGGATTTCGTCTCGGGCATAGCGCTAATCGTGGTTGGCGGGGCCTTTGCCATCGGGGCGACGAGTTACAGCTTTGGAACAGCCGTTCGCCCCGGTCCCGGCTATTTCCCGTTCGGTTTGGGGATCATTCTTGCCATACTTGGCCTGATCGTTCTTTTCGGCTCGCTGACCCAGGGCAAGAAAAACGGCGATCCGATCGGCGCAATTCCCTGGCGCCCGTTGATCTGTGTCGTCGGCGCGATTGTCTTCTTCGGTTTTTTCTTGCCGAAACTTGGATTTCTGATCAGCTTCCCGCTCATGATCATACTGACATCCGCAGGTGGCAACGAATTCACCTGGAAGGACGCGATCCTCAACGCAGTCATCCTCACCGTGCTGTCCTACCTGATCTTTATCTACGGCCTTCAATTGACCATTCCGGTCTGGCCGGCTCGGTAGAAATCGGACACGAAGACACTCACGCGAAAGATACCCCATGGATTTGATCAACAATCTTTATATCGGCTTCCAGACATCGCTGTCGCTCATCAATCTCTGGTATGCCTTCCTCGGCGCCATGCTGGGCACCCTGATCGGCGTACTGCCAGGACTCGGGCCAATTGCCACGATCGCCATGCTGTTGCCGTCGATGTATTCACTGGAACCGACCTCCGCACTGATCATGCTTGCCGGCATCTACTACGGCGCGCAATACGGCGGATCAACCACGGCCATTCTGATCAACGTACCTGGCGAAGCATCCTCCGTCGTCACCGCGCTCGACGGCTACCAGATGGCGCGTCGCGGACGCGCTGGAAAAGCGCTCGCGACCGCAGCCCTGAGCTCGTTTTTCGCAGGCACGATCGGCACGCTGGTCGTCGCGGCCTTTGCCCCGCCGCTGACTGCGCTCGCCTTCGAATTCGGCGCCCCCGAGTACTGCGCGTTGATGTTCCTCGGCCTGGTTGGCGCAGTCGTCCTGGCCTCAGGATCGCTGGCCAAGGCTCTGGCCATGGTCATCCTCGGTTTGTTGCTCGGGCAGATCAACACCGACGTAATCACCGCCGTGCCGCGTTTCAGCTTCGGCATCGCCGAACTGATGGATGGCATCAATTTCGTGGTCATCGCAATGGGGGTCTTCAGTTTCGGCGAGATCATCGCCAACTTGGGAAAGCCTGCGGAACACAGGGAAATATTCGTCAAAAAGGTGACGGGCCTGATGCCGACCAAAGATGATCTGAAAGAAGCCACCCCGGCCACCATCCGTGGAACCATCCTGGGCTGTCTGCTTGGCGTGCTGCCTGGCGCCGGCCCCATGCTGGCCTCTTTTTCCTCTTACTCTCTGGAGAAAAAATGCTCGAAAACCCCCGATGAATTCGGCAAAGGCGCAATCCAGGGGGTTGCTGCGCCGGAGGCGGCAAACAACGCCGGAGCGCAGACTTCATTCATTCCGATGCTGACGCTGGGTATCCCGACCAGCGCGGTGATGGCGCTAATGATCGGCGCCATGACCTTGATGGGCATCCAGCCCGGCCCGCAGGTAATGACCAGCAATCCTGGCCTGTTCTGGGGATTGATTACCTCGATGTGGGTCGGCAACGTCATGCTGGTCATTCTCAACCTGCCGCTGATCGGCATTTGGGTCAAGCTGCTGACCGTGCCCTATCGCTTCCTCTTCCCGGCGATCATGGCGTTTTGTGCAATCGGTGTTTACACGCTATCGAACAACACCTTCGATGTGTATTGCGCCGCCGCTTTCGCGGTAGTCGGTTATCTGTTCCACAAGCTCGGTTTCGAACCGGCGCCGTTGATCCTGGGCTTCATCCTCGGGCCGATGATGGAAGAAAACCTGCGTCGTGCGCTGCTGATGGCTCGTGGTGACTGGAGCGTCTTCGTCACTCGCCCGATTGCCGCGACGATGATCGCGGTGGCGGTGGTCCTGATGGTCGTCATCACGCTGCCGGCAATCAGCAAGAAACGGGAAGAAGTTTTCGTCGAGGAAGAATAGCCAATCCAGGCCTCATGAAAACTGCAACGGCCTCCGGAAACGGGGGCCGTTCTTCATTGCGCGTACGGTTCGTCTCGGTGGTATTTGGAATAGAATTGCAGCACCGTGAACAATGCCAACCGCGCCCATGAACGCGATATTCTGCAAAAGACTCCCGATCTATTTCCTGACCGCCGTTTTCAGCTTGTGGCAACTGCCCGCCAGCGCCATCCCCAAGGCGGCCGAGGATGAAAACGCGGAGGTCGCCACGGGGACTGACGTGGCGAGACCCAAGGCCACGCAAAAAACGGTCAATAAGGAGCCCGGAAAGAAAGTTTCTTCTCCCACCAAGGGAAAACCGCACGGCAAAGCCTCGGCATCAAAAAAACCAAAAGCCATCGCCCCTAGAAAATAGCGTTACCAGACAACAGTCACATTCCCTTTGTCAATTTCTCGCCGATGAAACCATTCATGTTCCGATATTTTTCAGCCGCAGTCATCACGCTCTCTCTCCTGCCCACACCGGTGGCGGCTCAGGTGCGAGGCATGGAGTTGACCGCCGGCTTCTACCGCATCGAAGCCGAAGTGGCTGCAGACCAACCCTCGCGCATGCAAGGGCTGATGATGCGTAAAAGCATGCCCGCAAACCGCGGAATGCTTTTTGTCTTCCCCCAGGCCGAACGCCATTGCATGTGGATGAAAAACACCCTGCTCCCGCTTTCAGTCGCATTCCTTGACGAACAGGGGCGCATCCTGAATATCGAGGACATGAAACCGCAGACCGAGAACAACCACTGCGCCAGTGCGCCGGCACGTTTCGCACTGGAAATGAACCACGGGTGGTTCGCGGGCAAAGGCATCAAGGCTGGACAACGCATCGGCGGGCTGGAGAAGTCGCCTCGCCCGCAGTGATCGCCGGCAAAAAGCGCCGGCCATGAAAAAGACGGGCACGCACGCTTGGCGAGAGAGGTTTCCGCAGTTCAATGAGAACCGCGCCATTACTCCCTGGTTGAGAGATCGCGGCTCACTGACGGAACGACTGCGGTCGGCGGGTTCGTTCTCTGTCGCATTGCTGAATCAAAGCCTTGCCACACCGACACGCGATGAAGCCGGCGAACTCGCTCTTAAACTTGGCCAGTTGGCATTGGTGCGCGAAGTCGCGCTGATCTCCCGCAACCGGCCCGTCGTTTTTGCCCATACGGTTTTGGCCCTGACGCCAACCGGCCCGCTGACCCGCTGGATGGATCGCCTGGGCAGTCGCTCGCTCGGTTCACTCCTCTTCGCGCACCCGCGCTTTGTCCGGGGGTCGCTCAACGCACGCAGATTGTGCCGCGAACACCCTCTTTACGCACCCGCCGTCAAGGCACTGCAACTTACTGCAGCCCCCCCTCCAATACTCTGGGCGAGGCGCTCATCTTTCTCATTCGGACGGCAATCCGTGCTGGTCACCGAGGTGTTCTCGCCCCGAATATTCAGATTTCCCTCGACGCTTTAGGATTTGCCCTGTAGAATCCGCGCCTCGTCATGGGGTCACCCGTGACGTACACGCGCTTCGCGAACCTGGCCGCATTTCTAAAGCCCTCCTGCCTTCTGGTGCCGATTCTTTTTGCACCGCCCTGGCACAAAGCTTTTGTGCCGAAAAGTCCGAATTCTCTCGCCCCGGCAGAGTCTCTCTTCGCTATTTCGATGGTTGGCGTTGCATCACCTTGCATCCGTGCGTCGATCATCCGTCAGCACGGTGCTGCACATTACGAAAGAGAAACATGACTTTTGCAGAAACAGGACTTCACGAAGCCGTACTCAAGGCGCTTTCCGACGCAGGCTACAGCGAACCCACCCCGGTTCAGGCGCAGGCTATTCCTCCGGCACTGGAAGGGCGCGACCTGATGGTCTCCTCGCAAACCGGCTCAGGAAAAACCGCCGCATTCATGCTGCCGGCACTGCACCGCCTGGCGACACAGGAACGCCGCCCGTTCGTTCCCGGCACGCGCCGCACCCCCAATCAGGAACGTCAATCGGCACGTGCACGTGGCAGAGAACAACGCCCGCGCTTCCAGGCGGCACAACCCCGGATGCTGGTTCTCACACCGACCCGCGAGCTCGCTTTGCAGGTCACGGCAGCAACGGACAAATACGGCAAGCATATCCGCCACCTGAAGGCCGTTGCAATTCTTGGCGGCATGCCCTACCCGAAGCAGATGGAACTGCTTAGTCGCAACCCAGAAATCCTCGTCGCCACACCGGGCCGGCTTATCGACCACATGGAATCGGGAAAAATCGATTTCTCGGAACTCCAAATGCTGGTTCTCGACGAAGCCGACCGCATGCTGGACATGGGCTTCATCGAGGATATCGAAAAAATCGTCAATGCCACGCCGGATACCCGTCAGACCATGCTCTTTTCCGCCACGCTGGATGGCACTGTCGGCCGTATCGCCCGCGACATCACGCACGATGCGCTGCAGATCAGCGTTGCCGCCTCCCAAACGAAGCACGAGAACATTGAACAGCGCCTTCACTTTGTAGACGATCTCTCGCACAAGAACCGCTTGCTCGACTACCTGCTACGGGACGCAACCATTGATCAGGCCGTTGTGTTCACCGCCACCAAGCGCGAAGCGGACACGCTGTCCGACCGCCTCAACCTGGCCGGTTTCAACACTGCTCCCCTCCACGGCGACATGCACCAGGGGGCACGCAATCGCACCCTGAACGCCATGCGCAGAGGCCACGTTCGCATACTCATCGCCACCGACGTCGCCGCACGCGGAATCGATGTTCCAACGATCACGCACGTTTTCAACTACGACCTTCCCAAGTTCGCCGAGGATTACGTTCACCGCATCGGCCGCACCGGACGAGCCGGCCGCAATGGCATCGCAATCTCGCTGGTCAACCACGCCGAGCATTTCAACGTCCGCAAAATCGAGCGCTTCACCAAGCAAGCCATTCCCGTTGAGACAGTCGCTGGCTATGAACCTGTTCGCCGACCGGTCACAAAACAGGCACGGCCAAGCGGCAAGGGCGCCCACCCCGGGAAAGACGCGTGGAGAGGAAACGGCAAGCCCCCCCAAGGCAAGCCAGGCGCCCGCCCTCAGGCCCGTTCCGCTCCGGGAAGCCACAAGCCGTCGTCCAGCCAGCATGCCCACGCCAAACCGTCGTCCGCGGGACGAAACACCGGTTCGCGCCGGCACGCCGACTAGCCTCGCTAGAGATTCGGGGGCACCTGCCTCCCGAATCTCCAAACCGGCCACAAGCAACGAGGCAGTTGCGCTAGGATTCCCCGCATCACAACAGGCGGAGACGAATCATGAATCCCGGATTGATCACCGACTGGACCGAGCACGACAGCACGGTCCAGAAAGTGTTGTTGCTTGCCACCCATACGCTGCGGATATTTGACAAGGACCTGACTCGATTGGGACTGGAAAAGCCGGAAACCGCCTTTTTCCTGCGTCGTTTCCTGTCCCGCGACCGCCAAAGCAGCATCAGCATCATAGTGAGAGATGCCGAGCCATTACGACGAAGCAGCCCACGACTGATAGCCTTGTTCTCTGACTTCCCGCACGCCATGCATGTGCATGAATGCCCCGCTTCGCTCGCAGCCAGCCTGAAAGACAACTTGCTGCTTTCCGACACGTCGCATGCCCTGATTCGCTTTCACGACGATCATGCTCGCTCAAAAGCAATTATTGACAACGCAAGTGAATGTCGACCGTATGTGCTTCGTTTCGAAGAGATAAGCAAAGAGGGAAACACCGCGATAAGCCCGACAACACTGGGGCTTTGAGTCGTAACCCAACTCATCGCGATCGACGGTGTCCGGGCAGCGGCCTCGCCATGCTGATATAATTTATGGCTGATCGGATGATTTCCGGTCAACCAATTGGTTTTTGCTGCGTTTGGAAAACTGCTGGTTCGTTATTGTCGTCTAGTTGTTTTGTTGTGTTGTCGTTTTTTTTAGATAGGAATGTTCAAAATGAAAAACTCGCTCCTCGTTGCCGCCCTCGTTGCCTTGACCCTGACCGCTTGCGGCAAAAAGGAAGAAGCTCCTGCTCCGGCCCCCGCTGCTCCGGCTCCTGCCGCTGCTCCGGCTCCTGCAACTCCTGCAACTCCTGCTGCTCCGGCCGCTGATGCTGCGAAGCCCGCTGACGCTGCTGCTCCTGCTGCTCCGGCCGCTGATGCTGCGAAGCCCGCTGACGCTGCTGCTCCTGCCGCTCCTGCCGCTCCGGCCGCTGATGCTGCGAAGCCCGCTGACGCTGCTGCTCCTGCCGCTCCGGCCGCTGACGCCGCCAAGAAGTAATTTCTCTTCTTGCAAAACAAAGCCGGCAAATTGCCGGCTTTTTTGTTTCTGAATCGATACTCCGTAGCTAGAGTATTTCCCGCCAGCCAACGCCTTCATTCTGGGACGCGACATCGACCTCGCCTTCGTCGCACCCCAACACCTCGCACAACGCTCTCGCTGCCAATTCCGGCCGGTTGTTCTGTTCGCTGAGATGTGCGGCCATCACGTGCTGCAGCCGACTGCTGTCGATCTTCCTCAGCAGGTCTGCCGCCTGAAGATTGTCCAGATGCCCATACGCACCTGAAATTCGACGCTTCAGGGAAGCCGGGTAAGTCGATGCCGCGAGCATTTCCGGATCGTGGTTGCATTCCAGCACCAGCGCATTGCAGCGAGTGAGTACATCAATGACATGCGGGGTAATCGCCCCGCAATCGGTCAGCACGCCCAGACGGCGGGAACCATCGGAGAAGAGATACTGGACCGGCTCCCGGGCATCATGAGGAACCGTGAACGGAATCATTTCCAGACCACCAACGCAAAAAGCGTCGGCGCCATTAATCAGGCGGCAGTCCATCGATGACGGACACTCCTGCTCGAGGCCCTGCCGGGTTCCATGGGTGAGATAAACGGGTATTCCGAAGCGCCCCGCAAACCGACGAACCCCGGCAATGTGATCGCTGTGTTCGTGAGAAACGACAATACCGTCAATTTCTTCCGGCGATACGGCCAGCCTGGCAAGCCGGTCAACTGTGGCGCGGACGGAAAAACCACAGTCGAGAAGCACTTTGGTATCACCGGCATCGACAATCAGGGCATTTCCCCGACTGCCGCTGCCAAGCGATGCAAAGCGAATCACTTCAACTGTTCGTGCAACAACCCAAGTATTTTCTTGCCAGTCTCGGACTGATCAATACCTCCTTCGGCAGAAAGCACCTGAACAGTAGTCTGCGACCCATCGTTTTTCACAAAAACACGGAACTTCGTCTGAGGATCGGGCGCAGAAGGTTTCCAGAAAGCCAGTTTCGAGATCAAGCCAGGGTTCTTGTTTTGCTCATCGCTTTCGGGATCGACATAGCGAACAAAGTAAAGTCCCTTCGAACGATCGCGGTCTTCAACGGTAAAGCCAACACGATCCAGTGCCAAGCCGACACGACGCCACGCCCTGTCGAACGACTCCTGCACTTCGAGCGCCCCGCTTCCATCCGACGAACGCGACAGCTTGGCACGTTCCACCGGCCGGGTCTTGGCCGCCGCCATCTCTATCTGCGAGCGCCGATCATCACTTCCGAAACGCACCATCAAGCGACGGAGCATTTCAGCTTCCAGATCCGGATCGGGTTCGCGCGGCTGCCACTTTGTCTGATCCTTGCCTTCCGAGACATAAATTTCATACATGCCGCGATGGCTTATATAGACTTCGGTCGTTCCCGGCTCTGTACCCGGCTCAAGGCGGGTACGGAATTTGTCACGCTCGGCGGTTGAATACAACGAATCGAGGACTTTGCCCAGCATGTTCCGCAGAAAATCCTCACCGATCTTTGCTCGATTTTCCGCCCAATCCGTTTCCATCACTCCGGCCTCAGGCAACTCAAGCTTGATGATGAACCCGGTTTCCTGCCAGAAATCCTTGACCTGTGGCCACAGCTTGTCCGGAGTCTCCTTGATCACCAGCCAGCGCTGGCTTCCGGCCCGTTCGATTCGCACCTTGTCCACCGAGGGGAGTACATCACTCTGCTTTTGCGCCGCGGCGCCCCGCTCGCCGGAGTAAGCCGAATACGTAGCAGCGCCTTTCCCTCCTGTATCGGGAACGACAAACCGGTCATCACGAGTCGGGGAAGTGAGATCGGGAGGAACCTCCAACGTGGGAACTTTGACTGCAGAGGCCGTCTTGTAGTCAATCTTTTTGGACTCGAAATTGACACCGCTACATCCGGCCATCTGTCCTGCAAACACCGCAGCCAGCGAACAAAGCGCCAGCCGCCAAGCAACAAATCTCATTGAAACCCCTAAAGAACCGAAAATTACATCAACAGCCCGGCCTGGCGCATGGCACCCCGAACACGCTCATGATACTCCGGCGAAAGCGGTGTCAACGGCAAACGGATTCCGCCTTCCATCAGGCCCATTTCCTGGCAAGCCCACTTGACCGGAATAGGATTGGCCTCGCAGAAGAGACTCCTGCTCAAGCCGCTCATGCGGAAATTGAGTTCGCGCGCCTTGACCACATCGCCGTTGATTGCAGCCGTGCACATCTCGTGCATCATGCGTGGTGCAACGTTGGCCACGACGGAAATATTGGCTTTCCCTCCCAGCATCAACAGTGCGCACGCCGTTCCGTCATCCCCGCTGAATACCGAGAAACCCTTGGGCGCGCGGTTGATGAGTTCGGCTCCACGATCCATGTTCCCGGTGGCGTCCTTGATTCCGACGATGTTCGGAATCTGAGCCAGCCGCAGCGTGGTCTCGTTCGCCAGATCAGCGACGGTACGTCCCGGAACGTTATAGAGAATGACTGGAATATCGACGGCTTCTGCAATCGCCTTGAAATGGCGATAGAGCCCTTCCTGAGTCGGTTTGTTGTAGTAGGGAACCACTGACAACGCCGCATCTGCGCCGACCTTCTTGGCGAATTCGGTCATTTCAATGGCTTCGGCAGTCGAATTGGCGCCTGCGCCAGCCACGACAGGAATGCGGCCGGCGGCCTGCTCGACCACCACGCGAATCAGTTCCTGGTGTTCCTCAACATTCACGGTCGGCGATTCGCCGGTCGTTCCCACGACAACAATGGCGTCTGTTCCTTCCTGCACGTGAAAATCAACGAGCTTGCGCATGCAGGGCAAGTCCAGACTTCCGTCCTCGTGCATCGGGGTGACAATCGCAACCATGGATCCAGTAATCGTATTCATTTGTCGGCACCAAAAAAAAGTTGGGTAATTCTAACCGAAGGCAAGCACTGCGATCATGAAAAACGCGGTAAAGCCGCTTTTGGCTGACAAATACAACAAAAAAACTTTATCTCGCAAGCGGTTCTGTTCGCGCGGCGTTTTTCAGCCGACGATACTTTCTCCTCTCATACGGACATAATATGAGAACCCATCGCATCGAGCCCCTTCTCTGCCATCATGCCGCCCTCTTCCGAACATGCCACTTCCATTGGCGAAGTCATCGCCGCTGCCAACCAGATCATTCTCGGCAAGGATACTCAGGTACGCCTGGCGCTCGCCTGCCTGCTTGCACGCGGCCATCTGCTCATTGAGGATCTGCCCGGCGTCGGCAAGACGACGCTGGCACAGACGCTGGCGAGGCTGCTCGGCCTGCAGTTCGCCCGTCTGCAGTTTACGAGCGACATGTTGCCGGCAGATGTCATCGGTCTGTCGATCTACGACCGTGAGCGCAGTGAATTCCGCTTCTTGCCGGGCGCCATTTTCTCCCAGGTCCTGCTGGCCGACGAGATCAATCGGGCCACACCAAAAACACAGAGCGCGCTGCTTGAGGCAATGGAGGAAAGACAAGTGACCGTGGAGGGAGAAACTCGCCCGCTCCCCAAGCCGTTTTTTGTCATCGCCACGCAAAATCCATCGACACAGATCGGCACCTTCCCTCTACCGGAATCCCAACTGGATCGTTTCCTCGTGCGCCTCGAACTGGGCTATCCGGATCGTGCTGCGGAACGCGCCCTGCTTGAAGGAGGAGGGCGTCGCGACAAACTGCCGGCGCTCGCCGCCAGTCTCACCCCGGAGCAAATTGAGCCTCTGCAACGCGAAGCCAGCGCTATCCATGTTTCGGCCGCGCTGCTCGACTATGTCCAGATGCTTGTCGAAACAACGCGCGCCAGCGCGCAGTTCGTCCATGGACTCAGCCCGCGTGCCGCGCTGGCGTTGTTGGCGGTCGCGCGTGCCTGGGCCTTTATCGCCGGACGCAAGATGGTCATGCCGGAGGATGTGCAGGCCGTCCTGCCCAGCGTCGCCTGCCACCGCCTGCAGCTTTCCAACAGCACCGGCCACGCCCGCCCGGAGGACATCGCCAACCTGATTCGTTCGGTTCCCGTCGTTTGATGAGACTCCGAGAGAGACTCGAGCAGTGGCTGTTCCGCTTCGGGCGCGACGAACGGCTACCGGTTGTTCTGACCCAACGGCGTGTTTTCATCCTCCCCACCCGCGCCGGACTGCTTTATGGAATCGTGCTCTGCGTAATGCAGGTCGGCGCCATCAATTACAACCTCAGCCTCGGCCACGCGCTGGTCTTCCTGCTCGCCGGACTCGGTTTTGTGGCAATGGTGCACACCTTCCGCAATCTGCTCGGGTTGCGCGTGATGCCGGGAAAGGCCGACCCCGTTTTTGCCGGCGAAGACGCGTTTTTTGTGATCCACGTCGAAAACACACTGCGCCAGCCACGACGAGCCCTCGAATTGGCGATCGCCAACAACAGCGAAGTATCTCTGGACATTCCGCCCGACGAACACGCTTCCGTTGCCATCCCCTTCGCGACAACACGCCGTGGCAGACTCGACCCGGGCCGCATCACGCTTGCCTCGCGCTACCCGCTGGGACTGTTCCGCGCCTGGAGCTATCCTCATCCTCCCCTTTCCTGCCTGGTTTTCCCGAAACCACTGGAAACCCCGTTGCCCCTGCCTTCGCCCGGGCTGAAGCCTGCGGGATCGCGTGGGCTCAGCGGGCAGGAAGACTTTTCGGGTCTGCGTGAACGCCAGCCCAACGATTCGCCGCGCCATATCGCCTGGAAGGCCGTTGCTCACGACATCGAACATCGCCCTCTGCTGGTCAAGCAGTTCGATGGCGGCGCGGCTGAAGAACTGTGGCTGGATTGGAAAATGACACCATCGGCCAGCGACACGGAAACGCGGCTCTCATTGCTTGCGGGATGGATCGTCGCCGCCGAGCGCGAGCATCGCCGCTATGGCCTGAACATTCCCGGCCGCATCGTCGCTCCGGACGCCGGTCCGGCTCACCGCAACACCTGCCTTGAGGCGCTGGCGCTCCATGGCAACTAGTCGCCTCCGATCATTCGTGCAACGCCGTCGGGCACGCCCACAGAAGGATGCTCCCCCGGTTCTTCTGGAGCATGCCGCCGTTCCGTGGCTGCTCTGTGCCGCGCTGGCCACCACACTTCCACACGTCGGGCACCTTTCGTGGTGGTTGTCGCTTTTCTGTGGCGCAGTAATCCTGGCTCGTGCCTGGCTGTGGTGGAAAAACGGACGACTCCCCTCCCGCTGGCTTCTGTTTCTCCTGGTCATACTGGGAACAGCGGGAATCGTATTGAACTACCGCACGCTGTTCGGACGTGACGCCGGCGTAGCCCTGCTGGTTCTCTTCATGGCGCTCAAGCCGATGGAAATGAAAGCCCGGCGCGACGGCCTAGTGCTCATCATGCTCGGCTTTTTTTTGCTGCTGACGCACTACTTCCATTCGCAGAGCATTCCCACCGGGATGTGGCTGCTGGCATCAGCCACGCTGCTTACGGCCACGCTCATCCGGATGCACGGCGGCGACCAGCCGATCCGGCACATCTTCCGGTATGCGGCCGTATTGATCGCCCAATCTGTTCCGTTCATGCTGATTTTCTTCCTGCTTTTCCCGCGCGTTCAGGGGCCGTTGTGGGGAATCCCACAGGACGCTCACGCGGGTCTGACAGGGCTTTCGGACAACATGTCGCCCGGATCGCTGAACGACCTGATCCAGTCGGGAGCTATCGCCTTCCGCGCCCAATTCGCTTCGCCCATCCCGGATCGAGCCCGGCTGTACTGGCGCGGCCCCGTGCTGGACTCGTACGACGGCCAGACCTGGCGTACCAACCCGCTGAGTCGATCGCGATCGACCAACAAAGCCGCAACCGTCGAAACGACCGGGAATACTGTCGCCGACTACACCATCACCCTGGAACCGCACAATCAGCGCTGGTTACTGGCGCTCGACCTTCCGATCACGCTGCCCAAGGACAGCGGGCTGTGGCCGACATTCGAAACACTGGTCCGGGAACCCGTCCGCTACCGGACGCGTTACACCTTCCGGTCTTCGCTCGACTACGCGGCGAACCGTGAGGAAAGCCAGCAGATGCTGCAACAAGCGCTGCAACTGCCCGGCCGGCTCAACCCGCGCACACGCGGACTTGCTTCCGATTGGCGAAGAACGCTCACCACTCCGGAGCAGATTTCCATCGCCGCGTTGCGCTTCTTCCGCGAAGAGGAGTTCTTCTACACCCTGCAGCCCCCGTTGCTCGGGCAGAACGCCATCGACGACTTCCTCTTCGATACCCGGCGCGGCTTCTGCGAACACTACGCAAGCGCCTACGTCGTTCTGATGCGCGCTGCGGGGATTCCGGCGCGCGTCGTCACGGGATACCAGGGCGGCGAGGTCAATCCGGTCGACGGCTATCTGACGGTGCGCCAGTCGGATGCGCACGCCTGGGCCGAAATATGGATTCAGGGCAGAGGCTGGATTCGCGTCGACCCGACGGCTGCCGTCGCCCCGTCGCGCATCGAACGCGGCATCGGCGCAGCGCTTCCCGCAGGCGATCCTCTCCCGGCACTGATACGCATCGACGGAGAGTGGTTGTCGGGCTTGCAGCAATTGCGTTATCGCTGGGAAGCGGTCAATAACGCCTGGAACCAGTGGATACTCGGTTACAATCCGGAGCGTCAGCGCGAGGTGCTTTCGCGGCTCGGCATGGACAATCCGGACTGGCGAGCGATGATTTCGACGATGGCGGTTCTTGCTGCTATCGCCTTGTCCCTGGTCACATGCCTGGCACTCGTGCGGCGCACGAAGCTGCCGCAGGAACAGCAGGCGTGGCTCCGGTTCTGCGGGAGACTGGAACGCTTCGGCATCCGGCGCTTGCCGTGGGAAGGGCCTTTCGACCTGACCAGCCGCGTTGCGCACGAACGCCCGGAGCTCGAACAGCTGGTGCGGGAGGCCGCAGAGCACTATGCTGATCTGCGCTACGGCATCGGGCAGAGCAAACAACTGCAGGCATTGAAGAATTGCGTGAAGCAACTGGCTTCGCGAAGGAGAAAACAGGTTTGAAAACGACGCTAGCCGCCGTGCTTTTTGGAATCGCATCGATAATCACGCCACTTCATGGCCATGCGGCAAAAACCGCAAGAGCGCCTGCATTCAGCGAATCGCCGGAAGTCCAGGAGTTCATCCAGAGCATGCACGTTCTGTATGGTTTCGACGTCGACCATCTGAACCGCCAGTTTGCGTCCATCCGTTCCAACGCGACCGTGCTGCGCGCCATACGCCCCGCTGCCGTTCCCGAGCTGCAACGTTCCTGGGACCGCTACCGCGAGCGTTTTCTCAATGAGCGAAGGCTGACCCAGGGACTGCGTTTTTGGCAGGACAATGCGGCCGAACTGGCGCGTGCGGAGAACATCTACGGCGTGCCGCCGCAGATCATCGTCGCCATCATCGGCGTCGAGACCGAGTACGGCCGGAACATGGGGAAATTCAGCGTGCTTGAGGCGCTGTCCACGCTGGCTTTCGACTACCCGCCGCGCTCCCCTTTCTTCCGCAACGAACTCGAACAGTTTCTCCTCATGGCGCGGGAAAACGGCATCAGCCCGCTCGACTACAAGGGTTCATACGCCGGTGCCATTGGTATCCCGCAGTTCATGCCGAGCAGCCAGCGCAACTTCGCGGTCGATTTCGACGGCGACGACCGCATCGACCTGCGTGGCAGCCCGAGCGATGCCATCGGCAGCGTCGCCCGCTTTCTCAACATGCACGGATGGCAACGGCAAGCACCGATCGCCGTTCCCGCCAGCGTGATCGCCGACCCGAGCGCCCTGGTTGCCGCCGGCATCAAGCCCACGCAGCCGCTACAGGACATGGCGCCGCAAGGAGTCGCCCCGCTTCACGACGATCCCTCGCTGGCCGACCGGCCGGCTGCGTTGATCGACCTCGTATCGCCCAATCAGCCGACCGAGTACTGGATCGGCTTCGACAACTTCTACGTGATCACCCGCTACAACCGTTCGAGCTTCTATGCCATGTCGGTATTCATGCTCGCCGAGTCACTGCGGGAAGCGCAACGCGCATTGCCCTGAGGCATTATCTTTCGCGGCCGGCTTGCTGATCGATGACTTCGGGGTTGATCGGCGTCACGGCCCGATTTTCGATGAGATAGCCAATCAGGTTGTCCGCTGCCAGGTTGGCCATGGCCAGGCGTGTCGCCATCGTGGCACTGCCGATATGCGGCGTCAGAACGACATTCGGCACCGCGAGCAAGCCGGGATGCACCTGCGGCTCGCCTTCGAAGACATCGAGTCCGGCGGCGGCGATCCGCTTTTCGCGCAAAGCGTCGGCCAGTGCCGCATCGTCCACGATGCCGCCACGCGCGATGTTGATCAGCGTTGCCGTCGGCTTCATCAAGCGCAATTCTGCCGCCCCGATGGCATGGTGCGCGGCGGGCGTATAAGGCAACACAAGCACGAGATGGTCAGACTCCCTCAGCAACGCTTCCTTGCTGACGTAGCTTGCCCCGCATTCCTGTTCCAGTTCGGGAGCCAGACGACTGCGGTTGTGATAGATCACGCGCATGCCAAATCCATGAGCACCGCGCCTGGCAATGGCCCGGCCGATTCGCCCCATGCCGTAGATACCGAGGGTCGCGCCATGGACGTCGGCACCGGCGAACAGGTCGTAGCTCCAACGTGTCCATTGGCCTGAACGCAGGAAGCGTTCGGATTCACCCAAGCGCCGCGCCGTCGCCATCAGCAGCGCGAAACCGAGGTCGGCCGTGGTTTCGGTCAGCACGTCAGGCACGTTGGTTGCGAGCACGCCGGCGGCGGTCATGGCCTCGATGTCGAAGTTGTTATAGCCGACAAACATGTTGGCGCAAATCCGCAGGTCCGGACACTCGGCCAGCAGCTCGCTGTCGACGCGCTCCGTTCCCATGGTCATCACGCCCTGCTTTCCGCGCAGTTTTTCGACGAACTGTTCGCGCGACCAGGCTTCATCCCCCGGATTCGCCTCAACGTCGAAATATCCGGACATACGTTCGATCACCTCAGGAAAGATCTCGCGTGCAACCAGGATGCGTGGCTTCATGATTTCCCTCCGTTTCTAGAGCGCAGTCCCGGGCTTGGCCGCTTTCGCTTCTTCCAGCTTCAGCAGTTTGTATTCGATGGAATCGACCAAGGCAAGCCAGCTCGCCTCGATAATGTCCGTCGACACCCCCACCGTCGTCCAGATCGCCTCGCCATCGGTCGATTGCAGCAAGACGCGCACCTTGGCCGCAGTGGCGTCCTTGCCGTTGATCACGCGCACCTTGTAGTCCGTCAGGTGGACGTTGGACAACTCCGGGTAGAAGGTGTCAAGCGCCTTGCGTAACGCGCCGTCCAGGGCGTGAACCGGTCCATCGCCTTCCGCGGCGGTGATTTCGTCCTGCCCATCGACCTTTACCTTGATGATTGCCGAAGAACCGTATCCACCCACGTTCGGTTGCTCTCCGATGATCTTGAAGTGCAGCAGTTCGAAAAACGAACGGTATTTTCCGAGCTGCTTGCGCACGATCAGCTCAAACGTGCTTTCTGCGCCTTCGAATTGATAGCCCTCGTGCTCCATTTCCTTGAGCTGCTTCATGATGCGGTCGGTCACCGG
>Ga0316613_10001237_pt1 | contig 17700 bp, 12 predicted proteins | sample OWC_soil_day10_C_2_FD_207647 | JGI IMG/M metagenome (GOLD analysis project Ga0316613, IMG submission 207647) | Wetland soil microbial communities from Old Woman Creek delta, Ohio, United States - OWC_soil_day10_CT_b | ecosystem: Environmental > Terrestrial > Soil > Wetlands | place: USA: Ohio...
GTCCTTGTCATCGCCGACCAGGCTCGGGTCGATCGCGACGCGCCGGACGTCATGCTTGCAGGTCATCACGACCTTGACCATGCCGGCGCCTGACTGGCCCTCGACCTCGGTGTTGGCCAGTTCTTCCTGCAGGCGCTTCACGCCTTCCTGCATCTTCTGCGCCTGTTGCATCAAGCCGGCAAGCTGGCCCTTCATCATTTCTTCGTTCCCGTGTCGTTGGCATCGCGCGGCTTGATCGATGCAGGATCGACCGATGCGCCGAAATTGTCGATCAATTCTCGCACGAAGGGATCACCGTAAATCGCTTCCTCAGCCTGGCGCTGACGTTCCGCGCTCGCCTTCTCGGCGAGTCCGGCAGCCGTCGGGCCGGTCGTGCTGCCCACCTCCGCGGTGACCCGCACGGTTCGGCCGAGCGCCGCTTCGAGCGCTGCCTTCAGCTTGTCGACCGTTCCCGCCTCGATCAGCGTCTTCAGTGGCGCCCTCAGCCGGAAGTGATCGCCCTGGGCTGCGACGAGTTCGCTTCGCTGTGCCAGTTCCTTCACCAGCCCGCCGACCTTCAGTCGTGCGACCAGCGCCGGCCAGTCACCATCGAAGTCGACCGGCGCGGCGGCCTCTGCGCGCGGGACGGAAGGCGCGGGCGGCTGCGGCAAAGTTGCACGCGCTGCCGGGCTACGCGGCGCTGGGAGGATCGTCGTTCGCGCCGCGCTCGCGGCTGGCTGTGCCGCTGGCCGCGGTGGCGGCGGCGCGGCCGCCTCCGCGCCCGGCGCAAAGGCGAGCATGCGCAGCAAGGTCATCGTGAAGCCGGCGTACTCGTCGGGCGCAAGGTGCAGGTCATTGCGCCCGTGCAGGGCGATCTGGTAGTAAAGCTGCACGTCGTCGGGAGCGAGCGCGCGGGCGAGCCGCAGCACCTCGCCCGCATCGACATCCTCAGAGAGCGCCGCCTCGGTCTGCTGCGCCATCGCAATCCGATGCAGCAGGCTCGCCAGATCACGCAGCGCCTGCGCGAACGAAAGGCTCTGTCCGTTCATCTCGTCGGCCAGCGCAAGCGCCGACCTGGCATCGCGCGCCACCACTGCGTCGAGCACGCGAATCAGCGTGCCTTCGTCGATGGCACCCAGCATGCCGCGCACGGCATCGAGCGATACGGTGCCCCCCGCGTACGCAATCGCCTGGTCGAGCAGCGACAACCCGTCGCGCATGCTGCCGCGCGCTGCATGCGCCAGCAGGCGCAAGGCTGCGTCCTCGGCCGCGATGCCCTCCTGCGCCAGGATCTCGCGCATGCGATCGGCGATGCCGGTCGGAGTCATCTGCTTCAGGTTGAACTGCAGGCAGCGCGACAGCACGGTAACCGGGACCTTTTGCGGGTCTGTGGTCGCGAGGATGAACTTGACGTAGTCCGGCGGCTCCTCGAGCGTCTTCAGCATTGCGTTGAACGCATGCGTCGACAGCTGGTGGACCTCATCGATCATGTAGACCTTGAAACGCGCGGCACTCGGCGCGTACATCGCACGCTCGAGCAGTTGCACCATCTCGTCGACGCCGCGATTGCTGGCCGCGTCCATCTCGATGTAATCGACGAACCGGCCGGCATCGATCGCCGTGCAGGCTTCGCAGACGCCGCACGGAGTCGCCGTGATGCCGCCGCTGCCGTCTGGCCCGACGCAGTTGAGCGCCTTGGCCAGGATGCGCGACAGCGTGGTCTTGCCTACCCCGCGCGTACCCGTGAACAGGTAGGCGTGATGCAGGCGGTTGGCACTGAGGGCATGCGTCAGCGCGCGCACCACGTGGTCCTGACCGACCAGCGTCGAGAAATCGCGCGGCCGCCATTTGCGAGCCAGGACCTGATACGACATGCGCGGGATTCTACGAGGCTGCCGCAGGTGCTGCGAGACGATCGAGCGCTTCGCCGGTAATGCGGCAGATGCGCCAGTCCGGCATCACGATGGCACCGATGGATTCGTAGAACTCGATCGCTGGCGTGTTCCAGTCGAGCACCGACCACTCGTAGCGGCCGCAGCCCCGTTCAACCGCCATCCGCGCCCCGAGCCGGATCAGCGCCTTGCCGATACCACGGCCGCGAGCCTCCGGCACAACGAAAAGATCCTCGAGGTACAGGCCGCGGCGCGCCAGGAACGTCGAGAAATTCTGGAAGAACAGCGCAAACCCGAGCGCCCGGTCGCCTTCCCACGCCACTACGGCTTCGATGACCGGCCGCTCCCCGAACAACTCGCGCCGCAGATCGTCGGGCGTGCCCACCACGAGGTGCGTGAGCTTCTCGTACTCAGCCAGCGCCCGGATCAGGTCGAAGAGAACGCCAGAATCTTCCGGCCGCGCCGCCGCAATGCGTACCGACATGCCAAAGGGCCCAATGCGAGGAAAGAGGGGAGGTCCAGGAGGGGGCCAGCCCCCTCTTGCGTCTTCAAGTGAGCCCTCAGGCTCGCCTCTTTCGCCTAAGGGCGAAAGAGGCGAGCCTTGTCCTCGGCACTGAAGGGAATCCGCTGTGGCTGCTTCGTTCCCGACCTGACCAGGTTCACGGCACCTCCATGCGAGGGGGCCCGCCGAAGCGAATGGTAACAGCGGTGCCGGCTCACTCAGCGCGGGCCGGCGCCTTCATGTCAGCTCACTTGGCTGCGAAACAGAGGAACAGTCCGTCGCCTCCGGTGGCGCGCAGACTGTCTGGATCGCAACCTACGGTGGGATGCGAGGAGTTCCACGACGTGGCCCATGACGCCGGAATCGCGCTCGCGCGATCGTGGTGTCCGGTCATCGCCGATCCTTCTTTGCCACCCTTGGTCCAGTTGCCGCAAGTCATGTCGGGATTCGGCGCACCGGGAAATGCCGTGCCGTCCGGACGCGAGCCCGTCAGCATGTCGTGCTTGTTGGGCTTGTCGGTACGTCCGTTGACCAGACTGCCCTTCTCGTCGAGCGCGGTCTCCTTGGTCAGGTTGTTGGCGGCCGAATGAAGTTCATCGACATTGCGCGCGATGACAACGCCCTTGGCGTTCTGCCACGGGCCCCGGCCAATGCGATCACGCGCATCCACCGCTCCCGGCTGGTTCCACATCGGCGACTGCGTGCTCAGATAGGCGCGCCACTCGCGGTCACCCGCACCGGCCGCCTTTGCGAGCGCCTGACAGTGGGCATCGGCACCGGCAAGGCCACCGAGATTACCGCCCTTGCCCAACCCCACGCTGGTCACGAAGAACGTCATATCCTTCGGTCCCGGCGGCGCGCTCACGCAGCCGACAAGCGCCATCAGACCAGCTACTGCCAGACCAGTCCCTGCCATGTGGTTCATCACTGTCTCCGAGGGTTGATGTCGTTTCGCTTACTGCTGTCACCGTCCGTGGGCTCCATCGCCGACCCGAGCCCGGGGAACAATGTTTCCGACGCCGTTGAAACCCGTCAATGGCGCGCTTACGCAGGTGCGCCGTCCGTTCAGGCCGCAACTTCGGCGAACACCGCCGCGGCCGTGATTATTCCCATCCTCACGGGCTTGTCGTTGCGGATCGTCTGCAGGATCTCTGCGTAGCGCCGCAGCTGAGCCTCATAGGGCACCTGCTCAGCTTCGGTCACACGCCACTTGAAGTCGATGATCCACAGGGCGTCTTCGTCCTCGACGAGACGGTCGACCCGCACGACGTCGCCGTTGGCCGCAACAAACTCAACCTCTGCCGTTGCCGTGGTGCCGAAGAAGTGCGGCCATGAAAGCCGGATGCGCCGCGCGGCCGCCACGGCGCTTTCGGCCTGGGCGGGCGTCAGAGCATGGGCACGGGCCACGGATTCCACCGAGGCGGCATCGCCGTGCTCGAGAAACGCATGCCACGCACGGCCGAGACGCATGGCGTCGCTGTCGGGCTCGGCGGCTACCCGCTGACCGGTGGGCAGCGGCTCGGGGAGGAAGTCGCGCACCGAGCGCTCGCTCGCCGCCGGCACGATGCGCTGCGCCGGTGCCGCACCCACCGACAGCGACTCGGCCGCCTGCAGCCGCGCGTACCAGGTGTCGTCGAGGGTTCCGCGTGCCGGCGCAGTGCCCGAAACGAGCAGCACCTGGCGGGCGCGCGTGGCCGCCACATACAGCAGGTTCCAGTCCTCCTGCACGCACTGCGCCTCGTCTTCGCTGAACCAGGCGGCGCGTACCGGGTCCGGGGCGGCAGCGTCGCCTCGCGCGACGAGCGAGAAGTGCTCCGGCGTCGCGGACTGCGGCGGCCAGACGACCAGGACGCTCTCGCGCTCCGGGGCGACGCGCGCGTGCGCATCCGCCAGGACGACAATCTCGGCTTCCAGCCCCTTCGCGCCATGGATCGTCATCACTCGCAGCGCGTCGCCCGCGTCGGCCGCCCCCTCGTCCGGTGCTTCGTCGGTGCCGTGGCGCTTGAGGCTCGCCAGTTCGTCGATGAAGCGCGGCAGGCTCGGATAGCGTCCGGCGTCGATCGCCAGTGCGAGTTCAATGAAGGCATCGAGATTGGCCTGGATCTGCGGATGCAGTGCAGCGGGTGCAACTGCTGCGTAGCGGCGCCGCACATCGCCTTCGTGATAGATGCGGTCGAGCAGGTCATGCACCGGCACCACGCCGGCGAGATCGAGCCACCATTGCAGCAACTGGCGCGCGCGCAGCAACGCGGCTGATGCATCGCTGCCAAGACCCTGCAGGCGTTCCCACCAGCTCGCGCCGGGCGCGGCGGCCAGAACGATCAGGTCCTCGTCACTGCAGCCGAACACCGGGCTGCGCAGCGCATGCGCGAGGCGAAGATTCGCGTACGGAGAAGTCAGGAAGTCAAGCAATGCGATGAGGTCTTCGGCCTCGAGCGTCGTCAGCAACCCCCCGCGCCGGTCGCTGACAAAAGGCAACCCGGCATCCCGCAGTGCCCGCTCATAGGCCTCCAGATGCGTGCGGCGACGGACTAGAACAAGGACGTCCGACCAGCGCGCCGCACGCTCGGTGCCATCGTCGAGCGCAACTCGCGTGCGCCCGACCCAGTGCGCAATCTCATTGGCCAGTACCCTGCCCTCGCGATAGCGCGCGTCGTGATCGGGCTCGCTGCGGGCGACCGACAGCACGTCGCGCAGGGCGTGCGCCTCGGCCACCTCCGCCTTGGGCTCGGGCTCCGCGAGTGGCAACAGCACGAAGGCGCCATCGCGGCGCGAATGCGTGCCTTGTGTCTGGAACAGAGGATTGCCTCCCGACATCGTCCGGTTGAGCACCTCGACAATCGTGCGGGCATTGCGCCGGGTGACGTTGGTGCGCAGGTGCGTCGCCGCGAAGTCCCGGCGCAGCAACTCCATCGCCGCGTCGAACACGCGTGGCTCGGCGCGCCGGAAGCGATAGATCGACTGCTTGGGATCGCCGACGATGAACACGCGCGGCCGATCCTCACCTGCGGCCGCTTCTCCAGCATCGAGCAGGCCATACGCTGCCAGCCAGGACTGCAGCACCTGCCATTGGAGTGGATTGGTGTCCTGGAACTCGTCGAGCAGAACCTGGCGATAGCGTGCGTCGAGCCGGACCTGCATATAGGCCGCGTTGTCGGGGTCGGCGAGCAGGCGGTGCGCATGCCACTCGAGGTCGGTGAAGTCGAGCGCCTGTTGCTGTGCCTTGAGCCGCTGGTACGCGGCGACCAGCAGGCGGCCGCACGTCAGGCCCGCGTCGTTGAGTCTGAGCGCGCGCCAGGTGCGGCACTGCTCGACAAGTTCGAGCAGTCGTCCAGTAACACAGGCATGCGCATTGGCATAGCGCGCGGCATCCGCTGCGCCGAGCTTGCGGGCAAGCTTGGTCGGCAACAGCAGGTCGCGCGGAGTGAGGTCCCTGGTCAGCACGACGTGGCAGGCCGCCAGGAAGTCGCGCCCGGGCCGAACGTCGGTCGATTGCAGCCAGCGTCGCGCACGGTCGATCGCCTCCTGAATCCGGACGCCCGGCGGAGCGATCGTCCCCCAGAGATCCAGCAGTTCCTGCAATGCCGTGACGACTTCAGGCGTCCGCACCCGGACCATCGGATTTTCATCACCCGCGACGCGCAACGGTTCGAGGGAACGCGCGAACGCCGCTTCCTCATGGCCCGCGGAATAGCTCCACCATTCGGCACGCTTGTGGAGGAACTGCAGCAGCAACTTGCGCGCCGAAAAGTCGCCCAGCTCGTCGACCAGCCACTCCCACGCTGCGCGAGCTTCAGCATGTTCGTCACGCACCAGCATCGCGGTGAAGTGCAGCCACGCGTCCGCGCGCACGCGTTCGGAGTTCTCGAGCAGCGTCGGCCCAGACGGCACTCCCGCCCCGAGCGGCGCGCGTGCGATCAGCCGCCAGAACCACCCGTGGAAGGTCTCGACAGTGACCGGCACGCGCGCGGTGACGACGCGTTCATAAAGCCTGCGGGCGGGCGCCACGGCGGATCGCGCCGCGACAGCATCCAGTCCACGCGCCAGCAGAAATGCCTGGATTGCATCGTCATCTCCCCGAGCAAGTTCCTGCAGGGCGCTCAGCAGACGTGCGCGCATTTCCTGCGCAGCGCGCCGCGTAAACGTGATGGCGAGGATCTCGCCGGGCTCATAACCGGCCAGCAGCGCCCTGATGATCCTGGCCACCAAGAGCCACGTCTTGCCGCTGCCCGCGCACGCCTCGACGACGACGCTCGCTTGCGGATCGCAGGCCTGGCGTGTGAACTCATCCCCGCTAATAGGCCTTTCGTCCGCGAGGTAGTCACTCATCCTGAGTCCCCGCGTCATGCTCCCAGTAATCGCGCCGGCACAGCCCGCGCATCTCGCAGTATTCGCAGGTCGCCGGTCTTCCTAGCGCAGGCAGCGGCGCGCCGTCGGCGATGCGCTGCAGATCAGCGCGTAACCGTGTCCCCACTCCGTCCACCAGCCCTTCGAACGGTTGCGAAGGCGCAATCATCTGCACTCCGCTCACGTTGTCCCGACCGCGGTCAAATGCGACATACGCGGCACCGACCCCGCCCGATGCAGGCTGCGACTCCCGCAACAGCAGTCCGTAGAACGGCAGCTGGACGTCCTCACCCGCCACCTTCAATTTGCGCCGGAGTTCGTCAGCGACGCGCGCCTTGTAGTCGAGCACCAGCAACGTGCCGTCGGACTTGCGGTCAACGCGGTCGAGACGGCCTGTCAGTTCCACTTCGCGGCCGTCGTCGAGAAGTAGCGAGCTCGCGATTGCCAGCTCGGCCGCCGCCCAGCGCCAGCCCGCGACGCTGTGCTGCTGCGCCCACGAGACGTAATCATCGACGAGGCCAAGGAAGCGGCGCTCGAATGCGAGCAGTCCCGGCATGCGCGCTTTCTCTCGCGTGAAAACTTCGCCCGCATGCCGCGCCAGGCTGAGCCGCAGTCGATCCGGTTCCACGGCCCCGAGGTCAGCCGCGCCCCACTCCGCGTGGAATCGCCGCAGCACCTCGTGCAGCGCCTCACCGAACTCGCGCTTGCCCGGGGCCTCGAGCACATCCTCCATGGGATCCAGCCGGAGCAGCCGCCGCGCGTAAAACTGATACGGGCAATCCACCAGGCTCTGCGCGTGACTAGCCGACAGTCGCGCCGGCAGCAGCGACGCGGCGCTCGGGGCGGGGCACTCGAGCGCGATCGACTCGATCTCGAAAACCTCTGGCTCGATGCGACGTGCGAGGCCAGCTCCGGTTGCCCGGGCGGCGACGAAGCGCAGCCGCACGAGCAGTGGCGAGAGTGAGTTCGGTTCATCGCCGCGCCGGCAACGCCACGTGGCCACGACGTGCGGTGTGGTCGCCAGCAACGCCGCCAGTTGCCCCGCCTGCTCCCGCAGCGCGGCGTCGGCGGTGGCGAGCCCCAGTTCCGCACGCACATCGTTGGAGAAGAACAGCAATTCGCCGGGGGCCGTAGGCAGATGGTCTTCATCCGCTCCGATCAGGACAACTGCGTCGAAGGTACGCAGCGCGGTAGCGGACAACGACACCATGGTGACCGGCGAGTCGACCTCGCGGTCAACATAGGCCGCTTCCTCGAACCGCGCCGCGAGCAGAGCACGGAACTCCTCGACGCTTGCCCGACCGCCAGCAGATTCGAGCTCCGCGGCGAGCGCATCGATTTCGCGCAGCACATCCCGGCCCACCGGATCGGCCGCCAGCGCGGTGCGCATGCCCAGTGAATCCAAGGACGTTTGCAATGCTCGCGCGTGTGCTGCAAACGTCGGCTCGGCGCTGCGTACTGCCCGGACCTGTCCCTCCAGCAGCGTCAGCACCTTGAGCGCACCTCCCGCGGGCGCCGATGATCCGGCGTGGTGAAGTTCTTCCGACAGTGCCAGCCGTAGCGCGCGCGCCCCCTGAAGCACGCCACGAGTGCGGATTGCATGCTCGAATGCCAGGATCTCCTGCGCCTTGTCCGGTCGATCGGACAGCGTGAAGCTCGATTTCAGCCAGTCCAGCAGATCGCGCCAGTACAGATCGTCGGCAACGAGGTCGTACCAGCGCATGACAGCGGCAGCCGCGCTGGTCGTCGAGAGTCGCCAGCCGGTCTCGTCACGCACGCTGATCTGAGCGCGCTCGAGCAGCGCGCGGACCCGACGCGCGGTCAGTCGATCGAGAGCCACAAGCGCAATCGACTCGACGCCCTCGCGCCTCCACGCCAGCACCTGCCGCGCCACCGAGGTGGCCTCGTCCTCAAGCGAATCCGCGTCAACGATAGTGAGCGGAGGGCGCCTTGCGCCATCCTCGCCACGCACCGCGTCGGCCCGCTCTGCGATGGGTACGGAGACTTCGGTCCCAGCGATCTCCGGCCACGCCGCGACCAGCAGCGGCCGGCCACTCAGAGCGGTCGCAAGGTCTGGCACCAGCAAGAGTACGGGCGCGCACTCTGCCCATCGCTCGACAAAGCAACGCTCCCACGGAGCGATTCCGTCGCCCGCTGCATCGGTCACGGCAACGGGCGACACATAGACCAGCGGGGCCGTGGCCTGCGAAGCGCGTGCCGCGAGCTCGCGCCAGGCGCCGGAAGCACCGTCGCCGGCGCTGCGACGCGCCCGCCACAGTTGCAGCACCAGTTGCGCCTGTGGCCTCAAGGCTCGTGCTGCTCGGCGATGGAAATGCCGCGCCAGGCTCGCCGCTAGGCGCCCTTCGAACGCGTCCGGGCTGTCTACCGCGGCCCACGTTAGTTCATCACTAAGCTGGGCCACGTCGCGTGCGAGTGACCACAGCGTGGCAGGCTGATCGCCAAACGCCTCACGCACCCAGGCATTGCCACGCAGCGCTGCGTAGAGTTCCGCGCGGGCCGCCGTGCCTGCAATCATTCCCCGTCCGAGCCAGGCGCCGAGAGGTGCAATGCGCGGAGGAGCGAAGGCCGCGCCTCCCAACGCGTTGCGCAGGGCCGCGCGCGCGAGCACCGCGTGTGAGCCGCCGGGCACCAGCCAGTGGATGCTCTCTAACCGTCGCTCTGGTGCCCCGCACCGGGCCGCGAAGTCACATACGGCCCGTCCGGCGGCCGGCCAGAAGCGGGCGTCGGCTGGAAGTCGCAGGCGTTCGAGCGTCATCGACCGATTGTATGAACTCAGCCCCGCAGAACGAAAATGCGTGCAAAACCCGCCCACGGTGTTACCATTGCTTCCGCATCGAGCCTGCCACTCCGCCGATAGGGGTTGTGCACCGGCGCCACCATCCCCACTTTTCCATCCTTGTGTTTGCGCGCTATGTCTGGCGCCAAAAGGACTCAAATGAGTGACATCAAGTACGTCAGCGACTCCAGCTTCGAGCAGGACGTCCTCAAATCCGACACGCCGGTTCTGGTGGACTACTGGGCCGAATGGTGCGGCCCGTGCCGCATGATCGCGCCGATCCTGGATGAAGTCTCCAAGGAGTACGGCGGCAAGATTGCGGTCGCCAAGCTCAACGTCGATGAGAACCAGTCGACGCCGGCCAAGTACGGCATTCGCGGCATTCCGACGCTGATGCTGTTCAAAAACGGGGCCGTTGTCGGCACCAAGGTCGGCGCACTTTCCAAGTCGCAACTCACGGCATTCATCGACAGCAACATCTGATCGTCACCCGGGACGGCGATCGCCGTCCCGCCTGCCCCGCGGGCGCCCCGAACAGTCAAAGGGCGTCCCACAACTCCTCCGGTTGTCTCCATGCACCTTTCCGAACTCAAAGCCCTGCACGTCTCCCAATTGCTCGAAATGGCCATCGGCCTCGAGATCGACAACGCCAACCGGCTACGCAAGCAGGAGTTGATGTTTGCGATCCTGAAGAAGCGCGCCAAGGGCGGCGAGCAGATCTTCGGCGATGGCACGCTCGAAGTCCTGCCCGACGGCTTCGGCTTCCTGCGTTCGCCCGAGACGTCGTACCTCGCCAGCACGGACGACATCTACATTTCGCCATCGCAGATCCGGCGTTTCAACCTGCATACCGGAGACTCGATCGAGGGTGAGGTGCGCACGCCGAAGGACGGAGAGCGGTACTTTGCACTGGTCAAGGTTGACAAGGTCAACGGCGTCGCTCCCGAGGCTACGAAGCATCGCATCCTGTTCGAGAACCTGACACCCCTGTTCCCGAACCAGCCGCTGACCCTCGAGCGCGACATGAAGGGCGACGAGAACATCACCGGCCGCCTGATCGACATCATCGCGCCGATCGGCAAAGGCCAGCGCGGCCTGCTGGTTTCGAGTCCGAAGAGTGGCAAGACCGTGCTGATGCAGCACATCGCCCACGCCATTGCGGCCAATCATCCGGACGTTGTCCTGATCGTGCTGCTGATCGACGAGCGTCCGGAGGAAGTGACCGAGATGCAGCGCTCAGTGCGTGGCGAAGTAGTCGCGTCGACATTCGACGAGCCGGCCACACGCCACGTCCAGGTCGCCGAAATGGTCATCGAGAAGGCCAAGCGGCTGGCCGAGAGCAAGAAGGATGTGGTCATCCTGCTCGACTCGATCACGCGCCTGGCGCGTGCCTACAACACGGTCGTGCCGGCCTCCGGCAAGGTGCTGACCGGCGGTGTCGACGCGAACGCACTGCAGCGGCCGAAGCGATTCTTTGGCGCGGCGCGCAATATCGAGGAAGGCGGCTCGCTCACGATCATCGCGACAGCACTGATCGATACCGGCTCGCGCATGGACGACGTGATCTATGAAGAGTTCAAGGGCACCGGCAACATGGAAATCCACATGGAGCGCCGGCTCGCCGAGAAGCGCGTCTACCCGGCGCTCAACGTCAACCGGTCCGGAACGCGCAAGGAAGAATTGCTGCTGAAGCCCGAGATCCTGCAGAAGGTCTGGATCCTGCGGAAGCTCTTGTACGGCATGGACGAGATCGAGGCGATGGAGTTCCTGCTCGACAAGATGAAGGCCACCAAGAACAATGCCGAGTTCTTCGACATGATGCGGCGGGGTGGGTAGCGCTGCGCGCGAGAGTGCAAACCTACTTTCGCGCGAGTAGACGGAAAAAGATCGGCGGCAAAGCCACACGATCCTTTTGATTACAAGGGCTTGCAAGCGCTAGTCAGGTTGCCCGAGGCGCTGATTTCCCGGATAATGTGCGGTTTCCGAAAAACTGGACCGTGGTCGAGGCAGACCAAGGGTGAGAAGCACTTAGTCACCCCTCGATCGGGCGGCCCAAAACGAGGCAGAAAATGAAGCAAGGCATCCACCCCGAATACCGCGAAGTCGTGTTCCAGGACATGCAGAACGACTTCAAGTTCATCACGCGTTCCACGCTGCAGACACGCGAGACGATCGATTTCGAAGGCAAGACCTACCCGCTCTTCAAACTGGATACATCTTCGGAGTCGCACCCGTTCTACACCGGCGCCCAGACGCGCATCGTCGAAACGGGCCGCGTCGAGAAGTTCCGCCAGAAGTTCGCCGCGAAGAGCGAGGCGGTCAATGCCGCCGCCGCCGCCGCCGTCGCGCAGGCCAGCGCTGCCAAGGCACGCCGCAGGTAACAGGGCTGCCGGCGGCACAACAACTAAGGGCAGCCCAGGCTGCCCTTTTTGTTGCTGTCAGCAGGCACCACGGTCCCGCAGCCTATGAGCTTCGAACACCGCCCCTCCCCTTCGCGTGTCACGGAAGCAGCTGCGGCTGCATTCCCGCGCTGGGCGCTCTTCGGGCTGCTCGCGCTGTACATCGTTCCGGGGCTCTTCGGCCGCCAGCCCTGGAGTACGGAGGACGCCAGCGCCTTTGGCGTTGCGTGGAGTATGGCCACGGGCTCCAGCCTAGATTGGTGGCTACCTTCCGTCGCAGGAGAACCGTTGCCGGAGGAAGGTCCGCTGCCTTTCTGGATCGGCGCGCTCCTTGTCAGAGCACTCGGAACGTGGCTCGGCGCCATCGATGCCGCCCGCCTGGTTTCCGTCCTCTGGTTTGCCCTCGGCACGTGGGCCCTCTGGTATTCCACCTACCGGCTCGCGCGACGCGACGAGGCCCAGCCGGTTGCCTTGGCGTTTGGCGGTGAAGCCTCTCCCAGGAATTACGGCCGCATGCTGGCCGACGTGTCGGTCCTGTTGCTGATCGCCACCTTCGGAGTGATCGCGCGCCTGCATGAAACCGGCGCCGAGTCCGCCTTGCTCGCACTGACATGCGTCACGTTGTTCGGGCTTGCGTACTCGCTGGACAACCCGTGGACCGGTACCGCGGTTGCCGGAGCGGCCCTGGGAGCCGTCGCGTTGACGCGGGGCCTGCTTCCTGTCGCAGTCCTGGGACTGGCCAGCGTGTCGTTTGCGTTGTCCTTCGGCACTCGCCGCGCCGAACGGGCAATGATTCTGGTCGCGCTGGCCGTCGCCATCTTCGCACTCTGGCCCCTGGGCGCCTGGATGGCGCACCCGCAGGCGGCCGATTCGTACTTCACTGCATGGTGGCACTGGAATCGTACGGCCGTCGGCGCCCCTGGCATCGAAAACCTTCTCTGGTTGTTGCGCAATGTCGGCTGGTACGCATGGCCGTTGTGGCCGTTCGCGCTCTGGACGATCTACTCATGGCGGCACTTTCTGCGGCGACCCCATATTGCATTGCCGCTCTTGTTCGCCGCCGCTGGCCTGGTCGCAACGCTGCTTGCTGCGGACGCGAGCGAGCGGGAGTTTCTGCTCACGATTCCGCCCCTGGTCATTCTGGCCACCTTCGGCGTCTCGTCGCTGAAGCGCACGGCCGAAGACGCCATCGACTGGTTCTCCCTGGCACTGTTCACGCTGGCGTTTGCGGCCCTGTGGCTGTACTTCGTGGCATGGAACAGCGGGATTCCGCCAAAAATGGCCGCCTCGATGGCGCGCCTCACTCCAGACTTCGAACCAGAGGTTGCTTTCTGGCCCGTCGCGGTCGCTGCTAGCGCCACGGTGGCCTGGATCGCCATGGCCATGTGGCGCATACGCGAACGCCCCCCGATGATCTGGACCGGTCCGTTCATGGCCGCTGGCGGACTCGCGCTGATCGGCCCGGCCGCCGTCGCGCTCTACGCGCCAGCGGTCGATTACGCGCGTTCTTACGCGTCAATCGCAACGGTGCTTGGACAGCAGGTGCAGCGCACCGGCGGTGCAACGTGCGTAGAGGCGGTGAGCTTGCCCCTCGGCGTGCGCGCAATGCTCGCCTACCACGGACACATCAAGTTCGAGCGCCCGGCCGATGCCGGTCTCTGCCGCGTCGCGATCCAGCGTGATAGTCGGCGCAGCTTGAGTGACGACGCGCCACCGGTGGGCAGATGGACGCTGGCCTACGAAGTCACGCGCCGCGCGCGCTTCGACGAGGTATTTCGCGTCTGGGTCCGAGCGAACTGAAGCGCACTCTGCGCCGGTAGCGTCCGATGGTCCCCGAATCCCGGCCAACGCCGCCGGACGCTTCGACGTCGGCGATCCTCAGGCTCGCCTGGCCGTTGCTGCTCGCGAACCTGGCGGTCGTGGGCAACGGAACCATCGATGCGGTCATGGCAGGACGCCTTTCCGCCGACGACATGGCGGGTATCGCTGTCGCCTCGAGCATCTACATCACTGTCTATATCGGCTTCATGGCGGTGTTGCAGGCGCTTTCACCGATCGCCGGCCACCACTACGGAGCGCACCGCTGGCGGGCGATCGGAGACGATCTGCAGCAGGCGCTCTGGCTGTCAGGATTCCTGCTGTTGGTGGCACTGCCGTGCCTGCTCGCGACCGGTTTCTGGACGCGCGTGGCTGCCGTGGATGGCCGCGTCGCCGGCATCGTGTCGGCTTACCTGCAGGCCGTGGCCTTCGGCCTGCCGGCAGCACTCGCGACACGTGTGTTCGTTTCGCTGAACGCCGCAGTATCGCGTCCCAAGGTAACCATGGTCATCAATCTCACCGTCCTCTCGCTCAAGGTGCCGCTCAATGCGGTGTTCATGTACGGCTGGGGACCCATCGAGCCGATGGGCGGCGCCGGTGCGGGTGTGTCCACCGCGCTCCTTGCCTGGCTTGCGCTTGGGATGAGCTTGGCGATCTGGCGCTTTGACGCCTTCTACGATCGCTTCCGCAGCAGCGCAGCCCATGGACCGAGGTGGGCAAGCCAACGCGAGTTACTCAAGCTCGGCATCCCGATCGGCTTGTCCACGTTGTTCGAGGTGACGAGCTTCACGCTCATGGCGGTACTGATCGCTCGCCTCGGCGCCGTGCCAGTCGCCGGCCACCAGATCGTCGCGAACCTTGTCGCGTTGCTTTTCATGGTGCCCCTTTCGCTTGGCATAGCGACCAGCGTGCTCGTGGCCCAGTCACTCGGCAGCGGCGCGCCACGCGTGGCCCGCAGCGCCACCCTCCGGGGCTTCCGACTGGCGATGTCGATTGCGGTCGTTGCGGCTGCGCTGCTCTGGCTGCTGCGTGAGCCGATCGTGCGCCTGTACACCGTTGACCCAGGCGTGGAAGCGATGGCGCTCTCGCTGCTCGGTGTCGCCGTGCTGTTTCACGTCTTCGACGCGGCACAGGGCATGGGCAGCTTCGTGCTGCGCGGCTATCGCCAGACGTTCTGGCCGATGGTGATCTACGGCGTGACGCTGTGGGGACTGGGGCTGGGCGGCGGCGCCTGGCTGGCGTTCAACACGACCCCCTTCGGCGCTCCGCGCGGCGCCCTCGGATTCTGGGAGGCGGCGGCGGTTGCCCTCGCAATCACGGCGGCAGCACTGGTCGTGCTCACCGCCATGGAGTCGAACCGTCGCGCCATCGAGCAGTAGTCAAGATTCAATCAGACCAGTGGCGCTCGACCGCCTTCTCGGTCGCGGCTTCGCGTTGCGCCGCGTCCTCTGCCCGTATGCGTGAGAGTGCCGATGCGAAAAGCCCCGACGGCACCGCGATAGAGCCGAGCCCGAGCACGAGGACGATGAAGGTAAACATCCGCCCCCCAGGCGTGATCGGATAGATGTCGCCATACCCGACCGTGGTCAGCGTCGCGACCGCCCACCACAGGCTGTCGAACACCGATGTGAACTTTTCTGGCTGAGCATCGTGCTCGAAGTGGTAGATGCCGATGCCTGACAAATACAGCACGATCAGGGCAACGACGCCGAACAGCACAAGGTCATCTCGCACAATGAGGAATGCACGACGGAAGCGCTCAATCGCGTGGGTGTAGCGAACCAGCTTGAACAGCCGCAGCAGCCGCAGGAGCCGGAACGCCCGCACCGCCTGCAGGTTGAACGCCGCCATCAGGTAGAACGGCAAGATCGCCAGCAGGTCGATGATTCCGTAGAACGAGGTGACGTACTTCCAGCGCGGTCGGGCCAGGAACAGACGGATCCCGTATTCGATCGTGTAGACCGCGGCGCAGAACACCTCGAACGCCCACAACGCCTCGTGCCAAAACGACGACAGCGTAGGCAGGGTCTCGAACGCCAACGCAACCAGGTTGGCAACGACCAGCGCCTCGATGAAAGGCTCCCATCGGCCCAGCGAAACGTGGTGTCCGACCTTGGCTGTTTCCACCCGCCCTCCCGAAAGAACGGCGGCAATTGTCACGCAAATCCACGCCGCGGCCGGGCCAAATGCAAAAAAAACGGCCGGGAGGACCCGGCCGTTCGATTTCAGGCGTGCAGGATCAGCGTGCCGCCTGCAGCGCCGCGATGCGCTGCTCGATCGGCGGATGGCTCGAGAACAGCGCCATCATGCCGCCCGCGCCCGAGATGCCCATCGTCTGGACCTGTTTCGGCAGCTGGCCCGGCTGCAGACCTCCAAGGCGTGCCAGCGCATTGATCATCGGGCGGTTCGACCCCATCAGGGCGGTGGCGCCCGCGTCAGCGCGGAACTCGCGACGGCGGGAGAACCAGGCGACGATGATCGCGGCTAGGAAGCCGAGCGCGATATCGAGCACGATCGTCGTCACGAAGTAGCCGATCCCCGGCGCATCGCTCTCGTTGCGAAGCAGTACACGGTCGACGAAGTAGCCGACCACCCGCGAAAGGAACACCACAAAGGTGTTCATTACGCCCTGCAGCAGCGTCATCGTCACCATGTCGCCGTTCGAGACGTGTGAGATCTCGTGCGCGAGCACCGCCTCGACCTCTTCCTTGCTCATCGACTGCAGCAGGCCGGTCGAGACCGCCACCAGCGCCGAGTTCTTGAAGGCACCCGTCGCGAAAGCGTTCGGGTCCCCGTCGTAAACCGCAACCTCGGGCATGCCAATGCCAGCCTTCTCTGCATGGCGGCGCACCGTGTCGACCAGCCAGGATTCCATCGCGTTCGAGGGCTGGCGAATCACCTGGGCGCCGGTGCTCCACTTGGCCATCGACTTGGACATCAGCAGGGAAATGAAAGCGCCGGTGAAGCCGACGACGAGCGAGAAGATCGCCAGCGCACCGATGTCCAGCGTGCGACCGCCGAGGTTGAAGTTGATCCCGAAGACCGCCGAAATGACGGTCAGGAACAACATCAGGACGATCATGATCGCAAGGTTCGTCAGAACGAACAGAGCGATACGTTTCATAGGTTCTCCAGAAAGGTTGGACAGTCAAATACCGCGCGAGAGTCTATCTAATCGGCGGCGCAATTCACCATTCACGTTTGTCCCCACGACTACATCGCCAAGCCCTCGGAATAACCCTTGCGAATCAATCGGTTGGGCCGGACACCCCGGCAAACGTACTAAATATGGAGGCGCACGCGCGTAACTCAAGTCGATGCGCCGGAGTCAGCGTCGCCGGCTAATTAGAATGACGTGTTTCGAACCTCCTGAACCCCACATGGCCCTGCCCCCCGCCGAAGCTGCCAACGTCCGACCGATACCACCGCTGCCACGGCTGATCTTCGCCAGCCGCTGGCTGCAACTGCCTCTGTACGCTGGGCTCATCGTCGCGCAGGTCGTCTACGTCTGGCATTTCTGGGTTGAGCTGGCACACCTCGTCGAGGCCGCGTTCGGCAGCGAACAGGCGCTACAGCAGCTCGTCACGAGCATCGGTTACAAGTCCGATGCCCTGCCGACCGGTCTGAACGAGACCATCATCATGCTGGTGGTACTGGCGCTGATCGACGTGGTGATGATCTCGAACCTGCTGATCATGGTCATCGTCGGCGGCTACGAGACCTTCGTCTCGCGCATGTACCTCGAAAAGCACCCCGACCAGCCCGAGTGGCTGTCGCATGTCAACGCAAGTGTGCTCAAGGTCAAACTGGCAACCGCCATCATCGGGATAAGCTCGATCCACCTGCTGAAGACCTTCATCAACGCGGCCAACTACTCGGACAAGGTGCTGATCGCCCAGACCGCGATTCACATCACTTTCCTGCTTTCGGCCATGGCCATCGCGGCAACCGACCGCATCATGTTCA
>Ga0316613_10001239_pt1 | contig 17689 bp, 15 predicted proteins | sample OWC_soil_day10_C_2_FD_207647 | JGI IMG/M metagenome (GOLD analysis project Ga0316613, IMG submission 207647) | Wetland soil microbial communities from Old Woman Creek delta, Ohio, United States - OWC_soil_day10_CT_b | ecosystem: Environmental > Terrestrial > Soil > Wetlands | place: USA: Ohio...
CTTTGGAAGACCTGAACTGCCCGAAGATATTCAAGGATATCTCCGAGTATCCGCGAGGGATTGTTCTGGTGACCGGGCCGACCGGTTCGGGGAAGTCGACGACCCTGGCGGCGATGATCAATCACGTCAATGAAAACGAGCACGCGCACATCCTGACGGTTGAGGACCCGATCGAATTTGTGCACGAGTCCAAGAAGTGCCTGATCAACCAGCGAGAAGTCGGGCCGCACACGCTTTCGTTTGCCAACGCGTTGCGTTCGGCGTTGCGGGAAGACCCCGATGTCATCCTGGTCGGGGAAATGCGGGATCTGGAGACAATCCGTCTTGCGCTGACTGCTGCGGAAACGGGGCACCTGGTTTTCGGTACCTTGCATACCTCCAGTGCGGCCAAGACGATTGACCGTGTGGTTGACGTCTTTCCTGCGGCCGAGAAGGAAATGGTCCGCTCGATGTTGTCCGAATCGCTGCGAGCGGTCATTTCCCAGACGCTGCTGAAGACCAAGGATGGTGCAGGGCGGGTGGCAGCGCATGAAATCATGGTTGGAACCCCTGCCATTCGCAACCTGATCCGCGAAAACAAGGTGGCGCAGATGTACTCGGTCATTCAGACCAGTGCGCAACTGGGCATGCAGACGCTTGATCAGAGCCTGCTTGAACTCGTCCGCCGGAACGTGGTGTCCGCAGCCGAAGCCCGTACCCGTGCAGCAAACAAAGACTCTTTCCCCGGGGCGTGAGCCTTAGCAGAAAAGGAAAATCATGGAACGCGATCAGGCTTTGAAATTCATGCATGATCTTCTGCGGCTGATGACGCAGAAGAATGGCTCCGACCTGTTCATTACCGCCAACTTTCCTCCGGCGATCAAGGTCGATGGCAAGGTGACGCCGGTTTCCAATCAGGTTCTGACCGCGCAACACACAGCAGAGTTGGCACGCTCGATCATGAACGACCGTCAGGCGGCGGAGTTCGAGGCGACCAAAGAATGCAATTTCGCCATCTCTCCTTCGGGGATTGGGCGTTTTCGCGTCAACGCGCTGATGCAGCAGGGGCGCGTGGCGGTGGTTTGCCGGACGATCAATTTGACGATTCCGACACTTGAGGATCTCGGTTTGCCCACGGTGCTCAAAGACATCGCGATGACCAAGCGCGGACTGGTCATTTTCGTCGGCGGTACGGGAACGGGGAAAACGACCTCTCTGGCGGCGTTGGTGGATCACCGGAACAAGAACAGTCACGGGCACATCATTACGGTCGAGGACCCGATCGAATTCATCCACGACCACAAAGGGTGCATCGTCACGCAACGCGAGATCGGCGTGGATACCGACTCCTGGGAGGCCGCGCTCAAGAACACGTTGCGGCAAGCGCCAGACGTGATTTTGATGGGCGAAATCCGCGATCGGGCCACGATGGACTACGCGGTCGCTTTCGCGGAAACCGGACACTTGTGCTTGGCAACGTTGCACGCCAACAGTACCAACCAGGCGATCGACCGGATCATCAACTTCTTCCCGGAAGAGCGGCGCCACCAGTTGCTGATGGATCTTTCGCTCAACTTGCGCGCACTTGTTTCGCAACGATTGTTGGCGAAGAAAGACGGCAAAGGGCGGGTTGCGGCGGTTGAGATCATGCTCAATTCACCGCTTATCGCTGATTTGGTCTTCAAGGGCGAGGTGCATGAGATCAAGGAGGTCATGAAGCGGTCGCGCGAATTGGGCATGCAGACTTTCGACCAGGCTCTGTTCGACCTCTACGAGACAGGGCGAATCACGTACGAAGATGCGTTGCGCAATGCCGATTCGATCAATGACCTGCGTCTCCAGATCAAGTTGCACAGCAAGGATGCCAAGGATCGGGACTTGAATTCCGGTATTGGTCACCTCGAGGTGGTCTGACCGGGTTTTTCTCCTTCGGCTTCTCTGAATCGCCCTGCTTGTCAGGGCGTTTTTTTTGGTCGTTGTCAAAAACTTGAGGAGCTAAAGCGGAAAAGGTCGCGCACGGTCTCCGCTTGATGCGTTGAATTTTCGCTCCCGCGAAACGGTATCTGCGTTGGTTTGAGCCCGCCGCTGTTCGGCTGTTTTTGTTAATTGAAATACCGTTTCACAATTCGCAATTCGAGTTGTACAATTAGTTCCTAATCATCATGGTTTAGTTCCATTAACTCATCAAGTTTTTTTGTTTATGAGTTATGGGTCCAGTAACTTCGAAAACCAGCTAATTGGAGGGAGTATGTTCGAAGTGCGTATTCACGGCCGTGGAGGCCAAGGGGTAGTGACGGCGGCAGAAATGCTGTCGATCGCGGCATTTGAGGAAGGCCATCATGCCCAGGCCTTTCCAAGCTTCGGCTCGGAGCGAACGGGGGCGCCCGTGGTGGCTTTCTGTCGAATCGCCGATGAGGAAATTCGGCTGCGTGAGCCGATCATGAATCCGGATGCCTTGATCATTCAGGATCCGACGTTACTACGCCAGGTCGATGTGTTTTCCGGCCTGAAGAAAGACGGCTTTATCCTGATCAATACAAAAAACACCTTCGAAGAGCTGGGGCTCGAAGAATACGCACGCGACTGGCCCGCCGATCGTCTTTGCACGCTGGCGGCGATCGACCTCGGACTCAAGCACGTCGACCGTCCGGTGCCCAATGTCCCTCTGCTCGCGGGGTTTGCGGCACTTTCCGGCAAGCTCAAGCTTGAGTCGGTGTGCAAAGCGATCAACGCGAAGTTCTCCGGAAAGGTCGCGCAGGGCAACGTTGCCGCGGCTACGGAAGCATTCAACCTGGTTCTGGCACGGGCCAAGGATCGGAACAAGGAGGCTGCCAATGCTTAAGCAAATCGAGGGGTCCCACGCCGTTGCCGAAGCAGTCGCCTTGTGCCGGCCGGAAGTAATCTGCGCGTATCCCATTTCCCCGCAGACCCACATCGTCGAAGGCGTCGGCGAAATGGTCAAGGCGGGTGAGTTGCAGAATTGCGAGTTCATCAACGTCGAATCCGAGTTCGCCGCCATGAGCGTGGCCATTGGCTCATCGGCTGCGGGGGCGCGTACCTACACGGCGACTGCTTCCCAGGGCTTGCTGTTCATGGTCGAGGCGGTCTATAACGCCTCCGGCCTTGGCTTGCCGATCGTGATGACGGTGGCCAACCGGGCAATTGGCGCGCCGATCAATATCTGGAACGACCATTCCGATTCTATTTCGCAACGCGATAGCGGCTGGATGCAGCTGTTTGCCGAAACAAACCAGGAAGCGCTGGACCTGCACATCCAGGCGTTCAAATTGGCTGAAGAACTCAGTTTGCCGGTAATGGTGTGCATGGACGGCTTCATTCTCACCCATGCCTATGAGCGCGTGGATATGCCGACGCAGGAGCAGGTCGATGCTTTCCTTCCTCCCTACGAGCCGCGTCAGGTGCTCGACCCGGCAGATCCGGTGTCGATCGGCGCGATGGTCGGGCCGGAAGCCTTTACCGAGGTGCGCTATCTCGAGCACGAAAAACAGATGCGGGCGCTCGAGTTGATTCCGCAAATCGCTGAGGAGTTCAAGGCTAGCTTTGGCCGCGACTCGGGCGGCCTGGTGCGCGGTTACCGCCTGGAAGACGCGGAGACGGTCATCGTGGCCATGGGGTCGGTGCTTGGCACAATCAAGGACACGATCGACGAGATGCGTACGGCGGGCGTCAAGATCGGTGCGCTCGGAATCGTTTCGTTCCGGCCATTCCCGCTGGCGGCGGTGCGTGCTGCCCTTCAGGGTGCCAAACGTGTCGTTGTCGTGGAAAAGACTTTTGCTGTGGGAATCGGTGGCATTCTGGCTACGGATGTGCGTACGGCAATGGACGGAGTCAGCATCAACGACTACACCGTGGTTGCTGGTCTTGGAGGACGGCCGATTACCAAGAAATCGCTGGCGGCGCTTTTCGAGAAAGCCGTGCGCGACGATTTGCCGTCGCTGACCTTCCTTGATCTGGATTGGGACATCGTCAATAAGCAGCTGGAGCGTGAGAAAAAGAAGCGCCGTTCCGGCCCGGTAGCCGAAAACATCCTGCGCGACGTAGGTAGCAGCCACGTTGCTCAACATAGTTGAGGACACGATCATGAGCTTTCAACCTGTCAAGTTCTATCAGACCGGTACGTTTACCGTCGGCAACCGCCTTTTGGCGCCCGATCAGCGCAGCGTCCAGGCTGACATGGAGCGCACCAACTCGCTGAATTCCGGTCACCGTGCGTGTCAAGGGTGTGGCGAGGCACTGGGCGCACGTTATGCCATCGATGCCGCGATGCATGCCACCAACAATCAGTTGATCGCGGTCAACGCAACCGGCTGTCTGGAAGTCTTCTCCACCCCCTATCCGGAAACCTCGTGGCAGATTCCCTGGATTCACTCGTTGTTCGGCAATGCGGCGGCTGTGGCTACGGGGGTGTCGGCGGCACTCAAGATCAAGCGTCAGAAGGCGCAGATGGGCGACGTTCGGGTCGTCGCGCAAGGCGGGGACGGCGGAACGACGGACATCGGTTTCGGCTGTCTCTCTGGCATGTTCGAACGTAACGACGATGTGTTGTACATCTGCTACGACAATGGTGGTTACATGAACACGGGCATTCAACGCAGTTCGGCGACCCCGCCGGCCGCGCGTACGGCAACGACCATGCCAGTCGGGCCGGAGCCGGGCAACCCCTTCGGGCAAGGGAAATTTGTGCCGGCGATCGCCATGGCGCACGAGATTCCCTACGTGGCGACAGCCACCGTCGCCGATTTGCGCGATCTCGAATACAAGGTGCGGAAGGCGATGACGTTCCGCGGCGCACGTTATATCCACATACTGGTGCCGTGTCCTCTCGGTTGGGGAACGGCCTCCAGGGACACGCTGCGCATGTCGCGTCTGGCCAAGGAAACCGGACTGTTCCCTGTGTTCGAAGCCGAACGCGGAGAGCTGACGCATTCGACAAAGATCCGCCGGCTGTTGCCGGTGGAGGAGTACCTGCGTCCGCAGAAGCGTTTTGCCCACCTGTTCGGCAAGACGCCAGCGGTTGACACCATTGCCCGTCTGCAAGCGATTGCCGACAAGAATGTCCGTAAATACGATCTGCTCGAGAAGGAGGCGAACTGATGAACAAGCCGTTTGCAATTACTCTTGATCCCGGTTCGTCGCTCGCCAACCGTACGGGAACCTGGCGTACCGAGCGGCCGGTCTATGTCAACCGGTTGCCGCCGTGCAACAACCAGTGCCCTGCGGGCGAAGACATTCAGGGCTGGCTCTTCCACGCGGAGTCTGGAAACTACGAGAAAGCATGGCAGCATCTGACCAAGGACAATCCTTTCCCCGCGATCATGGGGCGGGTTTGCTATCACACGTGCGAAGGCGCATGTAACCGCGCCAATCTGGATGCCGCGGTGGGCATCAATTCCGTCGAACGTTTTCTCGGTGACGAAGCTATCAAGCGCCGCTGGAAACTGGTTCAACCTTCAGCCGAAACCGGCAAGCATGTGCTGATCGTCGGCGGCGGCCCGTCGGGCATGTCGGCGGCCTATCATCTGCGTCGTCTCGGACATCGCGTGACGGTGTATGAGGCCGGCCCGATGCTCGGGGGCATGATGCGCTTCGGCATCCCCAAGTACCGTTTGCCGCGCGACGTGCTCGACGCCGAAATGCAGCGGGTCGTCGACATGGGGGTTGAAGTCAAGCTCAACTCCAAGGTCGACAATATCCTGGAAACCATGAAAGCCGGGAAGTTCGATGCCGCTTTCCTGGCGGTCGGGGCGCACATCGGAAAGCGCACCAGCATTCCGGCCGGTGCCGTATCGAAGATTGTCGATGCCGTTTCCGTGCTGCGCAGCATGGAAGGCGAAGACAAGCCCATGCTCGGGCGCCGCGTGGTGGTCTACGGAGGCGGCAATACGGCGATTGACGTGGCACGGACGGCGAAGCGCATGGGCGCGGAGCCGATCATCGTCTATCGTCGGACCCGCGACAAGATGCCGGCGCATGACTTCGAAGTCGAAGAGGCGATGCAGGAAGGCGTCATGATCAAGTGGCTGTCGACCATCAAGCAGGCGGGGGATGCGAATATCACTGTCGAGAAGATGGAACTGGATGCCAACGGTTTCCCTCAGCCCACCGGAGAAATCGAGACGCTGGAAGCCGACTCGGTCGTGCTGGCCTTGGGGCAGGACGTTGATCTCGGTTTGCTGGAAGGCGTGCCGGGACTTGACGTCACTGACGGCGTGGTCAAGGTTGATGCCAACCTGATGACGGGGCATGCAGGGATCTTCGCGGGAGGCGATATGGTGCCGGCCGACCGCAACATTACCGTAGGCGTGGGGCACGGTAAGAAAGCGGCCCGCAACATCGACGCCTGGTTGCGCGGAACAACGTATGTTGCGCCGCCGAAGCCGCAGGTTGCCACTTTCGAGCGGCTCAATACCTGGTACTACTCCGATGCGCCGAAAACCATGCGGCCGATGCTGGACATCATTCGTCGGCAGTCAACGTTCGAGGAAGTCCAGGGCGGGCTGGATGAAAGCAATGCCTTGTTTGAAGCACGCCGTTGTCTGTCGTGCGGCAACTGCTTCGAGTGCGACAACTGCTACGGCGTCTGTCCGGACAATGCAGTGATCAAACTCGGTCCTGGCAAGGGCTTCCAGTTCAACTACGAGTACTGCAAGGGATGCGGCTTGTGCGTCTCGGAGTGTCCGTGCGGTGCGATCAACATGGTGCCGGAAAACAACTGACCCTTGGTTCTGAACAAAAAGGGGCGGTGATGTGAGTCACCGCCCCTTTTTTGCATTGAAGAGCGAATTGCTACCGCATCAGGAAGGTGGTGTCTGTTCCCTCGTCCCATCCATCCCACAGGTAATTGTCAGACTTGCCGTCGGCAATCAACCTCAGGGCGTAATTGACCTGCTCCTTGTAGAAATCGCAGAACGCGCCGATCCGGTCCATGCCTCCGTTCATCTCATGCGCCTCCGCCGGGCAGGGGGAGCCGCAGAAATGGCGGATGGCACAGTCGCTGCAGGGCGCGAAGCGATCGACGTTTCTCGACGTGACGGCGCCGAACGCGTCCGATTTCAGCGCGGCTTCGATTCCTCCGCCTTCGAACAAGTTTCCGCCATTGAAGCGTGGAAGTCCGATGAATTCGCTGCATGGATAGAGGCTGCCATCGGCCGCCAAAGCGAAGAAGGCGCGGCCGCCCCCGCACGGAGAAATGTCGCACATCAGCCGACGCGCCGTTGGCGCCAGGATGGCGATCAGGATGTTGGCGAAGTTCGCCACTACCAGTTTTCGTCCCGTTTTCTGATACAGCGCGTGCGTGCGATCGAGTGCCGCGAAAAGTGCTTTCCCCATGTCGGCATCGGCAGGCTTGACGCCGCGTGCGCCCGGCAGCGTGCAGCGTAGCGTGTTGAGCATGCAGGTCGGCACTTCGTGCGCATGAAACAACTCCACCATCTGCGTGAGGTGTTTCAGGTTTTCCGTTGTGCACGTGGTGATCACGCTCCATGAACCGTAGCCACGCAACTTCTCCATGGCCTTGAGCACTTTCTCGTGCACGCTCTTGCCGCCCCACGTCAGCCGGGTGGCATCGGTGATGCCGGCGACCGGGCCGTCGAGCGACAAGCCGATGCTGACGTTGCGCGCGGTGAGAAAATCGACGGCAGCATCGTCGAGTAGCGTGCCGTTGGTCTGGATGCCGAAGGCGAAATCGTCGCGGAACTCCTCAATTGCCGCGAAAACAGCGCCTTTGTTCATCAGCGGTTCCGCGCCGTGGAAAATGGCCCGAGGCAGGCGTCCTTCAGGCATCACGGAACGGAAGTAGTCGCGCAGCCGCGTTAGCGCGGCGACAAGCGTGCTCTCCGACATGTGCTGACCTTCGCTACGCTGCTTACCGGGCAGGTAACAATAGGTGCAGTTGAGATTGCAGCGTTCCGTCGGGTTGAGATAAACGCCGGACGGGGTCAGTTCGAAACGCAAGGCCTGCAACTCCTTGGCGAAGCTGTCGGACTTTTCGCGGAAATTCTCAAGCAGCGGCGAGCCTTCGGCAATCGATTCGGCGATACGAGTCTTGTCGACCAGCGCCCAGAATGCAGTCTCCGGATCGGTCACTGCGGCGTAAACGTCGTGGCCGATGTCCACGGGAACCAGCGGGCTGACGGAAGCAGCCCGCGCACAGGTGGCGTTGGTCATCTACTTGGCCGCTTTCCGGTCCATCAGCACGTAATGGGAAAGTCCGATGCCGTCGGGATTGCAACTCTTGCGCACGGCAATGGTCGGTGCCGCGGCTTGTTTGGTGGGCACGGGGGCTTGAACGTTCTGGGTCATGATCCTCTCCTCGGGAAAAAAAACAAAAAAAGCTCCGGCTGAAAACACGCGGCTGTATGTTTTCAGCCGGAGCCTCTGCCAAAGCTCCGCTTCGTTCCGACACGTCTTCTGGCTACCGGATCAACCTGAACGTTGCACCTTCCCGGCGGAGTTTGCTCCGTCAGTGGTTTGACAAAAAGCCTGGCAATGTTCGTCCCCGGATACAGCGGCGGGCCCGCCACGGATTTGCACCGTGTTCCGTTACGTCGAATCGGATGGAATGCGTATTGTCCATGAGCGCGTGACGCGTGGTCAAGCGAAAGCGAGCCCCAAGTTGGAAGTCCCCGCGAGTTGACCGGATCGATCCCCGGAGCCGGTCCGGCGCTATTTGAGCAAGCGGCGCCGGGTCAACAGCGTCGCGATGTAGAACGCCACGCCTCCTGTTACTACAAGTGCGGCGAGATGAGCGATAGCGTGCTGTGGAATCATCCCGTTCAGGAGCGGACGGGTCAGCTGAACCGCGTGTGTCAGAGGTAACCAAGAGGCGATTGCGTGCAGTGCCGGAGGCAACTGATCGGCGGGAAAGAAAACGCCCGAGACGAGCGTCATTGGTGTAATGAACAGCGTGAAGTAGTACATGAAGAAATCGAAGGATGGCGCCAGAGCGCAGATGATCAGTCCCAGGGCGCTGAATGTCAGCCCGGTCAGGAAAATGACCGGAACGCTCCAGAGTGCCAGTGTGGAGGTGTTCATCCCCAGAGCGGCGATGACCAGCAGAATGGCGACGCCGGACAAGAGACTTTTGCTGGCGGCCCAGATCAACTCGCCAACAAGGATGTGGTCGAGTGTCAGCGGCGTGTTGAGAATGGCGTCCCAGGTCTTCTGCACATGCATGCGCGAGAATCCGGAATAAAGCGTTTCGAATGTGGCGGAGTTCATGGTGCTGGCGACGACGGTTCCGGCCGCAAGAAAACTGACGTAGCTTCCGCCGCCGACTTCAGGAAGCAGCCCTCCGAGTCCGTAGCCGAGACCCAGCATGTAGATCAGTGGATCGGCAAGATTGCCAAGCACGGATGACAAGGCGAGTTTGCGCCAGACGAGGAAGTTCCGCCGCCAGACGGAAAGCCATTGGCAACCAGCGTGGGGAAGTGCGAAAAAGCGGGGCGGCATGTGCATGGGCGGGCTCAGTCTCTCAGTTCGCGTCCTGTCAGCTTGATGAATACGTCCTCCAGCGTGGCCGGTCGGTGCAGGTAGCGCAAAGAGGGGACATTGGCCAGTTCGGCAAGCAGCGGCGCCGGATCGTGGCAGTAGAAAAATGCGGTGTCGCCCGCGATTTCGAGACGTTCTCCAAGGGAATTCCTGGCGCGAGCCCAGTTGCCGGCCGAGTCCCCGAAGACCTCGATGACCTGAGGCTCGATGTGACCGGCAATCAGTTCGCGAGGGGCGCCTTCGGTAATCAGTCTGCCGTGATCGAGGATGGCTAGCCGGTCGCACAGGCGTTCGGCTTCGTCCATGAAGTGCGTCGTAAGAATCAAGGTTATGCCGCGCGCAGTGAGCTGCTTTAGCCGTTCCCAGATCAGGTGTCGCGCCTGTGGGTCAAGGCCGGTGGTCGGCTCGTCGAGGAAGACGATGGTCGGATCGTTGACCAGCGCTCGTGCGAGCGTCAGGCGCCGTTTCATGCCGCCCGAGAGCGTCTGAATGTTTGCATCCTCCTTGCCCTTGAGGCCGGCGAATTCCAGAAGTTCAGGAATGCGTTGGCGGATCGTACTGCCCTTGATCCCGAAGTATCGGGCATAAACCATGAGGTTTTCACTGACAGTGAAATCGGGATCAAGGTTGTCAAATTGCGGCACCACGCCAGCGCGCAGGCGCGCCTTTCCTGCTTCTTCCGGTACGCTGCAATCGCCCAGACGGATGGTGCCTGCGTCCGGTGCCGTTAGCCCAAGGCAACAGCGAAGCGTGGTTGTTTTTCCGGCGCCGTTTGGTCCGAGCAGACCAAAGCACGTGCCTTGTGGCACGTGAAAGTCTATGCCGGCTACGACCTCGTTATTGTCGTAGCTTTTGCGCAGACCGGAAACGTGGAGTACGTCGCGAGCGTTCATCGTGACCACGTGCGCAAGATGATGTCGCGGATGATGTGTAATCGGCGATGAAAGAAGTGGTCGGCACCCGGGATTACCACTACGGGGAGTTCGAGCGGTTCCGCCCAGGTCAGGACGTTGGCCAGCGGAACCGTGGTGTCGCTGCTTCCGTGAATGACCAGCGTGTCCTTGGCGACTGCGCGGGCGTCATAGTTGCGAGCCCCTTCAACATGGCCTGCGGCGGTGCCCACCAGCACCAGGCGTTGTGCGGGCTGACCGGATTCGGCCAATGCCAGGGCTACCCGGGTTTGTACGTAGGCGCCAAACGAAAAACCGGCAAGAACTACTGGCAATTCTCCGAAGATACGTCGTGCTTCATCGAGAACGACGAGCATGTCCTCGCTTTCCCCTTCGCCTTCGTCATGTTGACCACCGCTGGCGCCGACCCCGCGGAAATTCGGGCTCAAGACCGCATATCCCAGTCTGACGAAGGTGCTCGCCAATGTGTGTGCAACCTTGTTTTCGTTGGATCCGCCAAACAACGGGTGAGGATGGCAGACGAGCGCAATGCCGCATGGTTCTGATGGCGATTCGACCTTCGTTTCAATGGTGCCAGCCGCACCGTCAATGTGCAGCAGTTGTTGGATGGGTCTCATAAGCCGGCTAGATCTTCAGTCGCTCGACGATCCGTCCGTGGACAAGATGCTCCTGGATGATCTCTTCAATGTCGTCGGTATCGATGTATTGATACCAGACAGCGTCAGGATAGACGACGAGTACAGGTCCCTCGTCGCATCGGTCCATGCATCCCGCCTTGTTGATGCGGATGCGGCCTTTCCCTTTGAGCTTGAGTTGGGCGATCCGATCCTTCGCGTAGGTTTGGGCTTCTGTCGCGCCTAGCGCATTGCAGCAGCTTTCACCTTCAGCGCGTTGGTTACAGCAGAAAAAAACGTGGTGTTTGTAATAGCTCATGTTCGGGCGCTCCAATAATGTGAAATGCGAATTCAGTGATGAGCAGCGTTCCGTCGTTGTCTTTGTCTCGGGTCTATGGTCGTCTGCCCAGCAAAATGAGGTAGGGAAGAGCAAGGAATGGCCAGAAACTTGCGGCCAGGCGCGTAAGACCATTGAAATTCAGAAAATGTCCTTGTCGCCATGCGGCCAGCGCTGCCATCGAGTAAGGGTTGAACGGCGTGAGGTTGACCAGCACGGTTCCGGCCATCAGGGCGAGTCCCGCAAGTGCGATACGCATCGGGATGGGCAACAGCAGCACCAGTGAAAGCACCATGCCTCCCATCAATATGCCGAGGCCTGCTCCCGGGGTGAGCCATGCCAGCGCATTTTGCGGGCCGACCAGTATCGTTGCTCCCAGGGTGCGTATCAGGAGCGCCGTCACGAAAAACCATGGCAAGGTGGTGTAGGAAAGCCGCTTGTTGGCGAGGATCAGACTCATGATCAGGCCTATGGCGATTGTGTTGCAGACAATGACGCCAGTTTCTATCGCAAAAAAAGACGGGGCCGCATATGGAACCGCGGGAGTGATGTCGAGCAGATGTCGAAGATCTCCCGCCCCGAAGAGCAGTGTTTCCGGAGAAAGTTGAGTCATCAGCCACAGGCCGGTAAGGACGAGTCCGTACTCAATATGCGGAACAGGGGCCAGCAGTTGCCTTTGCGCACGCTTGATGCTCTGGAAAAAACGCCTGCCAAACAACAGCGACAGGGCCGCGCCCAATCCTGCACCGAGACTGTTGCAGAGAAAGTCGATGCTCGAAGGGACTCGGGATGGCAGGTAAGCCTGGATGCTTTCGATGGAAAAGCTCAGCAACGCGCCAATCAGAAACGCGGATAACGACGCGAGTAACGTGCCTGGCTTGCGACCAACGCTTTGTGCCAGGAAGAAGCCGAACGGCAAATACGTCACGATATTGACGGTCAGGTCGAACCCCGTCCAATAGCGCGGCCAGGATGTCTCCAGAAAAACAAACGGAGAAATGCCGGGCATGCGCCAGCCCGAGAATGGGTGCAAGCTGGCGTAAACGATCAGAGCGAGATACGAAATCGTCAGATAGCGCGGTAACGCCAGCGGGGCTTCCGCGGCGAGGTCGCGTTGGGGTGAATCTGACTGAGAAGCGTCGGCTCTCATTATCGGGGAATGGAGAAATTCGAATGCAATGAGGCCATTCTACCGTTGCTGTTCAAAGGATAGAGGCTTAATCCAGGATCTTTGTGAAAGAGCGTGGCGCTCCTATTCGTTTCATGCTCTCGGAATGACTGAAGAGCTGACGTGCGGCGATGACTGGCGGTTGACAAAAGTCCAGCCGATCAATAAAGTGCCGCCTCTTCGTCAAGCCGGTTCCGCCCTGAAGGAACCTTCGAACTGGAACTTTTGTTTTTTTCGATTACTCTATAGAACTGAGACTGATTCGGTTCTCGTAGTAATTCTGCCCCGCGGTAACCCATCTTCCGCCGCATTCTGGGGCTTTGCACCCGCCTATAACCGTTTGTCGCACGGCAAGTCTGTCTGTTTGCGCGATGACAACAGTGAAGGAGAGAGCATGTCTGTATCCATTACGCTCAATAAGTCGATGGCTCGCCATCTGGATGCCGTCTCGAGTTTTACGCAATATGTTTTGATGATCGCCGGGTTGCTGCTGCTTCTCGGCAGTGTAGGACTGGTCTTTAAAGGGCCTGGGCTCAAGGCAGGGGGGATTTCAAAGACGGTGGTTTCCGTTGTGCCTGCGGCTTCGGCATCGCCAGCGCAAGAAACCGCCGGGTCGAGCGTTACGGACGCCGACGCGGATACGGAATCCGCTTCGATAAGCCCCAACCTCGTCGGGGCGCTTGAGTATGTGAAACGGCGCTATCGCGTGTCTCCGGAAGCGGTGCTTCCCGTGTTCGAGGTGGCTGAACTCATAGGGCAGGAGCGTCGCATCGACCCGCTGCTCATTCTTGCGATTATTGGCGTGGAGTCTGGATTCAACCCGTTCGCCGAGAGTTCGATGGGGGCGCGCGGTCTGATGCAAGTCATTCCGAGGTTCCACATGGATAAGGTGCCCGACGGTACCGGGAGCCGGCAATTGTTCGACCCTGCGGTCAACATCCGGGTCGGCGTTTATGTGCTTGAGGAAGCTATCCGGCGTCGCGGCGGACTGACGGCGGGGCTGCAGTATTACGCGGGGTCTTCTGATTCCGACGGCGGTTATGCGAGCAAGGTTCTTGCCGAAAAGGCACGCCTGGAGAAAGCGGCGCGTCGTGGTTCGGAATCAAACGCTTGACCGGCTCGATACGTCGGTGGTTTTCGGGAGGGGCCGGGGATGAGTCCCCGGCACACCCGCGAAGTCCGATTGGCTGACGTTGGTTACTCGTCGTCCAGTCCGACAGCTTTGTACTGTGACGCAAGTTGCTGCTGCGTGGCGGCAGGAACCGGCGCATAGTGCGAGAAAGTGATGTTGTACGATCCCTGTCCGCCGGTTAGCGACTTGAGTCTGCCCTGATAGTCATCAAGCTCTGCGAGTGGGACCTTCCCGTTGATTGCCATGGTGCCGGTGCCGCGCGGCTGGGTTCCCGTGACTTGCCCGCGTTTGCTCGATAGGTCGCCAGAAAGATCGCCGACGGCCTGCTCGGGGGCCAATACTTCGATATCCACAACGGGTTCAAGAACGATCGGGAACGCGGCCTGAATCGCTTCGATGGTGGCTTTTCGTCCTGCGGTGAAGAAAGCGATGTCTTTGCTGTCGACCGAGTGTGATTTTCCGTCATGCACGATTACGCGAATGTCGTGCACGGGGAAGCCGCCGACGACCCCGTCCTCGAGCGCCTGGCGAACGCCTTTCTCGACGGATGCCATGAACACGCCGGGGATTACGCCGCCTTTGACGATATCGACAAATTCGAATCCCGCCCCACGCTCCAGGGGTTCGACGCGCAACATTACCTCGCCGAACTGTCCCGCGCCTCCGCTCTGTTTTTTGTGCCTGCAGTGTCCTTCTGCCTTCTTGGTTATCGTTTCGCGATAGGCAATCCGGGGCGGTTTTGTGTCGAGCTCGATTTTGTATTGCTGGGACATACGCGCCAGCTTTGCGCGCAAGTGCATTTCACCGAGTCCGCGAATGACGGTTTCGTTAGTCGTCGGATGGCGTTCGACCTTGAAACACGGATCCTCGATTTCCAGTTTGTGCAGTACGTCGAACAAGCGTTGCTCATCGGCCTTGCGTTTCGTTTCTACGGCCAGGCCCTGCATCGGTTCGGGAAATTCCAACGGTTTCAGATGAATATGGTCTTCCTCGTGCGAATCATGCAGCACGCAGTCGAATTCGATTTCCTCGACTTTAGCGACCGCACCTATTTCTCCAGGGACCAGCGAATCAACTTCAATGTAGTCCTTGCCCTGCAACCGGTAGAGGTGACTTGCTTTGAAGGCGCGCTTGGCGTCTCCGACAAACAATTGTGTCTCTTTCTTGATGGTGCCTTGGTGTACTCGGAATATGCCGAGTTTTCCGACAAATGGGTCGCTTACGATCTTGAATACATGGGCCAGAACATGCTTGGCCGGATCAGGAACCGCTTCAAAGGGAGCGCACTCCGGGGCGTTGAGCTTTCCCCGGTAGAACGGAGGCGGGTTTCCTTCTGCGGGGTTGGGGGACAGCTTGGCGAGCGCATCGAGCAACTGCGGTATTCCTGCCCCGGTCTTTGCCGAGACGAACAGTATTGGAATCAGATGGCCAGCCCGAAGTGCTTTCTCGAAAGGTGCGTGTAGTTTGTCTTCGCTGGGGTCCGTACCTTCATCCAGATAACTGGCAAGCAGGTCTTCGTCCTCTTCAACGATCTGGTCGATTAGCGCCCGGTGCGCAGCGGCCACGGACTCAAAGTCGCTTTCGCCGTCATCGTGGCCGAGTAGCTCGATGACATCCTGGCCGTGGTGAGCGGGCAGATCGAGCAGCATGCATTCACGGCCGAAGCGCTCACGGATTTCTCCGACCAGTTTCGGGAGGTCGACATTGTCGGCGTCAATCTTGTTGATCACGATCATTCGACAGAGGTTCCGTGCAGCCGCAAACCTCATCATGCGTTCTGTGGAAAGCTCGATCCCCGTTTGCGCGTTGATCACGATCAGCGCGGTATCAACGGCGGCGAGTGCGCCAATGGCTTGCCCTGCGAAGTCCGGATAGCCGGGAGTGTCGATGACGTGAATCTGGGTGTCTTGCCAGCCGAAACTGACTATGGCGGAATTGAGCGAGTGCCCGACTTCCTTTTCCTGTGGATCGAAGTCGCAGACCGTGTTCCCTTTTTCGATGGCGCCCCTGCTCGGAATGGCTCCCGTTGATGCAAGGAGCGTTTCGACAAGGGTTGTCTTGCCTGCAGCGCCGTGGCCTACAAGCGCGACAGTACGAATATTGACCGTGTTGTTCTGACCCATGTTTTCCCCCAGTGATTACAAACGTGCTCTTCTTGGGGCAATAATTCGGCAACACCCCTTGTCGAGCTACCGATTACGCGAGATTCAACACAACGATTTCATTCTACCCCTTATGATCGGATCGCCAAGAGGAGGAAAGTAGTCCGCAAAGGGTGAGGCGAAGATTGCTGGGGCCGACTGGGCCGTGTCCGTTCGGTTGCATCGAATGCGTTACTATTACGGTCTGTTCTATTCTTCGATGGTCATGGACGTTTCCGTTTCTCGCAAAGATCAGACTTCTTCCGCTGAGTTCACCGTGGTGTGCCTGTGCGCGGAATGGTGTGGAACCTGTCGAGAGTACAGAAGCGAATTTGATCGGCTGGCCGCGCACTTTCCTGGGATCAACTTCCTTTGGCGTGACATCGAAGAGCATGCCGATAGCCTTGGCGATCTCGATATTGAGAATTTCCCGACCATTCTCGTAAGGCGAGAGAGGTGGATTCTTTTTTTTGGAGTGATGCTGCCGCAGGCAGGTCATCTGCGCAGACTGATCGAGACGCTCTGCGCACAGACCCCCGAGCAGAGCCGTATTTACGCGGAGGGCTCGCCAGAGCGGAGTGTTTGGCAAAAGGATTCCGACCTTTCAAGGATCGGGTTGGACTAGGTCCGAGCGTTTGAGAAGGATCTGGCCTTTTTTGCAGGAGTACTACTTGTCATGAACGGCCAAACGCGATTCAGGGATATGCGGAGCAGGACTCCTGCAGTATTGCTCGCGGCGGTGCTGGCGCTCGTGATGGCCGTTTTTGGGGGGCTGTTGTTGTCGAGCTACAGGGAGCAGATTCGTGAGGCTGAGGCAGTCACTCGCAATCTGGCTTCGTTGCTTCAGACCCAGCTTTACGAGACGTTGCGTCGTGCTGATGCCGATATCGCCTCTCTGGCAGTCGAGATTCCGAAGGATGCGTTGGATAGTGACGCTGTGGTGCGCTATCAAAGTGATGTCGGCTCGCGTTTGGCGAACCGGTTGAAAAACGTTGAACGCATGGATGGGGTATATGTTTTCGATGCCGGAGGGCACGTTCTTTATTTTTCAGGAGAGATTCCCTCTTCCACGATCAACGTTTCCGAACGAGCCTATTTCAAAAAACTGCGTGACGACCCAGAGGCTGGTCTGATTGTCTCCGGTGTAGTCAAAAGCGAAATATCCGGGAATAACGTCGTGGTTGTGTCGCGCGGTATTCGTGATGAAGGGGGGCGGTTTTTGGGTGGGGTGGCCAGTCCTTTCGATCTGGATCGATATGCGGAGCAGTTTGCCGCACTGGATGTCGGAAAGCGTGGGTTTATTGCATTGCGGCAGAACGACAACCACGCACTGGCCCTGATCTGGCCGGATAGCGATCAAGCCCATGTTAGTCGGGAACTTCCCGCGGATCATCCGTTTGTTTCTTCACTGACGGCAGGTGCCTCGGAAACGGTGTTTCGCGATGAGTCCCATGCGGATATCAAGGGACGAGTAGTAAGTCTGAAGAAGGTTCCGCAATACCCGTTCTACTTCGTTGTTGGGCTCGATAGGGATGAGGTTCTGTCCGAGTGGTATGCGCAGGTTGCCCTTGTCGGCTTTGCAATGCTCGTTGTACTCGGTTTGGTGGCTGGGCTTGTCATTCGTCTTGGCCGAATGCGTAAACGCGAGGCTGTCATTCTGTCCAACTTGGCGAAAAGCGAGTCGCAGTTCAGCGATCTTGTCCAATTGGTGCCTGTTGGTATTTCGCGTTTTGATGCCACAGGAAAGTGTGTCTTTGTTAATGATCGGAATCTGACAATTACTGGCCGTTCGCGAGAGTCTCTGGTCGGCAACGATTGGTCGAACTTCGTTTATCGGGACGACCAGGAAGCATTGCGGGCACTGTGTGTGGACAGGAAAGCGGATGGGGATGTCTTC
>Ga0316613_10001243_pt1 | contig 17669 bp, 17 predicted proteins | sample OWC_soil_day10_C_2_FD_207647 | JGI IMG/M metagenome (GOLD analysis project Ga0316613, IMG submission 207647) | Wetland soil microbial communities from Old Woman Creek delta, Ohio, United States - OWC_soil_day10_CT_b | ecosystem: Environmental > Terrestrial > Soil > Wetlands | place: USA: Ohio...
ACCTGCAACGATGTGTCGTTGTCGGCCATAACCGTCCCTGCCTTGAAGGCGCCCTCTTCTTCAAATAATACGTGCATCGTCGAAATTATAACCCGCAAAATTCAAGCAGTTGCGGCAGATAATCGGGGAATCGGGTAAAGCTGTGATCGCCGCCCTCCAGCACCACCTGACGGCATCCGGCGTAGCGTGCCACGGCTTGCCGGTAGTCGAGCACCTCGTCGCCGGACTCGACCATCAGCAGGTAACGCGACGGCGTCACCCGCTCAACTTCCAGGGCGCGCAACTGCGCAATGTGTTCCGCGGTGAACTCGAACGTCTCGCCGGTATGCAGGTTGGTCTGCGTTCCGATGTATTGCTCCAGCGAAATCGGCGCCACGACGGCCGGGTTGATCAGCACGGCGCGCAGATCGAACTTCTCCGCCAGCCAGGTCGCGTAAAACCCGCCCAGGGAACTCCCGACAAGCGTCAGCGGCCCGGTGTGGCGCCCGATGATCTCCTCCGCCTGGCTGATCGCCTCATCGGGCACGTGCGACAGAAAGGGGCAGAACAGGCGATCGGCCAGCCCGCGCCCGCTCATCGTATCGGCCAACAGACGCACCTTCCACGAAGCGGGGGAGGAACAGAAGCCGTGCAGGTAGAGAATGCCGGCGCTCATGACACCGTCCAGGCGACCAGATCGAACTGCCAGGTTGCCAGCACCACGATCCCGAAGAAGATGCGATACCAGGCAAACGGGGTGAAGTCGTGGCTGGAAATGAAGCGCAACAGCCAGCGCACGCACAGAAACGCGGAAATGAAAGCGGAAACGAACCCCACCGCCCACATCCCGACATCGTCGAAGTTGAGCAAGGCCCGTTCCTTGTAGAGGTTATAGAACGTGGCGATGATCAGCGTCGGAATCGCCAGGAAGAAGGAGAACTCGGTGGCGGCGCGGCGCGACAGGCCGAACAGCATGCCGCCGATGATCGTAGCCCCCGAACGCGACGTTCCCGGAATCAGGGCCAACGCCTGGGCCAACCCCAGCTTGAGGGCATCGAGCGGCGACATTTCATCCACCGACTGCACCCGGATCACATGGTCGCGCCGCTCCGCCCACAGGATCAGCACCGCACCGACGATGAACGCCAGGGCCACCGGCACCGGCTTGAACAGATGCGCCTCAATGGACTTCTTGAACAGCAGCCCGAGTGTGGCCAACGGCAGAAAGGCGATGAACAGGTTGAGCACGAACCGGTTGGCAAGCCGGTCGCGTCCCAGCCCGCGCGCAACGCCGAGGATACGTTCGCGGTATTCCCACACAACCGCCAGAATGGCCCCGGACTGGATGACAATCTCGAAGAGCTTGCCGCGATCATCGTTGAAATCGAGCAGGTCGCCGGCCAGGATCAGGTGCCCCGTCGAGGAAATCGGCAGAAACTCGGTCAGGCCCTCAACAACCCCGAGAATCAAAGCCTTCAAGAGAATCAATAGGTCCACGGCATATTCCGGTAAAAAGAGGGCATTCTATCAGGGGCGCACGGCGTTTCCCTTCCGAATCGCGTCCGGAAGTACTGCGGCACGCCAACCCAGCGTATCCGCATGTTCCGGACGCTCCACACAAGCCGCAGCTCGTTCCTTCGTTCATTTCGCGTGGCGGCAAGGCTATACTGGCAGGCCGTAGTGCATCGTTCCCCCGTACCGCACTTCCGAGACCGCAGGAACCCCTCATGAAAAACGTCCTTGCCCTGATTGCGCTCATCGCCGGAGCGCTCGCTTCCGTTTCCCTCCCCGCCCAGGCCGAAGTGATCAACATCGACAACGCCGAACTGGCCCGACTGACCGCCAAGGGTGTCCCGTTGATCGACATACGCACAGCCGGCGAGTGGAAAAGCACCGGAGTCATTGCGGGCGCCCGGCTGCTGACCTTCTTCGACGAAAAGGGCAACGCCAACCCGAGCCAATGGCTGGCCTCCACCAAAGGTTTTGCCGCTCCGGAACAACCGGTCATCCTGATCTGCCGCAGCGGCAACCGCACCAAAGCGGCCACGCAATTCCTCTCGGAACAGGCCGGCTACAAGACCGTCTATAACGTCACCAACGGCTTGAACGGATGGCTGGCAGAAAAACGTCCGCTCGTCCCGGCCGAAAAAGCGATCGCCTGCGCACCAGGAACGCCTTGTTGACCTCAACCGGGTCGGCCGCGCCGTTTTCCGAGCTGCTCACCCACACCGCCTTCGTCCGTTTCTGGCTGGCGCGCCTGTTCGGCACCGTCGCCAACCAGATGCTGATGGTCGCCGTCGCCTGGCAGATGTACGACATCACCGGCAGTGCCTGGGATCTCGGGCTGGTCGGCCTCTTCCAGTTCGTGCCCCAGCTGCTGATGACCCTGCCCGCCGGCCATGTCGTCGACCGCCTGCATCGCGCGCGGATCTTCGCTGCCTGCATGGGTATTCAGGCGCTTGTCGCCGTTCTGCTGCTAGCCGCGATCCCCGGCGGATTTGCCACACGCGGACTGATGCTCGGCGTATCGATCGTATTCGGCATCGCGCGCGCCTTCCAGCTGCCGTCACAACAGGCCCTGACTCCGCAACTCGTTCCTCCGCATCTGCTGGTACGCGCCATCGCGCTGAGCACCAGCGGCGTGCAGGCCGCCATCATCTGCGGCCCCGCGCTCGGTGGCGTGCTCTATACCGTCGGCGCGACCATCGTCTATGGCACCGGCGGCGCGCTGCTGCTGATCGCTTTCGCCCTCACCCTGACCGTGCGCTACGCGCACCAGCCATCGCATTCGGCAAACACCCTGCGCAGCGTATTCGCCGGCGTGTCCTTCGTCTGGACGCACAAGGTACTGCTCGGCGCCATGTCGCTCGATCTCTTCGCCGTGCTGCTTGGCGGAGCCACCGCGCTGCTGCCGATCTTCGCCCGCGACATTCTCGACACCGGCCCCGTCGGACTCGGCCTGCTGCGTGCCGCTCCCGCCGTCGGAGCGCTCACCATGTCACTGGCGCAAGCACGCTGGCCGCTGCAAAAACGCGTCGGACCGCGCATGCTGGCCTGTGTCGCCGCTTTCGGCGCATGCATGATCGTCTTCGGCCTGTCGTCGAGCTTCATCCTCTCGCTGCTGGCACTGGCCATCTCCGGCGCTGCCGACAACGTCAGCGTAGTCATTCGCCTGACCTTGATGCAGCTGGAAACGCCGGATGAAATGCGCGGCCGTGTCGCCGCCGTCAACACCATCTTCATCGGCGCCTCCAACCAGCTCGGCGAATTCGAATCCGGCGCCACCGCAGCCCTCCTCGGCCCCGTCGGTTCGGTGGTGCTCGGCGGCATCGGCACGCTGCTCGTCGCCGCGGGATGGATCAAGCTGTTTCCCGATCTGGCAAAACGCGACCGGATGAACAATCCGTTGCACGTGTAACACTCGAAGGAGCGTCGTAACGCATGCCCGGGCCGCTTACGTTTGCCATACGGGTGTTTGTTGGGGAGAGAGATGGCTGCGGCCGTTGCTCATCCGCATGAGCCGTTGCCGAGCTTGGCGCGAACTGTGTCCCCGGTTGTCCGTTGTTCCTCTACGACCTGTTGTTGCTCATCAATTTGAGTCACTCTCCGTAGTAACATCGGCGCAGCTTCTCTCTTTCGTCACTACTAAGCTCGTCAACCACTTTTTCTTCGGGACGCAACAAAAATGTCTCGCGCATTCGCTCTTGGTCGATCCGGCCCGAAAGCAGATGCTGGACAAGTTCTTCGCTATCGCCCACTTGCATCACAAATTCGCCAACCGAACGACCGCCATGGTACTGGTTCCAAGTAAACGGCAAATATCCGCGTTTCAAGAATAACGTGGGCATTCCTGGATAGACTGTCTCGCCAAACTCGAATAGCAGCGGAGTAAACGGAATCCCGATAATTCCGCTTCCTCCCTTTTCTTTAAGACAAGCCAAATCTTGGTCAATGGTCTTTTCGGCGACAAAAATGAGATACCAAGCCGGATCGTGCGTTCCACCTTGCAGTTCCGGGCCTACTCTAACCCCCGATTTCTTTGAATACAAAGGCACAACACAGTAGCTTTCAAGCGTTTTTCCACCCTTGTCAATCGGCCGCAATCTAAGCTTTTCGCATTCGTCACTACTGGCATAGCACGAAACACAAGCAACCCCCGCAGCAAATCCAAATGCAATCAGTTGTTTGCAATATCGCATTGAACACTCCGAAATTTGTCCCGCAAAAACAGGAGAAAGACCGCGTATTTTCTCATGCCAGCGTCTTCAAAGAATCCTTATTCCGATCTCTCCGCCCCATATCCCTCTCCTGTTCCGTTTCACGATTTCCCCCCCCACCTCGGAGTTGTGCAGAGAAGCCCCCTCCCACGTTGCACGAGTAACGCACAAAAGAGCGTCGTAACGCCTGTCAAGGCTGCTTACGTTTGCTTCAGCGAATCAGATGAGAGGGCAACGCGGCATGGTTAGTGGTTCAAAAAACTTGATGTCTCTACCCCCTTCAGTCGCCTTGTTTTCGCGTCATCGACCGAATTACGTATCCAATGGCGATACTTGGTAGCGAATAAAGCAATCCATCTTGTCGTTGCTCTGAAGAGGCATTGCAAAAATCGGCTAGCACTGCGACGCCCACTGAGAAGAGGAGCAATAGCACCAAGTTCAACAACGCCTGCACTCTATGCTTCTCCTCCCCCCATCCAGAGGTTCCCCATGTGCTTACTGCCAATTGGAGCCCCCAGCCGAATACACCCCAAAAAGCAATTACCAGAATTAGTGACATATAGATCAGCATTTTGAGCCTCAGCAATTACAAGCCAAAGGTATCTGAGTCATTTCGTTTGTTCTCGTTTGCGTATTTTTCATACCGTCTTTTCCATTCAGAAGCCGAAATCGCCCCACCCCGTAATGGGCGAAAAGCAGGGGACAGACCACGGATTTGTTCATGTCAGCGTCCTCAAAGAATCTTTATTCCGGAAACCTGTTGCACGCGTAACACACAAAAGCGCATCGCAACGCCTGCCCGGGCCGCTTACGTTTTCCATAGGAGCGTTTGTTGGGGAGAGAGATGGCTGCGGCCGTTGCTCATCCGCATGAGCCGTTGCCGAGCTTGGCGCAAACCGTGGTCGGTCCCTCGTTGTTCGCCTTGTTGTTCGAGGATCAATAACTGGGGCAAGCTGTGAGCGGCGGTATCTGGCTTCGATATGCCTCGGCTCGCTCTTCACTTTTTTCCATGCACATGCCAATTCGCGCCATCGATGCCAAATCGCGGCCTACGCAATACTCCCCATTCTTAAGAGCCTCCTCGTAGTAATGCACCTTGTCGCGGCAAGCCTCGCTGCCAGTCTTCAGAATGAAGGCGGGAGGACGCAGGCTGGCGGCGTAATACCTCTGAAAATCTCCGATATTTACCTTATCCACATGGCTTTTAGGTTCGGTATCAATCACTTCCCATAGAAAGACTCGCCCAGCTTCGGGGTGCTTCGCCATCGCCCGGCAGCGATACCCGTATTTCAGGGCCTTGCAGCCGTAATTGGGATAAAACGTGTCATACAAGTAGGCAGCGGCGAATTCCATCTTGAGTTGCCAGTCGCCTTCTCTTGCCTTCGTTTCCCATTCTCTTGCTTGTTCTTCTGTGACGGGGTCTGGTGTGTCTGCTTGCTCCAGAACCCAGGTCGCGGCTTGTGCTGGCGATGCCAAAAACAATAGGCTCAACAGGAATGAGAATAGTCGTATTGAGATCAAAAACGGAGGACAGACCCCGGACCTATTCATGTCGGCGTCCTCAAAGAATCCTTATTCCGATCTCTCCGGCCCATACCCCCTCCTATTCTGTTTCACGATTTGCTTATCCCCACCACCCCCACCTTGGTGTTGTGCTGGTGGCCGCTGCCAAAGCGAGCCTTCTTTCAAAGGAAATCGAACACTTTGATCAGTTCTGTCATGACTTACTCTTCTGTGTATTCCCAATTGCGGTTTGGGCGCTTGGAACGCTGTTTGTCGACTTCTTCCCAATAGGCTGCATCCACGAAGCTTCTCGGCACGCCCTTTCCTTCCTTGTAGAGACCCGAAAGGTATAGCGCTCCGGACCTTAAGCAAGGTGCCTGCGCCGCCAGGACGCACCATCGGACGCCGTCTTGGTCGTTATCCACAGGTTGACCGTCAACTGCAAAACTTGGATTTCCCCACGAATAGTCAGTACATAGCCTTTCCGCCACGAGGATGTTGCCCTTCTCCGCCGCGATCCGCGCCCAGTAGACCGCCTTCTGGGGGTTGCGAAGCCGGACGCGGATAGTCGTCGCGGCCGGTCGGGAACTGTCTCCTTCACGAAACAGGTCGCTTTCCTTGATTTCGTGCTGAAGTTCCTTCGGTATTTCGGGCCGCCCATCGCCTATGCGATACGCGACGGCAAGGCGTGCGGCGATCTCCCCGCTGCCTTGCGCCATGGCCGCCTTTTCGGCAAGTTCGATGAGGGCGTTATCGGAAAAGGGGCGAATGATGCCCTTCGCCTGGCCCTGGCGGAAGGACTCCTCTCTCGCCCGCTCGTAAAGGGCGATGGGGTGCCCGGCTTTCTCGGCGAGCGGAAGCCAGGTTTCGCGGTAGGGATATTCGCGTCCGCCGTCCGGCGTCTCCCTGGCGATTTTCGACAGCAGGTACATGGCCTCGACATCGCCTTTGTCGGCCATCGCTTGGTAATTGGCGATGTCTTTGTCGGGCATAGCTGCGAGGTAGTCTTCCTCGCGGTAGGCGCGTTCGCGTGTGCAGTAACTGTCATCGATTTCCCCGCCCATCCAGTTGGGATTGAGGCGCTTCAACCGTTTGACTGGTTGGTTTTCCGCTGAGGCTATTGTCGGCAATGCGCCAGTCAGCGTTGCTAACGCGATAACAACGCCAACCAAGGGTTGCAGAAACCTTTCCCGTCTTCGTTTAGTCATCTTTTCCATTTTGGTCCTCCTCAAAAATTAGACCTCTTGCTGCTCAGCGAGCGCTCACATGGTGGCAATCAAGGACGGACCCAAATTCCCGTCTAGATCCATTTCCAGGTCGCAAGTGAGTATTCATCCCAAAGCATGCAACGTACTCTCCATGGCTATTCCTCCCCCACCACCCCCACCTTGGTGTTGTGCTGACTGTTTTTCCCGAAGGAGAACACCTCATCCACCAGCAACTCTCGGGACACTTGGTGCGTAATGAACAACATCGTCACCTGACGCTTGAGGGTATTGATCGTTTTCGCTGAATGTTCGGCCGGTTGCTGGTCGAGATTGGAGACGGCTTCGTCGAAGATGAGGATGCGCGGGCGTTTGAGTAAGGCGCGGGCCGCTTCGTGAAAGGTCGCCGGGGCGGCGAATGGCAGCAGGTTCTGGTCGATCAGCGCCGGATCGAAGGAAAGACGGTAGAGGCCGCACATGCTGGCGATAAGCCAATGCGGGTCGTTACGGCGGAGTTCTCTCTCCAGAGAGGTACGCATTTTTGTTGGTTTTTGTTAAGCAACGTTAATCTCTTTGGGATATTAACAGCCCCCTTCTGATCGCAATTGACAAATTGGGCCGGCAAATTGGCATAAAGGACACTCTGGATGAGAGCCCTTCCCACCACAACTCCCGCTCCTGCGGAATGTCAGCGGGGCACAGCCACGTTATGGTGGGATTTCAGCCGACTGAATTCACGCCGGCCAGCGCAGCCTCGCTTCGAATCCACCTTCATCGCGGTTGGCGAGTTCGAGGCGGGCGGCGTGCAGTTCGGCGATGCGGCCGACGATGGTCAGGCCGAGGCCGCTGCCTTCGGCGGTAACGGAGGCGCCGCGGTAGAAGCGCTCCATCAGGCGCGGCAGTTCTTCGGGTGGAACGCCCGGACCGTTGTCGCGCACGGAGAGAACCCGCGCCCCGTCGGTGGTCTGCAAGACCACGGCGACCTCGCTGCCTTCGGGCGAATAGCGGATCGCGTTGTCGACGAGATTGCGCAGCGCCACTTCAAGAAGGTCGGCATCGCCCTGAATCGGCGGCACGTCGTCGGCCAGTTCTAGCCGGATGCGGGCGTGCGGTTGGGCGTCCTGCACGCCGGCCGCGACACGCTGCGCCAGTTCGGCGAGATTCAGCGATTGCGGCTGCTGCAACTGGGCAAGGGGATCAAGACGTGCAAGACGGAGCATCTGCTCGACCAGGCGCGTAGCACGGTCCAGGCCGGCCATCATCTGGGCCAGCGCGTGGTTACGATTTTCGGCATTGGGGCTGAGCAAGGCGACCTGGGCTTGAATGCGGGCGGCCGCCAACGGCGTACGCAGTTCGTGGGCGGCGTCGGCGGTAAAGCGGCGTTCGCTTTCCAGCGAGTAGCCGAGGCGATACAGCACGCGATTGATCGCGGCCACCAGCGGCTGCACTTCGCGCGGAATCGAGCGTCCGGCCAGCGGCGTCAGGTTGTCGGAAGAGCGGGTGGCCACGTCCGAGGCCAGATCGTCGATCGGCTTCAGCCCCCGCCGCACCGAGAAGTAGATGACCAGCAACAGAAGCGGCAGGATCAGGAGCAGCGGCTGCATGGTCTTGGCGGCGATTTCCAGTGCTTCCTTGTCGCGCTTGGGTATCGACTCGGCAATCTGCACGCGCAATTTCCGGTCCCCGGATTCCAGCGTCAGCGTCCGCCAGCTCTCACTACCTTGCTGGAATTTGGAATAGCCGAGTTCTCCGGCGAGCGGAGCCGACGGCGCGTGCGGAGATCGCACCAAGACCGTGCCATCCGGCTTGCCGATCAGGTATTCGAGCGTGAGCTGGTTGCTCCGCGACTTCAGCCCCCGCATCCCTTCGATCCGCGACGGCAGCTCCCCGAGGTGGTGATTACCGTCCTGTGCCTGCGCCAACATCAGCTGCGCCGTCTTGGCCAGTTGATCGTCCATCAGTTCCTTGACCTCGTGGCGGGCGCGCTCATAGCTGAACACCGAAGCCAACACGACGATCGCCAGCGAGGCGATGGACACCAGAACCAGCAGACGCCGACGCAGCGAGGGCACGCTGCTGCTGTTGAGCGAACAGGCGTTCAACGCTCGTCGCCCAGCTGGTAGCCGAGGCCGCGCACGGTGCGAATGAAATCGGCGCCGAATTTCTTGCGCAGATGATGCACGAAGACTTCGACGGTATTGCTGCCGGTTTCCTCGCCCCAGGCGTAAAGGCTTTCCTCCAGCTGGGCGCGGGTGCGGATGTGGTTCTTGTGGCGCAGCAGGTCGTCAAGCAGCGCGAGTTCGCGCGCCGAGAGCGTCACTTTCTCGCCTTTGAAGGTCACCTGCTTCGCTGCCGGGTCGAGCACCACGCCGGCGTGCTCCAGCGTCGGCTTCGCCTCGCCGGCGGCGCGGCGCACCAGGGCGCGCAGCCGGGCGAGCAGCTCCTGCAGATCGAACGGCTTGGTCAGGTAGTCGTCGGCACCGGCATCCAGCCCGGCGATCTTGTCGGCGCTGGAATCGCGCGCGGTGAGGATCAGCACCGGCAGGAGGCTGCCCCGGTCGCGCAGCTCCTGCAGAACGCTCAGACCATCGCGCCGCGGCAAGCCGAGGTCAAGGATGCAGGCGTCGTAGTCGTGGTCAAGCAGCGCGAGACGGGCGGCTTCTCCGTCGCGCACCCAGTCCACCGCGTGTTCCGCAATCTTCAGTCCCGCATGAATCCCGTCGCCCAGAATGGCATCGTCCTCGACCAGCAGTATCCGCACTTTTTCTCCCTTGCATTTCTCTGCACACCGGCTTGCTTCGCGCCTTACTTCGCTTCCTACTTTGCGTCTTTTTCCAGCTTGGCGAGCAGCGCCTTGATTTCCTGGCGGCGACCGTTGTCGGCCACCTCGCGCCCCGCGCGCGGCGGTGCCTTGAGCGCCGTTTCGAGGTATTGACGCGCCTCCTGCGCGCGGTCGCGCTCGGCGAGATACTCGCCATAAAAGAAGTTCGGGTCAATCCCGTCCGGATTGAGCGCCAGCGATTTCTTGAAATATTCCTCGGCTTTCGCCTTGTCGCCAAAGCCGATCGGCCACCCCGGCACCTTGGCATAGAGCGTTGCCAGGCTGGTGTACGCCGAGCCATGCAGCGCCTTGTCGTTGATCTTCAACGCTTCTTCAAAACGCTGCCGGGCTTCCTTCGCCAGGGACAACGCGCCAAGACCGGAACGGGCGCCCGCCTCGCTGGAGACGACGATGCCCTCCCAGATCAGCACTTCGGCCATGCCGGGATTGGCTTCGGCGAGTTGCCGGCTTTTCTGGGCCAGCGCCTGGTACTGGTCGGCCTGCTGCTTTTCGGGGGTGCGGTACTTGATCTCGGCCCACTGATCCTGGATCGGCTTGATGATTTCTTCAGGCATGGCGGCATGGACGGCAGCGGAAAGCAGGAGCCCCGTCAGCGTGGCAAGTGCGGTCTTGATGATTGCATTCATGGAGAGTTCTCCTACAGGATTCAGACGGAGTGTTGCGATTTGGCGTGCAGCTTGACGATCGGCAATTTGCCGGCGACGCCCCGGTCGATCAGCGAGGGAGCGAAGCCGTTGAGCCAGGCGAAGAAGCGCTCCGGGAATCCGATGTGCAATTCCCGCTCGTTGCGCACCAGCGCGGCGACAATCTCCGAGGCCACGCTGGCCGCGCTGTCGCTCTGGCTTTTCAGCGCGCGATTCAGCGCCACCACGACGTCGCTGTTCATCGGGGTATCGATGGCGCGCGGCGCGATGTGCACCACCGCGACCAGCGTATCGGCCAGCTCGCGGCGCAGGGCCTGGGAAAAAGCGCGCAAGCCGGCCTTGGCGGCCGAGTACGCGGCGAATCCGGCGAACGGCACGCTGCCGAAGGCCGAACCGACATTGACGATGGCCGCCTGCGGCTGCGCCTTCAGCCACGGCAGCAGGGCGTGCGTCAGATGGATCGGAGCTTCGAGGCTGGTCGTCAGAACCTGTTCCACCGTCGGCCAGGGCTGCGTTTCGAGCAGGCCGAAGGCACTGGCTCCGGCATTGTTGATCAGGACATTGACGCCAAAATCACGGGCCGCCCGTGCCGTCAGGGCCACGCCTTCGGTCCGCGTCAGGTCTGCGGCGACCATCGCCACGCGCGTACCGAGCGAATCGCGCAGCGCTTCCAGGCGCCCCACGTCCCGCCCGGCCAGGAGTACGGAGGCTCCGTGCCCGGACAGCTGACGCGCCAGCTCATGCCCGAGACCGCCACCGGCGCCGGTCAGCAGGATACGTGCATTCTCAAGTCGCATTCGATCCCCTTTCAGACGGGCAAGGAACGGAATATTTCGGCATAGAGGCGAAAAAACGCCTTGGCGTAGTGCACGACAGCCTCCTGATCCTCCTGTGTCATCTGATCCAGCAAGACGGCCAGATGGCGCGTGTGTTCCTGGTCGAGCGTTCCATGCGAACGCAGGTAGGAAAACGCTGTGTCCGGCAGTTTCAACGCTTCCTGGATGCGGTCCGCCGCAGTAAGCGCCATCGCCACGCTGGTGCCTTCGAGAACGAAGACCATGCCGAAGAATCCGGCGGGATTGCCGCGATTCACCAGATCATAGGCAAAGGACACCATCACCTCGGCCGGGAAACCGGGGCGGCTGGCGCGCACCGCTGCGGCATCGCCTCCGGCGGCAGCGATATCGTCGAGAATCCATTCCTCGTGACCGATTTCCTCTTCGATGTATTCGGCAACCGGCCGACGCAGCCAGGCCAGACGCTCGGGCAGGCGTCCGCCCAGCAGCATCAGCAGGGGGGTGGTGTGGCGGACGTGATGGAACGCCTGCCCGAGGAAGGCGAGGTAACTTTCATGCGACACCTCGCCGCGCATGCACTTGGCGATGATGGGGGAAGACAGCAGGTACTCGCGCTCGGCGACGGTTTCTTGGGCAAGCTGCTCATAGAACGACATGGGATAACTCCTCTGTGAATTGTTGGGGGGTGTGTTGGGCGGATTGTTGAAGTTGTTGAGCTTGCTGAGGTGCGCGCTGATCGTAGTGCGCTGCCAGCTCGGCGGCGTAGCGATCGAGAATCGCAGCACGGATCGGCCGGCCGTTGCCGGTGAGCAATCCGTTCTGCGGGGTGAATCGCTCGGCTTCGATGCAATGGCCGATGCGCGCATAGTCGGGCAGGGAATGATTGACCCGGTCGATGGCGGCTTGCACTTCAGAAGCCGGAACGCCTGGGAACGGCACGACGATTGCCGTGAGTACCGGCTGCCCGTCTCCGACGACTACGGCCTGGGCGATATGCGGCTGCCCCAGCAATGCCGATTCCACCCATTCCGGCGAAATGTTGCGCCCAAACGACGTGATCAGCAGGTTCTTGCGTCTACCGGAGAGGTGCAGGTGGCCGTCATCGTCAAAGAAGCCGAGATCACCGGTGGCATAGTCAGATCCCTCACGGCTTGCTGAGTCGCCGAGGTAGCCGAGGAACGCCCGCGAGGTGACATGAATCTCGCCCTGCCGGATCACGGCGCGGACGTGCGGCAGCAAGCGGCCGACGCCGCCGGCGTCATCGCCAGGACGATTCAGGCTGACGACCGAACCGCACTCGGTGAGCCCGTACCCCTGGTAGGCCGGCAATCCGCAACGACGCGACTGCGCGAGCAAGCCGGACTCGACGCGGGCGCCGCCGACCGCGACATACGCCAAACTGCCCGGCGCACGTTGGCCGCTCTTTTCCAGAAACAGCGTCCACGCCTTGAGCAACTCCGGCACCAGAATCAGGCTGTTGGGCTGAACGTCCATCGCCGCCTGCTGCAAGGAAGCCGGATTGAAACCGGACATACCCTGCCAGCCAATACGGGCAAGGCTCGGCAGATGGATCTGCGCACCGCGCAGCAGCGGGGCATAGATGCCCGCGCTGTTTTCCAGAAGCAGTGCCAGAGGCAACACGGCGAGATGACGCTCGACCGTAATGTCTGCCAACCGCGATTTCAAGGCTTTCGCCGTATCGATCAGCCCTTCGGCGGACAGGCACACGCCCTTGGGCGCGCCGGTGCTGCCGGAGGTGAAGGAGATTTTCGCCGTCCCGGCAGGCAGCGCCACCGGCTTCGTCTCGCGCCGCAGCCACACCATTTGGCGCCTCGTCTCGCTGACGGCGAAGCCGATGTCGAGCGACAGGATGCGCTCGGGCTGATCGGTGAGGACCAGGTCTGCTCCAACCTGCTGCAAGGCGTGCGCAAGCTGAGGCGGGGTAAAGAACAGCGGGAGCGGGAGAACGGGAGTTCGTGCCTTCAGCGCCGCCAGATCGGCCATCGCCCAATCCGGCGAATTATCGGCAAGGATGGCCATGACGCGGGTGTTCTCCAGGCGCTGCGAGACGGCGTCGATTTCCTTCGTCGCCTCACTGGCCCGCCAGGCTCCCTGCTCTCCGAGAAACACCTCGCTGTCCGGATGTCTGGTGGCCAGCGCGTCAAACAGGATCGCGGTGCTCATGCCGCACCTCCCACGCGTTCCAGCGCCAGGCGGATCGGCCCGGCCACCACCACCGGCTGCGATTCGTAATAGCTACCCCAATCCCTGGCTTGCTCGCCCAACCGGACCGGGTCGGCCTTGGCCAGCGCCAGCAGTGGCAAGCCGAGTTTCGTGAAGATGCGGACCAGCTCGCGCGTTGCCGTGAATACCACCCACTCGTAGCCCGATTGAGCGAGGTGACGCGCCAGCGCCAAGATGATGTGCACGCTGCCCCCGGCCTTCTCCGAAGCCAGGTGCCCGACTTCGACCAACCGTTCGCGCGAGAACACTTGCCCGGTCAGACGTTGCATGAGGATTTCCACCGGCTCGTCGAGATAGCTCTCAAGAAACAGGGATTCCTTCTCGGCGCCCCGCCATCCGGCGGCGGCGATCACCCGGTCGTCACGCTCGATCAGCAGCAGGTTGGGCGCGAAAGAACGGACGTACGCGGCGTGATGGCGATGAAAGATGTCGCGGATGAAGGCTTCGGCTTCCTGCCGACGCGGTGACGTCATTCCCACGTGGGAAGCGCGGATCGGCTCCTGGCTCGCCGTACAGGCGGCCATGGTTTCCAGCGGGGAGGACTTGGCAAGTCGCATGATCAATCCATCGTTGTTGTCGATGGATGCCATCGTAAGGAGGCTTGCTTAACCCGGTCTTAAGCTGAGTCGACAGAATCACCGCTGCGCCGCGCTCCCGAAACGACGCTGGCGGGCGTCTTTTGCAAGACGACCCGCCAGCCACACAGCCCGCATCCCGGTGATGAAGCGCTATGCGCCCTTGTTCACCGACAACACGTAGGCCCGCCATTTCTCCCAGTATTTCAGGAAGTCGACATGCCCGATCACCGACAGCCCTGCGGCGACGAAATCGGCTTCGATATCCTGCCGGCGAATGACGTATCGGTTGTGCTCGATGTTCCCGGTCTCCCGTTCCTTGCGCGCCAGCCGCTTCTGCTCACGGTACGCCCGATAGTTGCCATCGACCCACAGCGAAACGATGACGGTACCGGAACTGATGCGCGCGAACTCCTTGAGCATGCGGACGCGATCCTCGCGCTTGCCGATGTGATGCAGCAGACGGAAACAGAAGACGCTTTCGACATAGTTGTCCGGCAGGCCGGTTTCGAACGCCGAACAGCATCGGGCATCGGCAATGCGCCGCGTGATTTCCGGCGGACGCAGGGCGAGGCCGGTATCGATCATGTCCTGGCTGTTGTCGGCCACGTGAATCACGCGATCAGGATCTTCGGCCAGCGTTTCCCAGAAACGCCCCGTCCCGCAAGGCAGATCCAGTACCGACTTCGGCCTTCCGGCGAGTTCCAGCGCCCGGCGCGCCATGCGCTGCTCCCGCCAGTTGGAGAGCCGCCGGAACACGCCGGTATCGTGCTTCTCGAAGTATTCCTTCGCGTGCGAGGCATCGTATTTGTCCGCAAACGCGTAATGCGGCACAGGCCGGGTTGCTCCCAAGAGTGATCCTTTCGTGTTTTCTAGTTGTTGTGACTCAGAAGCAATGAAGATGGCCGGCCGACAAAGCGCGACAGGTTCACCATCATTTCGAGCATCGCGGCCCGGATTTGCGCCTTAGCGGCAGCAGGATTGTCCAGCGGACGGTCGTCGCCGTCGGTGACTTCGTCCTTCACCGCACCGGTCGCATTCACCGGAAAAGAAGCTTTCAGATCATTACCAATATAGGCGATGCGGTTCCAGTCGCCAGCCACCGCGTAGTCGCGCCGATACGCAGGATCAAGCAGATTGAAGCCGAGCGAATAGTCCGAGGACGGATTGCGCACGCCCAGCAGGGGCAACAGCGTGGCGGGGATGTCGAGGTGGCTGGTGATGCCGCTTACCGTGCGAGGCTTTTCGCCGGGCACCCACAGCACGCCCGGCGTGCTGGTCTGGAAGCGATTGAACTCGGCACTATGCCCCCAGCGCGAGCGTTCCATGAACTCCTCGCCGTGGTCGCCGAGCACGATGACTATCGTGTTGTCGAGCAGATTCTTCTCCCGCAGATGCTCGATCACCCGCCCGATCTGCTGGTCGACATGGTGCGCCGCGTTGATATAGCGGTTCTTGATCTTGCCGATGTCTCCGGAAAAATCGCTCGTCAGGTAGTTCAGATCCTCCAGGTACGGCGTGGCAATCGCCGTTTCATCGGGGAAGCTGTAGTTGGCGTGGGTGGATTCGAAGAACATGTAGGTCATGAACGGCCGCGACGGGTCGCGACGGTCGATGAAGTCCAGCATCTCGCCGACGTTGGCACGGTCGCGCATCCAGGGTTCGGCGCCACCGGAGCGTTCATGCATGTCGGCCGGGTTCATTTTGGCGAAAACGGTCTTGTCGAACGCCGGATACGTAAACCGCTGGCTGGTGTACAAACCGAACTGATACTTCTGCTGCTGCAGCACATCCATCAGCACCGGTGCGCGACGGTTGTCGAGCACCGGAAACCAGTAGGAGCTATACAGTCCGTAGAACATCGAGAAGATGCCCATCTGGGTGAGATTGCCGCCGCTGTAGTGCTTTTCCAAGCGCACGGCTTTCTCGGAAAACGCCCACGTCTCCGGCATGACCTTCTGGTTCAGCATGTCGAAGCGCAGCGATTCGGCCACCAGCCAGACGATGTTGAGCGGACGGGCCGGCGTTTCGACATGCAGCGGCGCCAGCGGATAGTTCAGCGTCCCGGATTTGAGCGCAATGCCTTCGTCCGCGGCCTCCTTCTCCACGATGCCCAGGCGTTTGGCCGCCTTGCGCGCCGTCATGGGCTGATAGAAAGGAAAATGTTGGCTGGCAAACAGGATCGGGCGGTAGTTGGCTGCGCTGCTGTACGCATACGCCACGCGCTCGCCGGCCGCCAACCCAAGCACCAGCAGCAGCATCCAGCGCCACTTGAGACGGCGCATGAAGCCCGCCGCCGAACCGAGCCGGGGCGCCAGCCAGAAATAGCAGAACGCCTGCACAGCAATCAGGCCGGCGACGATCAGCGTTGCCGTGACATGGGTGCTCTGGCTGGCCCCGAGCGAGGCGATGCCACCGGGTGTCAGCACCAGGTCAACGACGAAACCGTTGATGTGGAAGCCGTACATGCGGCGGATCACGCCATCGGCAAAGATCAGGGCTTGGGTCAGCCCGCTCAGCGCCACGGCCAAGCCTCCGACCAGTCCCACAGCGGCGCGTGGCGACAACCATCGCCGGGCCAGTCTCTCCGCCGCCACGGATATCAGAATGGCTGGCAGCAGGTAGAGAAAGCTGTAACTCACCGTCGTCGCCAGCGTCCACAGCGCCAGACCGGGCGCCGCATAGTCTGCCCCGCCGGTAAAGGTGCTGACGTGCGCGACAACCAGTCCCCAGGACAGCAGGAAGAAGCGGTGAAGCCTGTCGGGCAGAGGGCTGGAGGGCATGGATCGCTCCGGTTTTTGGGAGGGGCGGATGCTAACCGGCGTGGCTTAATCACAGCTTAAGCGAATTGTAAAATCCACGTAAAAACCTGTTTCATGGTCTTTCACTCAGCTGCTTCGCGGAAACCCGGACCTGTGGTATTCCGAACCTCGCCGCCTCTCCGTTTTGCCGCTTTTCAGCGTATACTCGCGGACGTTTTAGGTTCCTTGCTCCATTTCCGTGGAGCGGGTGAAACGGGAAGCCGGTGACTTTGTCGATACACGCCGACAGACATTCCGGCACAGCCCCCCGCTGCTGTAGGCCTGACGAATCCGGCAAGATGCCACTGTGCAACGTTTTTGCATGGGAAGGCGCCGGACGAGGATGAAGGCGAGTCAGAAGACCGGCCTGGGACGAATGTAGTACCAATCCTCGGGGTGAGGGGAAAGGTTCTGTAGATTCGCCGTCCGGTTACTGTTGGCATCGTTGGCACAGTGGCCACGACTTCAGCTTTCGCAACGGCACATCTTCCGATCTGATTCCCTCCGGCGAGAAATAGTCTGAGTCTGTCGCGAGTGGAGAGAATCATGCACATCATGGAAGGCTTCCTGCCCGTCAAGCACGCCATCGGCTGGGGCGTGGCATCCGCGCCGTTCGTCGTCTACGGCATCCATTCGATCAGGAAACGCATCGCGGCCAATCCCGAACAGCGCATCCTGCTCGGAGTCGCCGCCGCCTTTTCGTTCGTCCTCTCGGCCTTGAAGATTCCTTCGGTTACCGGCAGCTGCTCGCACCCCACCGGCACCGGCCTCGGCGCGCTGTTGTTCGGCCCGGCGGCCATGGCGCCGATCGGCGCCGTCGTCCTGCTCTTCCAGGCATTGCTGCTGGCGCACGGCGGGCTGA
>Ga0316613_10001246_pt1 | contig 17652 bp, 14 predicted proteins | sample OWC_soil_day10_C_2_FD_207647 | JGI IMG/M metagenome (GOLD analysis project Ga0316613, IMG submission 207647) | Wetland soil microbial communities from Old Woman Creek delta, Ohio, United States - OWC_soil_day10_CT_b | ecosystem: Environmental > Terrestrial > Soil > Wetlands | place: USA: Ohio...
CCGGGGTGGCGGAACTGGCAGACGCACGGGACTTAAAATCCCGCGGATAGTAATATCCGTACCGGTTCGATTCCGGTCCTCGGCACCATTTTAAAAATAAAACTATTTTTAAAATGGTGTATTTTTATATCTAAATTAAATATATATGATATACGCAGTTATGAAGGAAAGTCTGATGCATAAAATTATCAATTAGTTCGAAGAGAGCATCATCATAACAGGACATCGGTAAGTGATGTCCTGTTATGATGATGCTTTTTCTTTGCGATCTTTAATTTTGTCAAAAGGTGCTTTTTACTATAAAATACTAAATTAGCGAATGAAATAGCGAAATGTTTTCAATGATTTTAGTTACAGTCTGATTTATTTCTCATATTATATTATGAGAAATAAATATTATGATAAATAAATTAGACTGGAGAAATGTTATGGATTTTTCAGATAGTAAAAATGCGGATTTGTTGACTGGTGATTTAGCAGAAGATCAAGAAGGGGATGATAGACATTACTATCACCATTGCTCAGGTCCAGTAATTGAAGGGCCTCAAGGCCGTCAAGGACCTATGGGGCTTACGGGAGCAACGGGAGCAACGGGAGCAACGGGAGCAACGGGAGCAACGGGAGCAACGGGAGCAACGGGAGCAACGGGAGCAACGGGAGCAACGGGCGCATCCGGCACAATCGTTTTATCAGGAGCTGGTACACCAACATGTGCTATAGGTCAAACTGGTGATTTCTATATTGATGTAACTACGGGGCAATTATATTTTAAAGAGGTGCAACCTGTTGCGCCCCTTGTTAGAGAGATTCCATCTCCGACGGGGAGTACATTGCTAGTCGGGTCTACCCGTACGTATACAACAATTCAGGCTGCTCTTGCTGCTGCAAGTAATGGTGATAGATTGCTGCTTGATGCTGAAACTTTCATTATTACAGCAACGATTACTGTTAATAAATCAGTAACGATTGAAGGCCAAGGCATAGCGTCAACTACAGTAATAACGACAACTACATCGGTAATTAGTATGTTTAATATAACAGTACCAGATGTTGTTATGTCAAACATGAAAATAGTCCAAAACTATCCTTCGACACTATCGACAGAAACTGTAATTGCAGTTAATAATTTAACGGCTACGGGGATTTATATAGATAACTGCGAGATTTCAGTATGTGAATTTGGCATATACATGATTGCTGCAGAGTTCCAAATCACGAATTGCAGTTTCACCTATGCACCGCTCGCTGCACTGGGTAATGGGTATAGATATATTAATGTCGCATCCACCTCAGGTGTTAGTATTATTGATAACAATACCTTTATATCTGCTTCGGGAAACACACAATGCAGATTTGTTAGTATCACAAATATTAGTGGTGCTTCAGGTACGCTTCAAGGCAAGTTGTTGATCAGCAACAATACACAACAACCATCTCCTTTTACCCTAAGGCACTTATTGGTTATTGAGGAGTTTATTGGTTCGGATTTTGAATTGTTTATTAATAATAACACGACAATTAGTGAGGGAAATGTACCTATATTACTATTTAATGCTATTTTAAGTATATTTAAATTCATCGAAGTAATTGGCAACAGCGTCCAAAATACTGCTGGAAAGGGTCTCATCGGAATTGATGGAGGTTCTACTGGTACTACAGATATTTTTAGTGCGAATAATACGCTTGCTAACCAGTTCTTCACCGCAGGATGGGCGAGTGCAACGATTCCAGTAAGCTTTATTGTAGGATATAGTGAGACTATTACACCAGCACCGGTATTACCGTTAGCGAGTTGTTACTGGCTGCCTTTGGTTTAAAGTGGTGTGGATAATTGGAAAACAGCGAATTAGTCCACAGCGAAAAGCATATAACAGCAAGTTATTAACAAAGTTTTGTGCAAATCTGCGTAGGATTGTTGATAACTCAATAGTACGAGAAAAATAATAGCAACCGTTAGAAACGTAAACTGAATCTCATTGATTAAACTTATGTATGAGATTCAGTTGATTTTTCTAACGGTTTTTGTCGTTAAGCATAAGTTTTGAAAAGATAAAGTAAATTTATTATCAATTAAGTTTATTTATTGTACTAATACATTGGAATAATATTATAGTATTGTACTAATACATTAATACAATGTTATACTATTTACAGATAGTTCTACATATTATAATGATTTATGACCTTATAATTACGAGGAAGTGATTTTACTGATTGAGATAAATGCAAAAAGTGGGGTTCCAGTATATATTCAGTTAAAAGAAGGTCTAAAATTATTAATTTTAAAAGGAGTCTATTTACAAGGTGCTAAATTGCCAACGGTTCGGCAAATGGCTGTTGAACTTAGAATTAATAGTAATACAGTAGCAAGGTCATATTCTGAGCTGGAAAGGGAGGGGATAATTTCTACACAGCAGGGCCGTGGAACCTTTGTTTGTATGATTCCAATGGGGTTAGAAAATAATGCGAAAGAAAAAGAACTAGATAAATTGTTAGAGAAGTTTATTACAGATACTTTGTCTTTGGGATTTAATGAAGAATATATTTTAGAAAAATTAGCAAGTAAAATAACGGGAAAAGTACAGGGGTGATTAATAGATGGATAATTATCAAAATAATCAAAATATAAAAAATGCAGCCCAAAAGCCAAGTACACCTAAAACTTTTTTACCATTCATCTTATTTATTTCTATTTTTGGTATTTTTGTTAGATATGGATATTTGTATGACGATTTTTTTATTTGTATCGGTGGTTTCTTGGTAGCAATCATATTGTCACAGTCGATAAAAGTTGCACAACAATGGGAGAAGGCTGTGGTATTAAGGTTAGGAAAATTCCATCGTTTAGCGGGGCCGGGGCTGTTTATCACGATACCGTTAATAGATACGGTTCCCTATTGGATTGACCAGAGAATTCATGCTACTGCTTTTAATGCAGAACAAACATTAACCAAAGATAATGTTCCTGTAGATGTTGATGCAATTTTATTTTGGGTTGTTTGGGATGCTGAAAAAGCTGCCTTAGAAGTAGTGGATTATCTTGAAGCTGTATCTTGGGCGGCGCAGACAGCACTTAGAGATGTCATTGGCAAAACGATGTTGTCGGAGATGTTGGCAGGTAGAGAAAACATTGATATACATTTGCAGAAAATCATTGATCAAAGGACCGAAGCATGGGGGGTTGCTGTTCAATCTGTTGAAATACGGGATGTTATTATTCCAGAAGCCTTGCAAGATGCTATGTCGCGCGAAGCACAAGCAGAACGTGAACGTCGAGCAAGAATTATTCTTGCTTCAGCAGAATGTGAGATTGCTGAAAATTTTGTCGAGGCAGCGAAAGTATATGAAAAAAATGAGATTGCTGTGAAGTTAAAATCAATGAGTTTACTTTATGAAAGTGTGAAAGAGCGAGGTGGACTTGTTATCGTTCCTAGTGATATGTCAGATTACACCAATCTAGGGACAACGATGGCGCTGAATCATAAATGCAATAAGAAGCACGTAAGCATGGATCAGTCGGAATAAAGTAGGAGGAGAGTAGTGAATATGAAAAATAATATTTCGCGTAGAACCTTTTTAAAATTATCAGGAGCGACTGCTGTAACGGTAGCTATGGCTAACAATTTAGGGAAAAATGTTTTGTTTGCAGCCGATGAAACCAAAAATGAAGAGGTAAAAAAGGTACGAACTTTCTGTGAAATGTGTAGTACACGCTGTCCAATGGAAGTAAGAGTGAAGGCTGGTAAGGTGGATTTTGCTGCTGGTAATCCAGACTGGTCTTCAACTGGTGGTACTATTTGTGCTCGTGGTGCGTCGGCAGGGTCACAAACCTACGATGAGCAAAGAGTAAAAACCCCGTTAATTCGTCAAGGGGAGCGTGGTGAAAACAAATGGAAAGAAGTTTCTTGGGATGAAGCGTATGATTACATTGCAAAAAAAATGACAGAAATAAAAGAAAAATATGGTCCAGAGACAATGGCGTTTGCTTGTCGCGGTGGTATACATAAAAAATACATGGATACTTTCGCCAATGCCTATGGTTCACCAAATACGTTTACTCATGAATCAACTTGCCCTTTTGCACGAACTGTTGCGTTAGATATCACATTTGGTACGAATGTAAGTGTTGATTATGGCAATGTGAAGTATTTAATTACACTAGGACGTAATTATTTTGAAGCCATCAATGTTGCACAAGCAAGAGGCGTTATGAATGCACTGAAAAAAGGTGCAAAAATGATTTCCATTGATCCAAGATTTTCAGTGACTTCAGCAAAAGCAGCGGAATGGTATTCAATAAAACCAGGAACTGATTTGGCGTTCATTCTTGCTTTGACCCACATTATAATTAGAGATCATTTATATGATAAAGACTTTGTTGATACATTTACTGTTGGTTTTGATGCAATTCAGGCTTCGGTTGCAACGACGACCCCTGAATGGGCAGAAAAAGAAACTGGTATTTCAGCAAAAGATATTGAACGTATTGCTAAAGAATTTACAGCCGCTAAACCACAGGCTGTTCTTGACTGGGGTTGGCGGACTGGTACAACTACAGAAGAAATTGAATTTAGGAGAGCTGCGATCAATGTAAATTTACTGATAGGCAATTGTGAGGTTCCAGGAGGAATATTCTTTAGTAAAAGCGCAGCGATGATCAATAAATTGGTTGGAAGTGAAGTTGTTCCAACTATTCAATCACCAAAACTCCCTAAATTCCCTAAAATGAAACAAAGAGTGGATGGTGCTGGTGTCAAAGGTGATCCACATTATTTTGTGCCAAAAGGTGATGGAGTTGTACATTATATACCAGAAGCAATTTTAACGGAAAAGCCATATCCGATAAAAGGCTGGTTTGTATATCGGAATAATCCAATGATTAGCCAGTCGAATACGAATCGAGTTAGAGAAGCATTAATGAAATTAGATTTGCTTGTTGTTTCTGATATCTATAGAACTGAAACAGCGGATCTTGCGGATGTTATTTTACCGGAAAGTACATTTTTAGAACGTGATGAAGGCTTTAATGATGCAACTGGTGGGGCGCCTAAATACACCTTGCGTCAGAAAACAATAGAGCCACTTTATGAAACGAAACCAAATTGGCAAATTTTTAAAGAGTTAGGCGAGAAAATGGGGTTTGGTGCCTATTTTCCTTGGGAAAATATGGAGGACATGCGTCTAATACAAATGGGCGGACGTAAGGATTTAGTTGAGAAGGCAAAAGAAAAAGGGTTTCTTGAATTTGACGTACCTGCCTTGTATTTACGCGATCCAAAATCTGTAGCCGCATTTGTAAAAAAATTCCCATCAGCGGCTGCAAAGGTAAATGAAAAAGGAATCATTCCAAGTCCAATGTTAAATTTAAAAACACCAAGCAAAAAAATGGAAATGGCCTCTGTGGAAGTGGAAGAATTATTCCCAGGGCGTGAAGTACCAAAATATCGTGCGGTAAAATTGAAAGAGGAAGATCAATTACAATTCATTCAAGGAAAAGTTGCTGTACATACCAATGCCCATACGCATAATGTGCCATGGCTAAATGAATTGATGCCAGAAAATAGACTTTGGATCAATCCTGAAACAGCAGCAAAACGGGGTTTAAGTCATGGAGATAAAGTAGAAATCATTTCAGAATTTGATAAACAGCCAGCTACAATTTTAGTGAGTAAAGGTATTCGCCCAGATTGTGCATTTACATACTTTGGCTTTGGTAGAAATGCACCAGAAATGAAACGAGCCTATAAAAAAGGAATAAATTCTAATATTATGTTACCTACATCGTTTGCACCAGTTTGTGCAATGTCACTCCATACAATAGGAATTGAGATAAAGAAGATCTAATCGCGGTAATAAGGGAGGAGAATAACAATGGCAAATAAACGTTATGGAATGCTTTATGATAGTAATGCTTGTATCGGCTGCCAAGCATGTTCGATTGCTTGCCGCGCTGAAAATAAAGTGCATGATGATGTACATAGATTACAAGTAAGAATCGAGGGGCCGAAAGGAGAATTTCCTAATCTTCGCATGGAATTTCATCGGCAGTCTTGTGTTATGTGCGACAATGCACCGTGTGTGCCTGTTTGTCCTACCGGTGCTTCGTATACGAATGTAGAAGGAATCAATATGGTGGATGAAAAAAAATGTGTAGGCTGTGGCTACTGTATTACAGCTTGTCCGTATCAAGCTCGTTACTTAGATCCCAAGACAGGTGCTGCTGATAAATGCACATTCTGTTATGAAACCAGATTGAAAGATGGTGAAAAACCTGCTTGTGTTTCTAATTGTCCGACTAGTGCACTTATTTTTGGTGATTTAAATGATCCTAATAGTGAAATATGTCAAGCGATTAGAAAGCAAGCTACAGTAAAATATAAAGAAGCATTAAATACAAAACCGAAACTCATCGTGATTCCGAATCGGCATGGGGGTGAAAAATAATGGATCAAATTTGGGGAAATACAGCGCAGTACACAGAGATTGTGTGGGGCTGGCAAATCGCAATCTATTTATTTTTAGCAGGCCTTAGTGCGGGGGCTTTCATCTCGGCAATTTTGGTAAAATGGCGTTCTAATTCGTTGGCAGGTTATGATGGCATTATAAAAGCGGGGGCTTTGATTGCACTTCCAGCGATCAGTTTAGGACTAGCATTACTGGTTGTTGACTTAGGTAAACCATTTTCATTTTGGTTACTCATGTTTCATTTTAATTTAAAGTCAGTAATGTCAATTGGTGTTATTTTATTAAGCGTTTATTCTGGACTCATGACTGTTTTTGCAGCAATCATATTCAAAAAAGAATTAGCTGAAAACAGTTTAACCTCTTGGGCTTTTAGACCATTTCTTTTCATTGTAGAGTGGTTTGAAGGATTAGGAAGATGGTTTGATTGGGTTATGGTTGTCCTTGCAATTGGCATTGCGGCTTATACTGGGTTTTTGTTATCGGCTTTAGTTGCGAAACCATTATTGAATGTACCTGTCTTACCGTTGTTATTCTTGGTATCGGGCATATCTTCAGGGGTAGCTGGCTGCATCGCAGTGAGTGTAATTTTCTTTAAAAAATCCGTGCAGGACAGCAATTTGAAATACTTACTTTCCTTAGATACAAAACTAATTCCTACGGAACTATTCATTTTGTTTGTCATGTTCACTGGACTATTTAATATGGGTGGGCAATATGCAATCATAGGTCAGCAAGCTCTTACGATTGGCATTTGGGCAAAAGTATTTTGGGGTGGCATTATTGGGCTAGGATTGATTGGACCATTACTTGTCATTACATTTTCATTGCATCAGTATGAACAAAGTGATCATGTACCTATTCCAGTAGGATCTTTATTAATCAACTCCGGTTTAGTACTTACAGGTGTTATTTTACTTAGATTCTATATGTTGTATGCTGGTCAAATTTTTATTTAAAATCTTTTGCTGTAGGGTAGAAAATATTAATATATGAGGTCAATGGCTATGTTTGGTGCAGATGAAATTCTAGTGAAACAATTGCTTTGTTTAAATCAACGAATTTGTAGTTATAATTGTGCAAAATGTCAAGCGATATGTCCGCAAAATGCAATTGAAATCAATAAGGAAACTGGTATCGTTACGATGAATAGCCAATGTACGAATTGTGGGTTGTGCTTAAGCGAATGTCCGGCGCAGGCAATTGTTTGGAAGCACTTTATGCGATATCCTCTTAAAATTCACGATGAAAAAGTGGAGGTCTTTTGTACTAAAATAAAATGTGATGGTTATGCTTCCTGCTTGGCAAATTTAAGTGAATATGAGTTAGCGTATTTAGCGATGAAAGCTGAAGTGCACCTGTGTATTGATAAATCAATGTGTATGAAGTGCAATCCCAATCTTATAAGGCATATTGATAGGCAGATTAAGCGGGTGAATAGCTTTTTAACAAAAGTGAAGTTAAACCCAATTAAAATTTTTTGGCAACAAGATCAAGCAGATGGTGAGATGAATCGTAGGGAATTGTTTCAGTTCTTTTTTTCAAAACTGAAACAATCAATTGGTGAAGTCTTACCTATCGCTGATAAATTATCTGATTATCGAATTTTATTAGTAGAGGAACTTCAACGTAATTTTGCTGAGTCAATGGGAGATGCTGCACCTTTCTTTCAAGGGGCGAAAGGCTTGCAAGCATGTACGATGTGTGGCGCTTGTGTGAGAGCATGTCGTAATAAAGCCTTACAAATTGTAATAAATCAAGAAGAAAATCGCTCAGAATTGCTACATGACCAAACGCTTTGTACAGGGTGCAATGTTTGTTCAATTATTTGTCCGGAAAAAGCAATTGAAATTTCTGCTGAACATAGTCGTTTAGAAAGTATAGGCAAAAATAAGCCGACACTGGTTAGTGAAAGAGCATTGAAGCTTTGTGAAACATGTGGTGCAACTATAATTGAAGGTGTTCACAAGGTTTGCCCAGACTGCCAGCGTAAACAAGATAAAAAGTTACAAGATATTTACTAAGTTGAAGCCTATGGTGAAAGAGTTTTTTCTAAAATGATAAAAGGTAAGTTTACAATTAAATATATGCTCCGTGCAAAAATGTCTAAGGGCAATGCCTAAGATGTTGCGCCTGAATGAGTTTTCATTCACAGGGTAATGGGAGAAATGCCGTTGCCTTCCTAAGTTGAGAAGGAGAATTTACATAGTTCATATTTCTATATGAAGGCTGTTTTCTATACTCAATTTTGAGATAGAAAACAGTTTTTTTTTTGAAAATTGACTTGATGAGGAGTGAATAGTATGCTTGATCAATTTGGACGAACAATAGATTATATAAGAATTTCAGTGACGGATCGCTGTAACTTGCGCTGTACATATTGTATGCCGGAAGAAGGGGTAGAACAATTTCAGTGCAAAGATGTATTATCCTATGAAGAAATCATTCGGTTATGTCATATATTTACTTCGCTTGGTATAAAAAAAGTTAAAATAACAGGTGGAGAACCGTTGTTACGACTCGATATATGTAAACTCATTGCTGGGATTAAGCGGATTGCTGGAATTGAGCAGGTCACCATTACGACCAATGGGGTATTGCTTTCAGCTATGGCGGAAAATTTAATCCATGCGGGAATTGATGGCATAAATATTAGTCTAGACACGGTTAAAAAAGAAAATTTCAAGCAATTGACGCGGCGAGATCATTTGGAAGAGGTGTTACAGGGAATTGATAAATTAGTGCAAATGAAGTATGAAAATATTAAAATAAATTGTGTACCAATTACTGAAGTGAATGGTGATCAAATTGCTTACATTACATCGCTTGCGAAAGACTATCCTATTGCGGTTCGGTTTATTGAACTTATGCCAATCGGTATGGCAACGGGATATACGGCAATTGATAAAGAAATGCTTTTGCGGATCATTCATAACGCATATGGTGAATTGATTCCATGGAATGGTAATTTGGGCAATGGACCAGCAACCTATTTTTCAGCACGAGGATTTCGAGGAAAAATTGGCTTTATCGAGGCACTGCATAGTAAATTTTGCAGTCAATGCAATCGGATTCGTTTGACAGCGAATGGTTTTTTAAAATTATGTTTGCAATATGATATGGGAATAGATTTAAGATACCTCTTAAGAAATAATGCCGATGATCAATATATAAAAATAATCATTGAAAAATCTATATTTTTGAAACCGCGTGAACATTGTTTCAATGACAATACAATTGGGCAAATAGATGAACGTAAAATGTTTCAAGTAGGTGGCTAGAACGTGTGAATTTGTATGCTGAACATTTTTATTCCAAAAATTTAGTATACAAATTTACACAAATATATTATAATGTAGGTGTCATCACAGATGAGCTGTAAGATTTATCTCACATAGTTAAATGGGGGGATCTTTTGTGGCAATAAAGAGCATTGAAATGGACCGTAAGGATAGTAGTAGCTATCGTAATCTTTTGAAAAGGGGAGGTTTCATTTCCGCAAGTTATTTATCAGTCAGTGGTTTTGATGCATGTAGATTAAAGAAACTTGCCCAGCAAGGCAAGCTAGATGCAGTCCGTTGTGCTATCGGTAATTCGGTTAGATGGTATTATTGTGAGAAACAAGCTGAGTTGGCTCATTTACGTGGTGAAGTTTAAAATGAAATATATATATGCTGGAAAAGGCAATTAAATGATTATAATGGAATCGGCTTTGGTCGATTCTACTTTTTTTTGCTAGATTTTTTATGTCATATAGCATAAAATAATGTAAATTATTGTGTTTATTATTTTAAAAATTTTGAACATAATAAAAGTAATGATTCAATCATGGAGGTAATTGTGAAAGGTCCATCAATTCAAATTTTATTGATTTTATGTTTAGTTATTATCGTTATTTCCTATCTTTCCATTACATTAGCAATGCGGTTATTCCCAGAGTATAGAACGATGAAGTTAAAAAAGTTATATTGGGTTTTGAACGTGTTAGCCGTTATTGGTTTTGCGATGGGGCGAGGCGTGTTTGATACTTATTTTCTTTCAGAGATCCTAGTTAAGCTAGTTATTAGCTGGTTTATGGCACAGCTATTTGTGCTACTATTGTTACCGTTTTTTTATTTCATCAAGAAAGCTGTTTTAAAATATTTTAATACAGAAACGGTGGAGGTAGATATGACAAGACGTAGGTTAATTAAAGGGATTGCGCTTTCCTTACCGCTGGCTTCAATTGGAATGAGCACGTATGGAGCTTTTTATGGTAGTAAACAGGTGGAAATATTGAAGCATACGATTGTTCTGCCTGATTTAGATGCTACGCTAGAAAATTTTAAGATTGCACAAATTAGTGATGTTCATTTGGGTTTATTTTTTTCAGTGCATAAATTTAGGCGGATTTTAGAACGAGTCAAAGCAGAAAGTCCGGATGTTCTGGTTATCACGGGGGATCTTATTGATGAGGTTAGGATGCTAGATCAAACCGTGCTACTACTTAATGAATATGCGTCAGCGTTTACTAAAGGTATTTATTTTTCGTTTGGAAATCATGAGTATTTTAAAAATTTCCCTGTAATCAAAAAGGCTTTAGAAGAAAGTAAAGTGAAGGTCCTTAGAAATACGAGTGAGCTATTGGTTGAAGCCAAGAAACCACTTTATTTACTTGGTGTAGATTATCCATGGACGGATCGGGCACAAGAGCAGATTGAAAAATGTAAAGAGATGACAGCGGAAGCGATGAAAAATGTACCAACTGAGTCCACAAAGGTGCTGCTTAGTCATCATCCTGCTTGTATTGATGCTGCTTATGAAAATGGTATTGATCTTACCTTAACGGGTCACACCCATGGTGGACAAGTTGCGGTTATGGGGCAAACACTATTGCCAGTACGTTATAAGTATATGCGTGGTATGTACAGAACGAATCATCGTTATGGTTATGTCAGCACGGGCGCTGGTAGTTGGTTCCCATTCCGTATGGGATGCCCAGCTGAAGTTACGATTTTCACCTTAAAAACAAAATAGAGAGAAGAATGATGATGTCAATAGAGAAAGTAAAAGCATATTTGAAGCAATGGAATATAGATAGTAAGGTGCTAGAATTTGCTAAGTCGAGTGCAACGGTAGAACTTGCGGCAGAGGCAGCTGGCGTTATCCCAGCGCGGATTGCAAAAACCATTTCGTTTCAAGATGGTGAAAACGGCTGTATTTTAATCGCGACCGCAGGCGATACCAAAGTCGATAATGCGAAATTCAAAGCCATGTTTGGCATAAAAGCAAAGATGTTAAAGCCAGAGCAGGTCGTAGAATTTACCGGACACGCTATCGGTGGTGTTTGTCCGTTTGCGATCACAAACCCGGCGACAAAAATATTTATGGATGTTTCGTTGAAAAGATTTGATACCATTTTTCCTGCCTGTGGTAGCAGTAATAGTGCAATAGAACTGACTTGTGATGAGCTGTTTCAATACGCGAAAAGTATTGAATGGGTAGATGTCTGTAAGGACTGGGAATCATAAAAGTAAAACTGAGTAAAACCTCCTCCAATGTTAGGTGAAAATACCTAACATTGGAGGAGGTTTTTTTACGGACAAAGGTAAATATAGGAATATTGTCCATTAAAATGTTTTGTTTAACTGATTTGTATTTGTTTTCATCATAAATAACGATTATTTTTCTAGTGAAAAAACTTAAAAAATAATACCTGCAGGATATACGTCCCAAATAAAAAAATCGATAAAAAATCATTCTAACGACCATTTCCCCACTATTTATGCTGCTTGAAAATAAAGTTTTACTCGTGTTTGATATTAATAGTTAAAATAAAATACAGGACTAAAGCAGTAATTTAATTGGTAGATTTGTCCTATTTAATGGTAAAGTTATAGATTTAACCTAAAAAATGTAATAGAATAATTTTTGTGTGTAATATGGATAGAATTACAAGCCAAGGAGGCATAAGTGTAATATGTGTGTGTGTAATAAAGTTTTTATAATTACGATTACGGCTTTTTTAATGCTGCAATTAGCGAGTGGTTTTGCGCAACCAGCTCCACCCATTGACCAGCAAGAGCTAAGAGATCGTGATCAGCAAATCGCACGAGAGAGACAAAGTAAACAGGAACAAACCGATGTATTTTTAAATAAATCGGAAACTAAAGAAGAAGTTTTACAATTACCAGAAGAAGAAATTTCTTTTACCATAACAGAAATAAAGCTTACTGGTGAAGAAAGTGAAAAATTTCACTGGATACAAGAGTTTTTGCAAAAATATCAAGGGAAAAAGATCGGTAAAGAGGGAATCAACATTATTGTAAAACAGGCCAGTAAAGCTATTATCGCCAAAGGCTATGTGACCACTAGAGTGGTCATTCCCGAGCAAGATATTTCTAAAGGTGTATTGATACTACAACTCATTCCCGGTTTTGTTGAACAGATTGTTTTTGAAGATTCCAAGGTAACTGCCAGATGGGATAATGCACTGCCAATAAAGCCAGGCGATTTACTGAATATTAGAGATATCGAACAAGGCTTAGAACAATTTAAACGTGTACCATCGCAAGATGCTGACATAAAGATACGCCCAGGTAAAACTGTCGGACAAAGTGATATCGTGATTAGCTTGAAACGAGATAAACCATGGCGGCTAACGGTTTCAACCGACGACTCAGGTAGTGAAGCTACGGGGAAAATTCAAATGGCAACTAACGTATCCATAGATAATTTATTCAATAACAATGATCTTTTTTATGCCTCCATCAATCATGATCTTGTCCATGAAAGCGATAAAAAAGGCACAGATGGAAAAAGTATTTACTACTCAATCCCTTATGGATATTGGACACTTTCAGTAAGTGCTAATCAATCGAATTATCATCAAACGATAGCACAATCTAATGATGCTTTTAAATACGCAGGTGAAAATAAAAACGTGAATTTTAAAGTACAAAAAATTATAGAGCGTAATCAAACTAGCAAAACCCAAGTATCCTTAGCAATCAATAAAAAAATGAGCAGAAGCTTTATTGAAGATACAGAATTCACCAATCAACGCAAAGAAGTAACCTCAAGTACACTTGGGCTTTATCATCGTCAATACTATGGAAAAACAGTGCTCGACTATGAAGTTGACTATCAATGGGCTGTTCCTTGGTTTAACTCTGTATTAACGGAAAATGCAGCGCAAGGTGAGCCAACCAGCAAATATCGTATCTGGACGATAGACACCACCTTAACAACCCCGCTGAAATTTGGCAATACGCAAGGAAACTATAGCTTAAATATCAGAGGACAATATACCAACAATACTTTGTTTATGACGGATCAATTTAGCATTGGTAACCGCTATACCGTTAGAGGCTTTGATGGCGAAGAAACGTTGACGGCGGGAAAAGGCATCTATCTGCGAAACGAATTTTCGCTGCCTATAGCGCAGAAACAGGAAATGTACCTTGGCATAGATTATGGACATGTATCAGGGCCAAGTGCAAAAGCCTTAGCCAGCAAAACTTTGATCGGTTCGGCAGTCGGCTTTAGAGGAAGTTTAGGCAGAGTCAGCTATGATGTATTTACTGGCTGGCCGATTAAAAAACCAAAAGAGTTTAAAAAGGAAAATCAAGCCTTTGGCTTTCAGATAAATTACCAATATTAATCGCTTTAACAGGAGAATAGGGACTCATGGAGGAGAAAAATGAGAATGAGAATGACGAAAACTAAAGTAAAAATCTTTAGAAAAAAAGTGATTGCTTTAATCACAGCAATCAGCTTTGCCTTGCAGCCAGTACTAGTATCAGCGGCAGTAATCGTCGATCAAAATGCCAGCCAAAATCAGCCAACAGTGCAAACCGCTGCCAATGGTGTACCAATCGTAGATATTGCGAAAACCTCTAATGCTGGGATATCCCACAACTATTATCAACAATTCAATGTCGATAAAATTGGACTGATTTTTAACAATTCCCAAGGCATAAGTAAAACCCAGCTAGCCGGTTATATCCTAGGAAACCCAAACTTAGCAAACGGAACGGCCCGGATTATCTTAAATGAAGTGACCAGTACCAATCCTACCTATTTAAAAGGGTACAGTGAAATCGCCGGAAACAAGGCCGAAATCATCATTGCCAATCCCAATGGTATTTATGGAGATGGTTTTGGCTTTATCAATGCCAATCGAGCAATCCTTACTACAGGTACGCCTATTTTTGGTGGTGATGGTAGTTTAGAAGCCTTTCGGGTGACAGGGGGACAAATTGCCATACAAGGGGCAGGTATGAATGTTGACAATGTAGATCAAGTAGATATCATCAGCCGTGCTATATCCGTCAATGCAGGCATATGGGCCCAAAATCTAAACGTTATCGCTGGTAGCAACAAAGTAGGCTATAAAACACTACATACCGAAACCTCAGATGGAGATGCCAACATACCCCAAGTAGCCGTTGACGTAGGGACATTAGGTGGTATGTATGTCAAAAAAATTTACCTCATTGGTACTGAAAATGGAGTAGGGGTAAACAGTAAAGGTACGATAGCGGCTCAAGCTGGAGATGTAACCATAACGAGTGCAGGTAAAGTTCTGCTAGGAGGTAGTACCTCAGCAACAAGCAATATCCAAATAGTAGCGAAAAATGATGTTGTCAATCAGAATATGCTTTCAGCTCAAGGAAATACCAATATTATAACCCAAGGAGCTCTGGAGAATTCGGGCGTAGCCATTGCTGGGCAGAATGCTATTATCCATGCACAAAAGATAAAATCAACAGGTACAATAGCTGCGGGAGTAAAAAATGATGGTAAGCTAGGCGATAGTGGTGATCTCACCATAGAAGCTAGTGATGTAGCGAGTATCCATGGTCAAAATATGGCAGCGGGGAATCTAGAAGTTAACGGTAGTGGAATTGACTTAGCAGATAGCCAAACGTATGCTGGCGGTAATGCTAATTTTACAGCTACGACAGGTGAGGTCAATCATAGTGGAGGAACACTGCAAGTTAGTGGAGTACTAAACGCCAAAGCGCAAGGAATAATCCGTAATGATAATGGTACAATTAACGCCAGAAAAGTAAATCTTAACGGAAATTCTATTAGTAATCGTAGTGGTACACTGTCTCAATTTGGTCAAGAAACCACCCAAATTACTGCTGCCAATGGCGTGGACAATACTGATGGTAAGATAATCACCAATGGTGATTCACTCACCATTGAAGCTGGTTCACTAATTAATAGCCAAGGACAGATTGAACATGCTGGTGTGGGAAACCTGTCCGTGAAAACTACGGGTGATGTGAAAAGCGATAATGGTAAGCTCATTACAAACGGGCAACTGCAAATAACGGTACAAAATATAGAAAATACCAAAGGTATACTTAGCGCATCAAAAAGCATGGACATGAACATGCAAGGTGCGTTGCAAAATAATCAAGGTACGATTGTTAGTGGTGATGCCATTCATATAGATGCCCAAGGTGGTATCAATAACCAACAAGGTAATATAGAAGCAAATAAAGGACTGACGGTTACTGCGCAGTCATTACAGAATCAAAAAGGACGACTTGTTAATTTAGATACTAATGATATAAAAGTAAATATTGATCAAGATATACAGAATCAGTCTGGTATTATCGGTGGTAACGGAAAAGTCGATATAACAGCACAAAAAGCAAGCAATCAAAGTGGTAAGATTACAGCCCAAGACGACTTAACCATTACAGCGACGAATGGTATTGATAGCAATATCACAGCAGTTGATGTAAAGAACGACGGAGTGATTGCCAGCGGTAAAAATCTGATACTAACAAGTGCAGGGAAAATGGTATTATCAGGTAGTACCAGCGCTGACGGAAACATCCAGGTAACAGCCCAAGGAGGTCTTAGCAACCACAGTATAATAGCAGGGACAGGCAATACGGAAATAAAGACACAAGGTACATTGGAAAACAGTGCAACAATAGCCGCAGGGAAAAATGCAACATTGACAGCACAAAAGATAAAATCAACAGGTACAATAGCTGCGGGAGTAAAAAATGATGGTAAGCTAGGCGATAGTGGTGATCTCACCATAGAAGCTAGTGATGTAGCAAGTATCCATGGTCAAAATATGGCAGCGGGGAATCTAGAAGTTAACGGTAATGGAATTGACTTAGCAGGTAGCCAAACGTATGCTGGCGGTAATAGTGCTCTTACTGCTACAAAAGAAAATATTGATACGACTAGTGCTTTAGTGCAAGTGAATGGTGCACTAAATATTAGTGCTAATGGTGAATTGAAGAATGATAAAAATGCTAGTGGTACCGCTGGGCAAATTATAGGCAATAAGATAACTATTAAGGCCAATAATATTAGCAATAGAGAGGGGATCATCCAGCAGACCGGCAAGGCCGCCACAACGCTTATCGTAGATGGTGTTGTTGATAATATCGGTGGTGTAATTACTAGTAATGGCGCAACAACCCTGACGGTCGGCGATCTAATCAATCAAGGCGGAATAATTCAAGCTTCGGGGCTACCCAACAACGATCTTAGTATCACCGCCCGTGGTGTTATTGATAACAGTGCACGCAATGATCAGGGGGGAATCATTACCGCCAGTAGCAACGCGATTCTTGTTGCCAATAGCCTAAACAATAGCCAAGGGCAAGTTATAGGTAGTCAGAAATTGAACATCTTAACGACTCAAGGAATTGTGAATTTTAAAGGAATATTGGCAGCTAATCAAAATGTGAACATTAACGGTTCTCAGATCAATAATAGACAAGGTACTATCGGCTCAGTTCAGGGGCAAACCGATGTCATAGCCAGTGCTGGTTTACTCGATAATACAGCAGGTCGTATTGAAGCCGCCAAGAGGAACAATGTCTCTGCTATTATGCTGAACAACACAGATGGCAGCATCGTCGGCAACAGCCTGAGTATAAACAGCAACACTAAAACGATTGACAACACCCGTGGTAAGTTCGTTGCGGATGGTGGTACGGCTAAGATACAAAGCGGAGCCATTAACAACGAGGCGGGCTTGATTCAGGCAACTAGGCTTCTCGATATCGACACCCATGGTCAAACTATCAGCAATAACAATTCTGGTACCAACGGCGGTATTGTGGGGCAAGGCGACGTCAAACTGGTTACAGGCAATTTGAACAACCAGGAAGGATATGTCCACAGTGGTGGTACACTCACAACCCAGAGTGCTACTATTGACAA
>Ga0316613_10001249_pt1 | contig 17624 bp, 11 predicted proteins | sample OWC_soil_day10_C_2_FD_207647 | JGI IMG/M metagenome (GOLD analysis project Ga0316613, IMG submission 207647) | Wetland soil microbial communities from Old Woman Creek delta, Ohio, United States - OWC_soil_day10_CT_b | ecosystem: Environmental > Terrestrial > Soil > Wetlands | place: USA: Ohio...
TTCCCATTAGCGATGAGAAGCAGAAGACGTTGAACAGCAGGAAAACGATGGTCGTGGAAGCAAGGGTCTGCTGTCCGGGGGGGATGCTGAACCGGTATTTCAGATATGCCGTGCCGGACGCCAAGCTCAGGGCCAGCCAACGCCCCCAACCTGGCACATAACCTTGTTCCGCGAACCAGCCGCGCTGATAAGCGAAGATGCCGAGGGCGAAATAGCCGATGTACAGCGGGAGGCGTGCGGGCTGGAAGGACAATAGATAGATGTGGAACCAGGCGTCGAGCGATTGTTTGAATGCGAGCCCGATCAGCAAGGATCCGGCAGAGACGCCCAGAATAAAATAGACGAACACGCGCCAGTCGGGGCGGCATGTCTCCTGTTTCCATGACGAGAAACGATGGCTTTTCGCGGAAATGAGCGCGGTCAGCGCGAACAGTGAAAGCAATATGCCCAGGTACCAATAGACCGATTGCTGAAATGCCTTGCCCCAGAAATCGGTTTGCCAGAAGGTCATGAGCGACATCGGCACGTTGCGCGAAAAGTAGATCATGTACGCCGTCGGCGGCGCCAGTACGAGCACGCCGAAAACCCAGGGGAGTCCGATCCGGAGCAACTTGTCTTCAAGGAATCGGCGTGCCCCGCGTTTAGCCAGTGAGGGAACTGCGAAATAGCCTGCCAGGAAGAACATGATGAGCATGATGGGAACGTCGATCAGCATCACCAGGATGGTGAAGAACAGGCTGCTGTCTGTATCGACGACATACCACCACTTCGGAGCGTAAGCCATGTAGGTCATCGATCCATGAAGCACGATCACGAGGAAGACGACGAATGTCCTGAGATTGTCAAGTGCGTGGAGTCTGGTTGTGTGCATGGTTTTCTTCTTTTTGACGTGGAGCCCATTCCCTGGTTTGGGCATTTCAGTTCTCCCCGCCGTGGTGAGGACGGGATTTGTTCGGTAAGCGGAATGGTAGGACGATCGCGCCAGCTTTTCCAGAAACAGAACAGGCCACTCCTGATGCGACAACGCCCCGCCTCCTTGCGGAGGGCAGGGCGTAGTTGCGGTAGAGCGGTATAGCTGTATTGTCGCGGGTTACGCGGACTTGCGGCTCTTCTGACGATACTGGTCGGCAACGACGGCGGCGACGATGATGATGCCTTTCACGATTTCCTGATAGTAGGCATCGATGCGCAGGAAGGTGAAGCCGGAAGTCATGACGCCCAGGATAATGGTTCCGATCACTGTCCCGGTGATGCGTCCAGCTCCGCCGGCGAGCGAGGTTCCTCCGATGACCGCTCCGGCGATGGCGTCGAGTTCATACCCCATCCCCATGCCGGCCTGGCCGGTGATGGCGCGTGCCGAGGTCACGATTCCTGCCAGTCCGGACAGAACCCCGGCGATGGAATACACGATGATCAGGTGACGTCCGACATTGATGCCCGATACGCGGGCGGCTTGCCGGTTGGCGCCGATGGCGTAGGTGAATTTTCCGTATCGCGTGTAGCGCAGGGCGATGTGGAAGATCAGGGCAACTACCAGGAAAATGACTACCGGTACGGCGCCGGAACCGATCCATGCATAGTCTTCGGTCAGCATGCTGATTGGCGAACCATGCGTGTACCATTTGGCCAGGCCGCGTGCGGAAACATACATGCCCAGCGTGGCGATGAACGGCGGGATGGCCGTGTAGGAGATCAGCGCGCCGTTGATCACGCCGCACACCAGCCCGATTACCAGCCCGGCCAGGACCGGCCAGAATACAGAGATGCCGGTCAGCGAGGGATAGACCGCCCGCGCGAAACCAGACTCTTGAGCAAGGCTGGCCGCAACCATGGCGGTCAGCGCGAGCACCGAGCCCGACGAAAGGTCGATGCCGCCGGTGATGATGACCTGTGTTACGCCTACGGCGATGATTCCGATGACGGACATCTGCAGAATCATCACCACCAGCCGGTCCTTGTTGAGCAGGAAGCTCTGCCCGACAAAGATCCAGCCCAATAGCTCGAAGACCAGCGCAACGCCGATCAGGACCAGAAAGATCCGGACTTCGCTGGGTAGTTTCAGTTTGCTCACTTTGTTTGCCCCTATGGTCGCGTCAGTCGTGATTGCATTGCCTGCTGCCATATGTCCTCCGCATGTCTTGACGAATAAAGCCTTCTTGCGCGGCCTTGGATTAACGGAAAATCAACGAGGTGCTTACCTCATGATGCTTGCGTTTGTTTGGGTTGCTCATCGGGTGGTTCATCGGCTTGTTCACTTCGCGGCCAGCTCCATGATCTTCACCTGGTCGGCTTCGGCACGGTCGAGAATCCCGGTGACCCGGCCTTCGTGCATTACCAGGATGCGGTCGCTCATGCCTAGCACCTCAGGCAGCTCCGACGAGATCATGATGACCGCGACGCCTTCGCCCGCCAGGCGGGTGATCAGCTTGTGGATTTCCGCCTTGGCACCTACGTCGATGCCGCGAGTGGGTTCGTCCAGAATCAGGATCTTCGGATCGGTCAGCAACCACCGGCCGATCAGCACTTTCTGCTGATTCCCGCCGGACAGGTTTTCGACGCATTCGCTCATGCTTGGCGTCTTGACCCGCAGCTTGGCGCTCATTTCCTCGCAGACCTTGGTGACCTTCTTTTCCTCGACGAAACCACTGCGCACGAACTTGCTGCCGATGACCGCCATCTGCATGTTTTCGAGCACGTCGAGATTGAGGAAGCAACCGGTATCCTTGCGGTCTTCCGTAAGGAAAGCGATGCCGTGCATGGTGGCCGTGCGCGGCGAATCGATGGTGACATCCTTGCCGTTGATCTGGATGGTTCCCGAATTCGCCGGAGTCACTCCGAAGATCGCTTCGGCCACGTTGCTCCGGCCCGAACCGATCAGCCCGGCAAAACCAAGAATCTCGCCGGAACGCACGTCGAACGATACGTCGTGGAAGACGCCGTCGAGCGTCAGGTTGCGCACCGACAGACGGACTTCGCCGATCGGCACGGTCTCCTTCGGGAACATCTGGGTGATCTCGCGTCCGACCATCATGCGGATGATGTCATCCCGGGTGACATCGGCTGCGCGTTCCGTGCCGATGTATTTCCCGTCACGGAAAACGCTGACCTCGTCGGCGATTTCGAACAGCTCGTTCATCTTGTGGGTGATGTAAACGATGCCTTTGCCCTGGTCGCGCAATTTGCGGATGATCGCGAAGAGATGGGTGACCTCGTGCTCGGTCAGCGCGGAGGTCGGTTCATCCATGATGAGGATGTCCGAGTCGTATGAAACGGCTTTTGCAATCTCGACCATCTGCCGGTTCGAGATGCTCAGGTTCTGGATTTCGATCTCCGGATCGATATCGATGTTGAGTTCTGCGAAAAGCGCCCGGGTTTTTTCGCGCAATTCGGTGTGGTTGACGAAGCCCAGCGAATTTAGGGGCTCGCGGCGTATCCAGATGTTTTCCGCCACCGTCATGAAAGGCATCAGGTTGAGTTCCTGATGGATCATCGAAATGCCTTTCAACAAGGCATCAAGTGGCGACTTCAGCGTTATTTCCTCACCGCGCAGCCGCATCGTGCCTTGATCGGGGGTATAGACGCCGGCCACGATCTTCATCAGCGTGGATTTTCCCGCGCCGTTTTCGCCCATCAGGGCGTGTACCGTTCCCGGCCTGACCTTGAAGGAGACGTTGTCGAGCGCAAGCACGCCGGGAAAAGCTTTCCTTACGCCGGTCACTTCAAGAAGGTATTTGTCCTGATGCGGCGTTGCCGGGGCGGCAGCCTTTTGCTCGGGCGCATCAAGCGTAGCTAAGCCTGTCATTTTCTCTCTCCTACAACATGGTCAGCCAGCGTGGCGGCGGAAACCGCCACGCACGGCATTGATTTGCAAGCGAAAGCAAAGACTTAGTTCTTCTGCATGTATTGATTCAGGTTGGCTGGCGTAACCAGTTCAAACGGAACCCAGACGATCGAAGGAACCTTTTCTCCCTTCATGATCTTCAACGCCGTATCCACCGCTCCCTTGCCTTGATCCGCGGCGTTTTGGAACACGGTGACCTTCATGTCGCCCGCCTTCATCGATGCCAGCGCATCCTGGGTTGCGTCGATACCGGCAACGATGGTCTTGTCCAGCAACTTGGATGCCTTGAGCGCCTGAACGGCGCCGAGAGCCATTTCGTCGTTGTTGGACACCACGGCGTCAAACTTCATGCCGGAGCTGATCCAGTTTGTCATCAGGTCGTTGCCTTCCGTGCGCTGCCACTTGGCGGTACGCTTGTCGAGGATCTTGATGCCGTTGCATTCCTTGGTGGCGATGACGTCTTCGATGTCCTGCGTGCGCTGGCGTGCCGCCTGATTGGCGAGGTCGCCCATCATGACCAGGATGTTGCCCTTGCCGCTCATCAACCGGCAGACTTCCTTCATCTGCAGCGTTCCGGAATCCACTTCGTTGGAACCGACATAGGCAACCTTGGCCGGCAGGGATTTGTCGGCGGGTTGGCGATTGACATAAACGAGAGGAATGCCGGCCTGCGTTGCCAGCTTGGTGATTTTTGGCGTGGCATCGGTATCGACTGCGTTGACGATGATGGCATCCACTTTCTGGGCGATGAAGTTCTGGATCTGGTTCAGCTGCCGGCCCACGTCGCTTTGCGCGTCTTCGAACTGAAGATCAACCCCTTTCTGGGATTCGGCGTATTTCTTCATGCCGTTGCGCAGCACGGTGAGGAAGTTGTCATCGAAAGCGGACATCGTCACCCCGATCTTTGCTGCCGATGCGGGAGTGCTTGCCAAGGAAAGAACCACCAATGTCGATGCTGCAAGAGTTTTTACAAAAGGCTTCATACGTTTCCCTCCAATGCGTAAGTCGGATATATCCGTAGCGGACACTCGGTTTTCGTTTCTAAAGCTGAGCTTGCTCAATACATACATCCAGTTACTTCCAATTTTGCTTCTCCCTAGCGACCGCTTTCGCTGCATGCCGAACGCGACCGCTTCCACCGACTCCGTCGATGTCAGCCTCTTCCGGGGAATGGGCTGACGGCACAGGTCGATCTGGCAGGACGCCTTGTTGTTTTTTTGTCCTGTGCCACCACCGACGTCTTCAGTGGTGAGTAACGATAAGAGCATTGCGGAAAAATTGCAAACAGTATTTCAACAAAAGAAAAATATCGAAATGTTGTTCTATTTTGGCGGGGCGACGGACGGGGTTGGGGGCATCAGGAGGGGCGCCGTGTCACGAACCCGACAGATACGGCACTTCCCGCAGGTTTTCTGCGACATAGATACGGAATTCGCTGGGTTCGTCGGGCGGCGCTTCACCTTCTATCGCCAGGCTGGCGCGAAGCAAGTGTTGCAGTGCCGTGAATATCTGTCCGTCCGGGTTCTGGTCGATGACCAGGTCGAGTACGCCCTCTCGAATGTATTGCCGGTGGTCGTCCGATATTTCGTGGGTTATCCAGCAGATCTGCCGCTCCATCCTGAATTTCCGGAGTGCCGATTCGATTCCGCGGGAGCCGGCGCCGCTGTTGTAGATGCCCGCTACCGGAGTTCCAGTACTCAGTGCGCCGGCAATCGCCAGGTAACAACGGTCGGGATCGTCATGCGTCTCGATGGTACGCGGGTCGCACTGCAGCGCGGAAGCGAATGGCGCCATTGCGTCGCGGAATCCCCGCGTACGGTCGATGTGTCCCTGGTAATCCGTGCGGCTGCTGAGCATGACGACGCGACCGGTGCGCTGTGCCAGGTGACCGAGGAAAAAGCCGGCGGTCCTTCCTGCGCGGTAGTTGTCGATACCGGCGTACTTCAGTGCAGGCACCTCCTGGATATTGGTCACGACCGCCACCGCGGTTTCACCGTTTTGGGTAACCGTGCGGAGTGCCTGGCGGATAGGTTCGGTATCCGGCGCCGAGAGGATCAGGCCTTGCCGCCGGTAGGGCGGGGTCAGGATGGCGCGGGCGATATCGTCGTTCCTGTGTTCGGGAAGGTAATGGCGATGCACCACTATCCGCCTGTCCAGCATTCCGATGGACCGTTGCAATGCCAGGTTCAGACGCTGGAAGAACGGTGTGTTGTTGACCGGCAGGATCACGTCCAGATGGATGAGTCCGCGTCGGGTCTGTGGGAGGATGCGCGGGACCGCCAGTTGCCTGGCGGCGGCAACCACTTTTTCCCTGGCCTTCGCCGAGACGCTCCCGCGTTCGTTGAGGACGCGATCAACCGTCGATGGGCTGACGCCAGCGGCTTCGGCGATATCGCTGAAGCGGGCCGTTTTTTTCCGTCGATGTCCTGATGTCATGGTTTTCCCGCCCTGGGGGATGGAGCCAGTACGGTGTTGCGCCCCTGATCACGGTAATACGATTGACGATAAATCGTCAATTTTGTCCGTGCGATGTCACCAAGCGTTGCCTATATTCACCCCCAGCGGCTGGTTCGCCATTATGAAAAATGGAAGCCGCCGGGAGCTTTGCGTGACGCCTGTTTGGCTACTTTTTTCGCGTCTCGTATGGATGAGTGTTCTTTGTTCTTCAGAGGAGGTTGCCGTGAAAATTGCGCTTGATCCTTACATGCATCGTCATTTGAGCCTGTCGGGAATTGCCCGCCTGACGGCGGAATTGGGCTATGACCATATCGAACTCTCGCCACGTGCCGATTTTCTCGACTGGTGGGCCATGCCTCATGCCTATCCCGAACGCATCACCGAATTCAAGAAGGCGATGAACGATCACGGCGTGCAGCTGGCAAGCTTGCAACCGATGTATCGCTGGTCGAGTCCGTTCGAGGATGAACGGTTGGCGGCCATGAGGTACTGGAAACGAGCGATCGAGATTTCGGTCGAGATGGGCTGCCAGTTGATGATCTCCGAGTTCGGGCGCGGCGCGTCGCCCGAGCGCTCCGTCGGCATGGGGCCGGGGGCCAACAGCAGGGAAATGTGCGAAGCCGCGTTCTGGCGCTCCATGGAGGAACTGGTGCCGATTTTCGAGCGGGAGGATATCGTGCTTTCCATCGAGCCGCATCCGGAAGACTGGGTGGAGACCTTCCATCCCGCGGTCGACATCATCCGTATGATCGGCTCAAGGAACATCAGGATGTCATACATCGCGCCGCATACGTTCTATTACGGCGACGACATGGAAGCGATGCTGCGCGAAGCGGCACCGGTCCTGGCACATGTGCGCGTTGCCGATACCTTCAATCACAAGGCCTCTTCCGGGTTGAGATACATCGTCAATCCGCCAGGTGCTCAGGTGCGGGTTCATCAGCATCTGGACATCGGTCAGGGCGAGATCGATTGGGATGTTTTCTTCCGCACGCTTGGCGAGATGAAGTTCGATGGCGTGATGTCGTCCTGCGTATTCGCCTGGGAGGATCGCGCGGAAGCGTCGTCGCGCTTCATGCGCCAGGAGATGCAGCGTTACGTCGAGAAATACTGGCGAGTGGGACGCTGAGGTCCCGCAATGAGGTTGTTATTTCAAAAACACAGGAGGTCATGAAAAATGAAGCGTTCCATCCGTTTTTCAGTTAATCGCATCAGCGCACCGAACATCCCGTTCGATACCTTTCTCGCAATGTGCAAACGCCTTGGTGTCGACAGCGTCGAGATTCGCAACGACCTTCCCCGCGCAGAACTGCAGGACCATACCTCGCCGGCGGTCATCAAGGCGGCCGCAGCGATTCACGGAATCACCATCCGCTCGATCAATGCGCTCTATCCGTTTGACGTCTTCGACGCCGAGCTTGAGGACAAGGCCTTGGCCATGGCGCGTTATGCCCAGCAGTGCGGCGCGGAAGCGCTCGTCATGTGCCCGCTCAACAGCGTCGACGACAAGCGCTCGTCCGCGGAACGTCGCAGCGGACTGGTTGCCTCGCTGAAGTCGTTGCGTCCGATCCTGGAAGATCACGGCGTGCAGGGGCTGGTCGAACCGCTGGGATTCCGGGAATGCGCGTTGCGACGCAAGTCCGACGCCGTCCAGGCGATCCAGGAGGTGGGAGGCGATGCGACCTATCGGCTGGTACATGACACTTTCCACCATTATCTGGCCGGGGAGGACCGCTTCTTTCCGGAGCTGACCGGGTTGGTGCACGTTTCCGGCGTCGAGTCGCCTGCGCTGGCGGATGAAGAGATGCGCGACGAGCACCGTGTCCTGGTCGGCAAGGCGGATCGTCTGGATAACGTCGGTCAGCTCAGGGCCTTGATTGATGGCGGGTACACCGGTGTCGTGTCGTTTGAGCCGTTCGCGCGCGAGATCATGGGGGCAAAGAACAGCGAAGCGCTTCTCAAAACCAGCATGGACTACATCCGCACGCACGTTCGCGGCGTTTGAAATGGCGGCGTGACGATCACGGATCATTTTCGAAGGGACTTCAACATGGCTGCAAAAATCGGTGTCATCGGGACAGGCGCGATCGGACAGGAGCACGTTCGCCGCATAACGCAGACGCTCTCCGGTGGCGAAGTGGTCGCCGTCACCGACATCAACCGCGATCAGGCCCGGTCGACCGTGGCTACGTATGGCCTGAGGGCCGAGGTGTATCCGGACGGAGAAGCGCTGATTGCCTCGCCCGAGGTCGATGTCGTCGTTGTCACTTCCTGGGGGCCGACGCACGAAGCGTACGTCCTTGCCGCCATCGCGGCGGGAAAACCGGTGTTCTGCGAGAAACCGTTGGCGACGACGGCAGACGGCTGCAAGCGCATTGTTCTGGCGGAGGTGGCCGCCGGGCGGCGTCTGGTCCAGGTCGGCTTCATGCGGCCCTATGACCGGGGATATCGTGCGCTCAAACAGGTTATCGATCAGGGCGCAATCGGCGAGCCGTTGATGGTGCATTGCGCACATCGCAATCCCTCCGTGGGCGACAGCTACAAGACCGACATGGCGATCACCGATACGGCGATCCACGAGATCGACGTGCTGCGCTGGTTGCTTGACGACGACTACAAGGCAGTCCAGGTGATCTACCCGAGAAAGACGCGCAATGCCTACGGGCATCTGGCTGATCCGCAGATCATCCTCATGGAGACTGCGAAGGGGGCGCGAATCGACATTGAGGTGTTCGTCAATTGCGTGTATGGCTATGACATCCAGTGCGAAGTCGTCGGTGAGACCGGGGTGGCGCGCTTGCCCGAGCCGTCAGCAGTGCCGATGCGGAGTGGTGCCAAGCGCTCGGTCGAGATTCTCACCGACTGGAAACAGCGCTTCATCGATGCTTACGATGTCGAACTGCAGGCATTTCTGGACGGTGTGGCCTTCGGGAAGCTGACCGGGCCGTCCGCCTGGGATGGCTATGCCGCGGCCGTTACTGCCGATGCCTGTGTCAGGTCGCAGAGCTCGGGGCGTGTCGAATCTGTGACGATGATGACACGCCCGGAGTTTTACGAGACGAAATGAGCGTGAAACCCGATTGGCATTTTTGTGTTATCTGTAGTGCATGAAACGAAAATTCTAAAACTAAAAAGCGAAGAAACATAAGTTGCAATTGGCGGCTGGAGAAATTATCGTTCAGTTTCATTTGTCCATTTGTTCGTTTGTCCCGGGAATGAAACATGAACAATTTCACAGTCAAATACAAGCTGGGTCTGTTGATTTCCCTGGCGATAGTGCTGCTGGTGGTGGTCGGCTCCGTCGGGTTCTGGGGAGCGCGGCGCATCGAGGCCGCGCTGACCGTCATCTCCGTGGAAAAACTGCCGGCCGCCAATACGCTTTCCACGATCCGCACCAGCATGGCCTCGCTGCATGGTGCCTGTCTCGAGGCTTCGCTGTGGCGGGAGAAGAAGTACGCGCAGAAGTATTTCAAAAACATCGTGCGTCGCCTTGCCCCGCTGGAAAAGGAACTTGCCGAGGCCGTCGCCCGTTACGATCAGCTGGATCTGGCGCCTGAAGAGGCCGATGCCTGGAAAGCGTTCAAGGGAACCTTCGTCAATTGGCACACCTATGCTGTGAGGACCGGCAAAGTCATCGAACAGCTCGCCGCGAATGACGACAATGGCAGCAACACCGAGGAGGCGATGGGGAAACAGGCCGATCTCTTCGACGATTTCGATATGTCGATGTCGCCGTGGGGCGTGGTTGAACCGGAGCTGCAGAAAGCACTGACAAAGCTCGTTGAGGCTAATGTCCGATCGGGTGAGTCTGCTGTCGAAGCAGGAAAAACAGCCAGCTCGACAAGCATGCTGGCCATCGCCGCGATTTTCGGCGTTGCCGCTTTTGTGTTGATCGCTCTCGGCGTTACTCTTGCCCGGAGCATCGTCAGCCCGCTGGAGAGCATGCGCCGGGCCATCGTTACGATGGCGGCGGAAAACGACTTCACGCAACGCGCTCAGGTCAGGACGCGCGATGAAGCAGGGCAGACGGCCCAGGCGTTCAACCAGCTGATCGACCAGATGCAGAGTTCGCTGCGCGAGGTGCTGGACAATGCGTCGCGGATATCCTCTGCTGCGCATCAGGCGGCTGAGGTGTCACGCCAGGTTTCCGATGCCTCGGAACAGCAGAGTGAGTCGGCATCGGCCATGGCGGCGGCCATCGAGCAGATGACGGTGTCGATTTCGCATATCAACGCGTCTACGCACGACGCCCTGCAGCGCGCGCAGGACGCGGGCGTCGCGGCGAATTCCGGCGCCGAAACGATTTCCCGAACCAATGCCGAGATCACCGAGATCGCCCGAACCGTGGATGGCGCCGGGAAGAACATCCATGAGGTGGGGGTCCAGTCGGGAAACATCTCGATGGTGGTGCAGGTGATCAAGGATGTCGCCGACCAGACCAATCTGCTGGCCCTGAACGCGGCAATCGAGGCTGCGCGGGCGGGAGAGCAGGGGCGCGGGTTTGCGGTGGTGGCGGACGAGGTGCGCAAGCTGGCGGAGCGCACTGCTGCGTCGACCACCGAGATCGCGCGCATCGTCGATGCCATGCAAAGCTCGACTCGGGACGCCGTGGCAGGAATGGAATCGGTGATGCAACGGGTTGGCGTCGGTCAGCAGCTTTCCGATCAGGCCAGGGGGCGCGTGGTCGAGATCCAGGGAGGTACGGGGCACGTTTCCGATGCGATCAGCGAGATATCGCTGGCCGTCAATGAACAGAATTCCGTGGCGCAGGATATTGCCCGCCGCGTCGAAACCGTGGCCCGGATGAGCGAGGAAAATTCCGTTGCGGCCCGTAATACGGCGGCGGTCGCACAGAATCTCGATGCGCTCGCCGATTCCCTGAGAAACACCGTGGGTGGTTTCAAGGTCTAGCGGCAGGGGAGGGGCGGCGAGGTGAGCGGCGTTAGCAAGCGAGCCCGCCTCTCTTTCTTTCTTTACTGTCGGGCCGGCTACGTGGGGCCGCCGTCGCAGCAATTGCCGATTAGAATCGAAATTCTAATTGACATGTAAAATTAGAAATAATATTGTATTCATGGCAAGGGGATGAAAAACGCCTCCGGACAGAACGGCGGACGGCTTTATTGGCAAAGCAGGCACGCCGCGCGGGGTCGGAAGCGTTGAACCGAAAGTTTTGGGAACGACACAGGTCTCGACAGCACTTTTTCCGAAAACCCTACGACAAGGAATTCAAAAATGAATGCGATGCAGCAAGCGACAACGATGAGTCCGCTGGCTTTGACGACGGCAAATTACGTGACGGATTTCTGGAACGACTCATGCGCGGTGGATGAGTTGACCTACGCCATCGCCAACGGCGGCGTTGGCGCTACGACGAACCCCAGCATCGTGCTCAACGTCCTGAAAAAGGAATTGCCGGCCTGGCGTCCGACGCTGCAGATGCTGATCAAAGACAACCCGACCTGGGGCGAAGAGCAGATCGCCTGGAAAATGATCGAAGAAATGGGCCTGAAAGGCGCCGAATTGCTGATGCCGATCTTCGAACGGGAAAAAGGCGTCAAGGGCCGCTTGTCGATGCAGACAAACCCGGCCTACTACCGCAACGCCGAGGCCCTGGTCGAACAGGCGTGCCATTTCCACAGCCTTGCGCCGAACATCCAGGTGAAAATCCCGGTGACCGAGGCGGGGATCGCTGCATTCGAGGAAGCCACCTATCGCGGCGTGACGATCAACGCTACCGTCTGCTTTACCGTTCCTCAAGCTATCGCCGTGGCTGAAGCCGTGGAGCGGGGCCTCAAGCGCCGTGCCGCCGAGGGCAAGGATTGCAACATCTTTCCGGCATGCACGATCATGGTCGGCCGCCTGGACGACTGGACAAAGGTCGTGGCGCAACGCGACGGCATTGCGCTGACGCCGGGATACGCCGATTGGGCGGGTGTGGCCGCCATGAAGAAGGCGTACGGCATCTACAAGCAGCGCGGCTACAGGACGCGCCTCCTGGCAGCGGCCTATCGCAGCCACCTGCACTGGTCCGAATTCATTGGCGGGGACATCATCCTGACGATTCCGTACGATTGGCAGGTGGTGTTCAACAAGTCGAAGGTCGAGGTCAAGGAACGCATGCAGAACCCGGTCGATCCGAAGATCATCGCCGAACTGTACGAGCTGGTCCCGGACTTCCGCCGCGCCTACGACGAGGATGGCATGACGCTTCAGGAGTTCGAAGGCTTCGGCGCCACTGCGCGGACCTTGCGTGTGTTCTGTGAGCACTACCATGAGCTGCAGGGAATCGTGCGAGACGTTATGATTCCGAATCCGGACAAGAAAAAATAACTGAAGCAGTTGCCGTAATTGCACCGAAGGCAGAGCAGCATCCGTAGTCACATTACCAACGACTCAGCAAGGGGGTATTGACGTGGATTCAGTATGTATCGGAATTGTCGGCCTTGGCCGGCTTGGCAAACGCCATGCCCTCAACCTGCTCTGCCACGTGCCGGGTGCCCGCCTGATCGCGGCGGCGAGTCCGGTCGCGGAAGAACGTGAGTGGGCGCGCCGGAATCTTCCGGGCGCGACCATTTGCGAGTCGCTTGATGAGGTTCTGGCGATGGACGGGGTGGATGCCGTATGGCTGGTAACGCCCACCTCGCTTCATGTCGAGCAGGTCGAAAAATCGCTGCTGGCGGGCAAGCACGTGTTCTGCGAGAAGCCGCTTTCCTTGACCCTGGATGCCTGCGACCAGGTGATCGAACTGGCCAATAAGCGGCCGGAGCAGACCGTGATGATCGGTTTTACCCGCCGCTTCGATGCCGCTTACATGGCGCTCAAGGAGAGGATCGATTCGGGCAATCTCGGCGGGGTCTATCGGATTCATTTCGAGTCGCACGATCCTATCGATCCGGACGGTTTCTTCGTCAAGTTCGCGCCGACATCCGGCGGGCTGTTTCTCGATTGCGGGATTCACGACGTCGATCTGGCGCTGTGGCTGGCAGGCGGAGCACGTCCGCTCCGTGTCAGCGCCAGCGGCTGCAATCGTCAGTATCCCGGTTTGGCCGAGTGCGGCGATATCGATACCGGCGTCGGCACCATCGAATTCGACAATGGCCTGGTGGCGACCATGTTCATCTCGCGCACGTCGCATCGCGGTTATGAAGCGACGATCTGGGCCAACGGTACCCAGGGCAGCGCGCTGGCCGGGAAGAGCGTCGCTGCCTCGGCCTTGGTTACCGAATACGGCAATATGCAACACCAGGGAGGTCTTCCCGATTTCTTCGCGCGCTTCAGCGATGCCTTCATCGTCGAAGCCCGCACCTTCGTCGATGCGATCCGTCGAGGCGAACCGTCGCCGCTGTCCTTGAAGGATGCGCGCGAGGCAACCCGCCTTGCCATTGCATTGCGCGAGGCATGCGAGAAGCACCGCGTCATCGAACTGAAATGATCTGGCTCGTGCCGGACTTGATACACAGGACAGGAATACAGAGGTAGAAAACAACAAGGGAGGTTTTTTGCAATGACGATTCGTTTGACAATGGCTCAAGCACTGGTGCGTTACCTGATGGCACAACGGGTTGCCACGGAAAAGGGAAGCGAGCCTCTTTTTGGCGGTATCTGGGCGATCTTCGGCCACGGTAACGTGGCAGGTCTCGGCGAAGCGTTGCACGCCGTCAAGGAGACCTTCCCCACCTTCCGGGCGCACAACGAGCAGGCGATGGCGCTGGCCGCGACGGCCTACGCAAAGGCGCATTTCCGTCGCCGCGTCATGGCGGTGACGTCGTCGATCGGGCCGGGATGTACCAATCTGGTGACCGCTGCGGCGACTGCGCACGTCAACCGGCTACCCATGCTGCTGTTGCCGGGAGATATTTTCGTGTCGCGCGCTCCGGATCCCGTGCTTCAGCAGGTCGAAGACTTCCAGGACGGCAATGTCTCGGCCGTTGACTGTCTGCGCCCGGTCTCGCGGTATTTTGACCGCATCGTCACGCCGCACCAGCTGTTGACGGCTCTGCCGCGGGCCATTGCGTGTTTTACCGACCCGGCGCAGTGCGGGCCTGTGACTTTGGCGTTGCCGCAGGACGTGCAGGCGATGGCCGCCGATTGGCCCGAGGAATTCTTTGCCGAGCGCATCGTCCATTTCCGGCAAGTGCAACCCGATCCCGCCGAGATCAAGGCGGCTGCCAATATTCTGCGCGCCGCCAAGCGGCCGCTGGTGGTGGCCGGCGGTGGCGTGTTGTACAGCGAGGGCGGATGCAAGGCGCTGAAAGCATTTGTTGAAGCGCATGGCATTCCGGTCGGCGAATCCCAAGCCGGCAAAGGGGCGCTCGCCTGGGATCATCCGATGTTGTCCGGCGCGATCGGCGTCACCGGTTCGACTGCGTCCAACGCCCTGGCCGCCGATGCCGACGTGGTACTGGCCATCGGCACGCGACTGCAGGATTTCACGACCGGGTCGCACGCGCTGTATCCGCAAGCCAGGCTGGTGTCGATCAACGTCACCACCTTCGACGTGATCAAGTGGGGCGGTACCGCCGTCCAGGCCGATGCGGCCCTGGCGCTTGAGGCGCTGTCGCAGCAACTGGCAGGCTGGCGTTCCGAGTCGAGTTGGCACGATCGTGCTGTCGAGCTCAACGCGCAATGGCGAAACATGGTTACCGACATCGTGCACAGCTCGCGCGCGGCCTTGCCCACGTACGGCGAAGTGATCGGCGCGATCCAGGATTCATCGCCCGATTCGGCAACAAGCGACATTTCGGTCTGCGCGGCGGGAACGCTGCCCGCCGAGTTGCACAAGCTCTGGCGGACCGCCATCCCGGGCGGCTACCACATGGAGTATGGCTATTCCTGCATGGGCTACGAAGTCGCAGGCGGCGTCGGCGTGAAAATGGCGAAGCCCGATCGCGAAGTGATCGTTGTCGTCGGCGACGGCAGCTACCTGATGCTCAACAATGAACTGGCCACTTCGGTGATGCTCGGGTTGAAGATCATCGTGGTTCTCACCGACAACGCCGGCTACGCGTGCATCAACCGCCTGCAGCAGGCATGTGGCGGAGTGCCGTTCAACAACTTGTACGCAGACTGCCGGCAAGGTCCGCACGGCGTTCCCGATATCGATTTTGCGCTCAACGCGCGATCGCTCGGAGCCGCTGCCGAAACGGTGACGACGGTGGAAGGGCTGCGCGAGGCCATGGTGCGTGCCCGTGCCTCGGATCGCTCGTATCTGATCAGCATCCGTATCGACGCGCCGCAATGCACGCCGGAAGGTGGAAGCTGGTGGGAGGTGGGAATCCCCGAAGTCTCGGTGCGTCCGCAGGTCGTGGCGGCGCGGGCGCAGCTCAATGAAGACAAGAAGAAGCAGCGCGTCTGAGCTTCAAGGTATGACCGGCGCTACGGATTGCCCCATCCGTAGCGCCGGAGGCGGGGGCGGCGGCTTGCGTCGCCCCCGTGGGAGCGGGAAAGGGGCGCGGGTTCAGGAAGCGCGAATGCGCCGCCAGGCGTTGATCAGCTGCTCAAAACTGTTGCAGCAGCGCTCGACGAGTTCGCTGTCGCCGATCTGTCCGTCGAGCCATTCCCGCGCGGGGTCCTGGAAGATGCTGCGCCCGACCGCAAAACCCCGGCAGGTCCGGCTATGCCGCGCCGCTTCGAACGAGGCGATGAGCTGTTCTATGGGAGCGTTTTTCCCGAGCATCACGACGCCGCGGCTGTACGGGTCGCGCTTTTCGATCAGCGCATCGATGATTTCCCACTGTTCCGCAGTGGTGGCCGGGAGCTTCCACCAGTCGGGGTGGATGCCCAGGTTGTAGAAGCGCGTCATGGTACGGATGATTGCGTTCGGATCGGGCGGGAGGCCTTTGGCCGGAATCAGTTCGAGCAGAAGCTCATGCCCGGTTTCGTTGGTTGCCTCGCACAGCGTGCGCACCTGGCTTTCCTGTGCCAGGCGGCGGTCAGGCTGGTCATCCGGGTCGTAGAAGATGAGGCACTTGACGACCTGTTCCTTGGGCCAGTGCGCGAGCACGGAACCAATCGAGCTGCCCAGTTCGAAAATGACCGGGTTGGAACCGGGGCGTTCGACCGGGCGTCCCAGCCACCAGCCGCGTCCTGTGGCGGTATGCAGGGCATCTTCACCGTAGCGGTCGTCGATCAGCGCGCCCAGGCTGCCGTAAAGTTTCAACCGGCGCTCGGTTTGCGCCACCGTTTCCACGAGCAGGCGTTTCAGTTCCGGCAAGCGCTTTTCGGGCGCACCGACTTGGCGTGCCAGGTCGTAGAGCTGGCTGCGGTGGTCAAAGGCAAAGATGAAGACGTCGTTCCATTCATGCCGTTTGGGGGTGACGTGATGCAGCCAGTTCAGCGTGCTGTCGTTGGCCGGTTCGGTGAGCGTTTCCGCATTCTCCAGAAAGTATTGCAGTTCCTCTTCGGTCGGCATGGCCGGAGCGCAGGAGTGGCGCGACACGACCAGCGCTCCTGCGGCGTTGGCGCGCCGGCAGCAGACGTCGTAGCTCTTGCCGCGCAGCCAGCCGGACAGGAAGCCGGCAAGGAAGGCGTCGCCCGCGCCGACGACGTTGAGGACCTCGACGCGCGGAGAGGGGACGGAGAAGGCGTCCTCGATGCGCTCCGGGATGTCTCCTTCGATGACGGCGCACCCCAACGGACCGAGCTTGACGATCAGCGTGGCGTTTGTCCTGGTGCGGACTTCGCGCAAGGAGATCATCAGATCCGGCGATCCGCCGGCGATGCTGAATTCGTCTTCAGTGCCTACGATAAGGTCGAAATGGCCGAGTATTTCCTGTAGTTCGCGTGTAACGACCGGACTGGGAATGTTGCGTGTTTCGCCATCGCCCGGCGTGGTCAGCCCCCACAGGACCGGCCGGTAGTCGATGTCCAGGATGGTCCGGACGTTGTGCCGGCGTGCATACACAAGGGCCAGCAAACTGCCGGCACGGACGTGCGGCGTGGAAAAGTGGGTTCCGGTGATGTGCAGGGCCATGCAATCGGCAACGAATGATTCGTCGACGTCTTCCGGGCCAAAGGCCATGTCCGCGCAGTTGTTGCGGTAAAAAAGGAGCGGGAAGGTCTGGCGGTCCTTGATGCCGAGTATCGCCAGCGCGGTCATGCGCACCGGGTCGATCTTGATCTGCGAAATGTCGCAGCCTTCGTTGGCCAGCGTATTGAGGAGAAAACGCCCCATCTGTTCATTGCCCACTCGCGTGATCATCGCGCTGCGCAAGCCGAGGCGGGCGCAACCGAAGGCGACGTTGCCCGATGAGCCGCCCAGGTACTTGGCGAAAGACGTGGCGTCTTCGAGGTTGCAGCCATACTGGTTGGCGTACAGATCGACGGC
>Ga0316613_10001251_pt1 | contig 17567 bp, 16 predicted proteins | sample OWC_soil_day10_C_2_FD_207647 | JGI IMG/M metagenome (GOLD analysis project Ga0316613, IMG submission 207647) | Wetland soil microbial communities from Old Woman Creek delta, Ohio, United States - OWC_soil_day10_CT_b | ecosystem: Environmental > Terrestrial > Soil > Wetlands | place: USA: Ohio...
TTTAATGGTATCATAACTTTCATACCGCCAAAAGGCATCCGAAGAACATAATAGGATTTTGTTTCTCCCAGTACCTCACATTCCTCAATACCTTCTATGATACCGGCGCCATGCATTGGATAAACTACCTTATCACCTATACTAAGCACAGCAGCACCTCCTAATATAGATAGATTATACCATAGGCTTTTATCTTTGTCAAAATTTCTAATTTTATCACGTGTGATTATCGTTGTCAATCGTTGACATAAAAAAAAAAGCATAACTCCGACGAGTTATGCTTTTTTTCTTAATGGAATAAAAGTAAACTAGTTGAAACCATAACAAGCATTGCTACAATCATTGGAATCGCTGTTCTTTTCACCAAATCAAAAGGCGATATATTTCCAAGACTTGCTGTAACAACAATAACGGCTGTAATTGGCGACATGCTCCTAGCGATACTTGCGGCAAAATGCATTGGCATTAACATCAGTACTGGTGCCAATCCCATCTTTGCTGCAACCACTGGTGTCAGTGATGCAAAAGCAAAAAAAGGGGCATTTCCAGACCCCATGATGACAGCACTAATTCCAATGATAGCTACCATAACCAGAACCATTCCTACACCACCAACCCCCGAACTTTGTGCACCATGAATAATCGCATCAATCGTTCCCATTGAGGTAAGCCCTTTTGCAAAAGTTTCACCAGCAACAATCAACGTTACTACATTCGCCATCTGCATGCCTAACCCATCAAAGAATGGCTGCATATCATCAAATACTCTTTTCCCATCACGATGACGAATATACTCGCAGACCATTGTAATAAATAGACCAATAAACATCGCTTTTATAATATCCATTTTAATCCACGATATCCACAAATTACTAAAAATTAAAATTAAAAATAATGGTATCATCGGTAATACTGCATAGATTTTAGGAGGCAACTGGGTCTCATGTACTATTTTTTCTTTATTACTTCGTTCTACTACATGCTGATCTTGCTTATCAAAATATCTTTGCACAAAGAAATGTGCAATCGCTCCTGCAATCAATACCGCAATGGTCACTGGCACTTGGTACTGTGTCCAATAGGTCGTAATATCAAGCCCAGCAGTAGTTGCCGATAAAATACTTCCTGGGTCAGCCGGACTCCAATCCATACAAAGCGTAGTCGCAATCACCGCGCACGCCGATAATCTACTCACTCCTAAATTTACAAGAATCGGAAACATTGTTACCATGAGTAACATTGCGAGTCCAGAGGCACTATTGATAAATAGCCCCAAACACATACCCACAATCCAAGAAATAGACATTACAGTATAGGGGGCATGGAGCTTTGCAAGTGGTTTAATTGCAATATGTACTAGAGTCTTACTCGCGCCGATGTGCTCCATATACCTTGCAAAACCACCTACTGCCATAATATTAAGACCAAGTGCTGCAGCCCTAGAACTCAATGTATTTTTAATAAATTCGAACATATCAAAGAACATCAATCCTGTACTATCTTTTTCTGGCAGAACTTGCCCATATCCAAGCAATACCGCACAAAACATTAAGATCATTCCAGCAAAAAATAAAACTGGTTGCGGTTTGTACTTTTTGGTAATTAAGTACCCCACCCAAATCGTAACCACCAAGGAAATCATGACATTGAAAATAAAAATCACTCCCATTTTATATTATATAGACTATATAGTGTCATAAAAACTTCACAAACGCAAATGATTCTTACATTATAAATTACATAGATATGGCTTGGTAAGGGAAAACTATTCTTATAATCACGTGAAAATGTTTATTTTGGGAGGATAAATAATGTTAAAGCCAAAACATTTTCTCTTTTTACTCTGTATTATGCTTATCTTTGGAGCTACTTATTATTTTCTCTTTATCGCGCCAATAAAAAATAGATATATTGCCCCTTCCAATCAAATAAACGCTCTACAAAAGAACTATGATTATTATGATATCAGCGACGAAAACGACTTAAAAGTCCTTATGCGCATTCCAGTCGTCGTTAATATTGGTGATGAACTCATTACTGAGGACAATAAACTTTACCGCGTAACAAAAATCGAAGAAAATCATGCATATGCTGCGTTTATTCGAAAGGTAAATTTACGTTAAAAACTGCTGTGAAAGAATATTTCACAGCAGTTTTTTCTATCCTAATACAATTTCAAGTGCCTCACTTACACTTTCTACACCATGCAATTTAATTGGTAAATCAATGGTTAGATTCACTAAATTTTTCTTTGGCAAAATAATATTCGTAAATCCCATTTTCGCCGCTTCACGAATTCTACTTTCTGCCTGTGTAACAGCGCGAACTTCACCAGCAAGCCCAACCTCACCAAAGACAATCGTCTTCGCTAAAATTTTAGAATTGCGATAACTAGAAGCTAATGCAACCGTCAGTCCTAGATCGATCGCTGGCTCATCTATTTTAATTCCACCTGCAACCTTGACATACACATCACAACTACCAAGCATCATACCTACACGTTTCTCTAATACAGCGAGTAACAATTGAATCCGTTTTACATCTACATAATCTGAAGTTCTTCTTGGTGGCACATAGGGAGTCTGCCCTACAAGTGCTTGCACTTCAACTAAGAGCGGCCTTGTTCCTTCTACAGTTGGGACAACGACACTTCCAGAAACCTCAGTGGGACAATCAGATAGAAATAGTTTTGAAGCATCAGGAACATCGACTAGGCCAATCCCACGCATTTCAAACAACCCAATTTCGTTGGTACTCCCAAAACGATTTTTCACCGCCCTGAGTATCCGAAATTGCGCATTGCGTTCCCCTTCGAAATAAAGTACCGTATCAACAATATGTTCTAGAACCCTCGGGCCAGCTAAGGTTCCATCTTTGGTAACATGGCCAATCACAAAAATAGCAATTCCATGATTCTTGGCAATTCTAAGTAGTTCAACGGCACATTCTCTCACTTGGCTCACACTACCTGGTGCTGATTGTACCTCGGGTTTAAACACGGTTTGAATTGAATCAATGACAAAGAGCTCTGGTTTTATATCCAATACATGCTTTGTAATTAGCTCTAAATTTGTTTCACTAAGTACAAATAAATTTTGCTCAATCGCTGATAAACGATCGGCCCGCATCCTGACTTGCCTCGTACTTTCTTCCCCCGTAACATAGAGCACCTTGCCTTGCACTTTGGCAATATCCGCACAAACCTTCAAGGTTAAGCTTGATTTTCCCACGCCAGGGTCGCCGACGATTAAAACCATGGAACCAGGAATTACCCCACCGCCAAGCACACGATCAAGTTCACCAGAACCAGTTGAAAACCTTGGCATATCTTCCACTGTTACATCGGCAATCGCTTCAGGCTTACTTGAACTCGCCAAACCTAAACTCAGTCCACCCCTTTTTTCTGGAACAATAGTCTCTTCCACCATTGTATTCCACTGCCCGCAACCTGGACATTTTCCTAGCCATTTTGGTGCATCATAGCCACATTCTTGGCACATATAAACCGTCTTCCGCTTTACCATTTTTTCTCCTTTTCTTCTTACAAATCATTACTACATTTATTTTTATTTCATAAGACCAATGAATTTTTTCGGTAAATATACAATAATCTTTACAATCATCATCAAAATTGCTTTCGAAAACCAAACGATCGCAATGAAAAAATTTAAAATCGTATTCATACTTATAGCCTCTATCTTTCATTCTAAAGACAAAACATATATTCGCTTTCTTGCTTAAATTCGTTACCTTACGCTCATATTCCTTTAACAAAAAGCCTCCAAACTACGTATTTTCTATACAGCAATTTGGAGGCTTTTTAAATTAGGATACTACTTCGGCTTCTGAGATATCTTCTTTGGCAAACGTTAATTTTCCATCGCTTGCATCAATTTTTATTGTATCACCTGCTTTAAATTCTGTGGTTAAAATACGTTCGGCAATCTCATCTTCAACCAGTTTTTGAATGGCCCGTTTCAACGGTCTTGCACCATAACTAAAATCCGAGCCCTCTTTGATAATTCTTTCTTTTGCCTCAGCTGTTATATGCATACCAATCTCCATATCATAAAGGCGCTTCGTAACATCTTTCATCATGATCTCAACGATATTAACAAGCTCTTTTTTCGTTAATGCATTAAATACTAACATCTCATCAACACGGTTGATAAATTCCGGTCTAAATAACCGTTTCACTTCATCCAGCACTTTTTTCTTGGCAGCGTCAGCCGTTCCCTCTGACTGCGCCCCCGTTAAAAATCCAACCGTTGCGTTCTCTTGTTTTAGATGTTTTGCACCAACGTTAGAGGTCATAATAATGACAGTATTTTTAAAATCAACCGTTCTCCCTTGGCTATCCGTCAAACGACCATCTTCTAACACTTGCAATAAAATATTAAACACATCATGATGCGCTTTTTCAATTTCATCTAGTAAAATCACGGAATATGGTTTGCGACGTACAACATCTGTTAACTGCCCGCCCTCTTCAAAACCAACATATCCCGGTGGGGCACCGATTAAACGCGACACCGTATGTTTTTCCATATACTCTGACATATCAAACCGAATCAATGCGCTTTCATCACCGAATAAGCTTTCAGCTAAAGCACGCGCGAGTTCTGTTTTACCAACACCAGTCGGTCCAAGGAATAAAAAGGAACCAATCGGACGTTTTGCATCCTTTAGCCCTGCCCGTGCACGACGTACTGCTTTCGCCACTGCTTTTACCGCTTCACTCTGGCCGACTACCCGTTTTTCTAGAATAGATTCCATTTTTAGCAGGCGCTCTGATTCTTCTGCCGCCAATTTTTTTACTGGAATACCAGTCCAAGTGGCTACCACTTGGGCAATATCTTCCGGCGTTACAACAATACGCGCGTTTTCGCGATCACTCCATTGTTTTTGCTTGCCTTCTAAAGTTTCTTTTACCCGACCTTCTTCATCCCGAATCTTCGCCGCACGTTCATATTCTTGCGCTGTAATTGCCGCTTCTTTTTCTGTTTTTAGCTTTTCTAGCTCTTTTTCTAACCCTTTAATATCATCGGGCTGTGAAACAGACTGCAATCTGACACGCGAAGATGCTTCATCCATCAAATCAATTGCTTTATCTGGTAAGAAACGATCTGCGATATAGCGATGCGACAATTTAACTGCGGCATCAATCGCTTCATCGGTAATTTGCGCCCGATGAAACGCTTCGTACTTATCGCGAATCCCACGTAAAATCTTAATTGCATCTTCCACTGATGGCTCCCCTACATTAATCGGCTGAAAACGACGTTCCAGAGCAGAATCCTTTTCGATATATTTCTTATATTCATTCAGCGTGGTTGCCCCAATGGTTTGCAATTCACCACGCGCTAACGCTGGTTTTAAAATATTGGCTGCATCAATAGAACCTTCGGCCGCCCCTGCACCAATCAACGTATGCATTTCATCAATAAATAAAATGACATCGCTAGATTTTTTAATTTCTTCGATGATTTTTCTCATTCGCTCTTCAAATTCGCCGCGATACTTGGCCCCAGCAACGACTGAAGCCATATTCAACGATACAACCCGTTTACTTGCTAACACCTCTGGTACCGTGCCTTGCATAATACGCTGTGCTAACCCTTCAGCAATAGCAGTTTTCCCAACTCCTGGTTCACCAATTAAAATTGGGTTATTTTTAGTCCGCCGACTTAAAATTTGAATAACACGTTCAATTTCTACATCGCGACCAATCACAGGATCAATCTTTCCTTGGGTTGCTAGATCGTTTAAATTACGTCCATATTCATCTAAGGTTGGTGTATCCTTTGATTTTTTTGCGACACTCTTACCTTCACCCGCATTGCCACTACTCGTAGTAGAACCGCCTAGCATATCCATCACAACTTCACGTACACTTTCAACATCTGCACCCAAAGCAGACAAAACCCGTGCCGCAACGCCTTCATCTTCACGAATCAATCCCAATAGAATATGCTCCGTACCAATATAATTATGCCCAAGTAGTTGTGACTCTGCCAACGCCAATTCCATCACTCGTTTTGCTCTAGGGGTATAAGAAAAGCCTTCACTAGCTCCCTTACCATGACCAATTAGCTCTTCGACTTGACTACGCACAGTATCCAAATCTATTTCTATTGATAGCAAAGCTTTTGCCGCTACGCCCTCACCTTCGCGAATTAAGCCTAGTAATAAATGCTCCGTACCAACGTAATTATGCCCTAGTTCTTGCGCTTCATATTGTGCCAATTCCAAGACCTTGATTGCTCTTGTAGTAAATCTACTATTCATATTGAATCAACTCCTTTAATCATCACTGCCATTTTTCAATACTTCTCGAATCATCGCAGCCCTTTGCCTATCTATTTCATTCGGCGATAAATTTCCATTATCCTTTAGGTTTTGTAAATAATTACCTCGACTTGAAACTAATAATTCATTAAATACCTTCGCGGGTACATTATGAATGATATTCAAATCAATCCCCATTCTAACTTCACTCAATAAAGCCAAAGCCTCGTTGCCAGTTATCGTACGCGCATATTTTAAAACCCCGTAAGAACGCCAGACTTTATCACTCACCACATCAGGTGATTGTACATACAAGGCTTTACGCGCCGCCCGTTCATGCGTCATGATTTCTAAAACCGCACTAGTCAAATTATCGATGGTTTCTTGCTCACTAAAACCTAATGTCAATTGATTTGATATTTGAAAAATATTACCAATAACTTCACTTCCCTCACCATAGAGCCCACGAACAGCAAGCCCCAACTGGGTTGAAGCATTCATAATTTTATTGATCTGCCGCGTAAATACCAATCCTGGTAAATGCATCATAACTGAAGCGCGCAGCCCAGTCCCCAAATTAGTCGGGCAAGAAGTCAAGTATCCCATATCCTCTGTAAAAGCAATATCCAATTTTGCCTCAATAGTGTCGTCGATTTTACTTGCCATTTCCAGTGTTACCCCTAAATCAAGTCCTGATACCATACATTGAATTCTTAAATGATCCTCTTCATTCACCATAATGCTAATTTTATCATCTTCACTTACGATGACTAAACGATTCTCTGGATTCACAATATGGTTGTTACTAATCATATGCTTTTCAACCAAGACATTACGTTCTAAAGTACTAAGCTTATCAATCGACATGCTTTGATATGTCTTACCTGTTGCTTCTGCTAATTCAGGAATAATCTCCTCAACATTTTCTTCAACCTTAGAAAGTTGTGCAATATTTGCCCTGTTTGGAAAAGGGATCTGGCAAATATTACGCGCCAATCGAACCCGACTCGACAATACAATATCACTATCAATTCCACTGCCATCCATCCAAGAAGTCAGTGGTTTTATAAATAACTCCGCCTGTGACATATCCAAGACCTCCTATTCTCCCTCATGAAATTCTTTTTCAATCTCTTTAATTTCATCTCGCAATTTAGCCGCCTGTTCATATTCTTCATTCGTAACATGATTTGCGAGCGCACTACGCATCTGTTTAATTCGCTGTTTTAATTCAATTTGACCACCCGAGCGTTTAGGAACTTTACCAATATGACTACTAGCTCCATGAATCCGCCTAAGCAATGGTTCTAATTTTTTTGCAAACGTAGTGTAACAAATGTTACAGCCAATTTTACCAGTACGGCTAAAATCTCGATACGTCATCCCACAATTAGGACATGTCATTACCTTCATTTGTGAATTATCAATTGAACCATTATTAAACATCCCTGCTAAGAAATCATCGACAGAAAATTTTTGATCTACATTAAAAATTAATTCACCATACTTCTTCGCACATTCCTCACATAAATGTTTATCTATTTTTTGTGTATTCGTAATCTGTGTAAGATGAACACACGCTTGATTTTTTTTGCAATCATCACATAACATTGTCTTTTCCCCCTTAAGAAAAATTAGCTAAAGTCAAAAATATAGACCGTAGAAACTCGACTCGCTCTTTTAAATTGAGTTTTACCAAGGTAACTGGAACCACTTGAAAGAGGAGAGCCGCCTCGCGATTTGCAATAAAACCATTTTGTACTAAATATCGAATCATCGCCCTCACTTCATCTAATGAAGTTTGTTCATTTATCTTATTTAAGATATCCTGATATATAATATTTTGCAAAGGCACGCGCGTGATACGAATAAATCCCCCTAAGCCACGTCTTGATTCCACAGTGAATCCTTTGGCCACTGTGAAACGTGTACTGAGCACATACGTAATCTGTGACGGTGCACAGGCGATTTCATCAGCAATCTCTGTTCGTCTTAGTTCTATTTTGCTATTTTGCTCCGACGCTAGCCGCTGTAAAATATATTCTTCTATTAAATCCGCTATATTACTCAACTATACCACCTACTAAACGAGTTTTTTGATTTTTTGACCTTTTCTTTAATTTTTATTATATTTGACCTTTTGACTTTTTGCAATTGTTTTTATAAAAAAAATAGGGCACTTAGCCCTATTTTTTCAAATACTCTTATTTCATATACCAGCCAAACTACAAATACCTAGAACCTTATCATTTTTTACTACTATAGATCCGATTATACTGCGTTTTTCTATTGATCTATTACAGTTCGTCAGCCTATTGTAAAGCCTCTTTTAAGACCTCAGTATTTTTCTTCATGGCGTTGATGTACGCATCATAGCTATCTTTATTTGCTTCCCCGGTTACGACTGGATCTAAACTATATACTTTTGTACCAGTTTCCTTCGCAATGGTTTCAGCTGCACTTGGTGAATACTGTGGTTCAGCAAATAATGCTTTTATTTTTAACTCTTTGATTTGTTTGATGGTTTCTTCCAACTCTTTTGGTGTAGGTTCTGTACCTGGCTCACGTTCAATCACCGAAATAATATTTAAATTAAATTCTTTTGCAAAGTACGGAAATGCTTCATGGAACGTAACGATATTTTTATTTGGCAAATTATCGATATCCTTATGCATATCTACTTTTAACGCTTCTAACTTTTTCACATATTCCGCTGCATTTTTTTTGTACTGATTCGCATGATCTTTATCAATCGCTGATAATTGTTCAGCAATATTATTTACTTGTTGAATCGCATCGCTAATACTGACCCAAACATGTGGATTTTCTTCGCCATCCTCTTTTAATAACGGAATGTCTTTACTCGCATCCACAATCTTTAGATTTGCTTGTTGTTTTACTACTTTATCTAGGAATGCTTCCATTCCAGCACCATTCACAATAAAAGCATTTGCTTTTTCTAAAGTTTTCAAATCTTCTGGTGTCAACTGATAATCATGTAAACACCCCACTTGTGGTTTGGTCATATTTTTTACTTCGACACCTTCCACACCTTTTGTTATATTAATCGTCGCTATGTACATTGGATAAAACGACGTAACAATACTAAACTTCTCTTTATCATTTTTCACTTCACTCGTCTTATTTGAGCCGCACCCAACTAACATAACAGAGCTAATCAATATCCCTATCATAAATTGAACCAATCTTAATCGCATATCTTTATTCCCCCAAGTTATTTAAATACATAATATCTTAATTAAGAATATTACTATTTAGTATGATACATGATTGTATTTTTAATTTCAATAGAGAATACAATAATTTTGATAATTATTTTCAATTAGCCATCAAAATGACAAAAAATGACTATAAAACAAAAGCTAATAACCTAACTTTTATTTTATAATCATTTAATGAAACAATATTTACTTATCACAGCATTAAATTACAGGGTACTAACTAAACTGACTGAACAAATTTTACACCATTACTTGTTCCCCGTCGATTTGCTGCTGCTTCAATTATAATGCTTACTTCTTCTTGTGAACGAATCCCGCCCACGGCTTTTACACACTGATTTTAGCACCGCCCCCCCTTACGCATGAGGATATTTCGTTTCTTAAAAGGACTTCGCTGCTGCTACAATATCTTCTGAGGTTAACTTATAATGTTTTAATAATTGATCGGGGCTCCCAGAACAACCAAAACAATCCTGAATACCAACATAACGAATTGGCACTGGCTTTTCATAGGATAGTACTTCGCTAACAGCTGATCCTAATCCACCAATAATGGTATGTTCTTCAGCGGTTACAACTTTTCCTGTTTTTTCGGCAACGCGAGCCAAAAGCTCTCGATCAATTGGTTTAATGCTAGTGATATTTACTACCGTTGCCTCGATGCCTTCTGCTTTTAATTGTTTAGCCGCCTCTAAAGCTTTTGCCACCATGATCCCGGTGGCAATGATTGCTACATCATTCCCTTCACAAAGTATCTCACCTTTGCCAATCTTAAATTGATACTGATCATCATGAATATCGGGCGTTGCAACCCGACTAATTCTTAAATAGACTGGTCCCTCATACTCAATCGCCGCCCTAATCGCAAGTTCAGCTTCTCTGGCATCGGCTGGATTTAGGATAACCATATTTGGCAGACTACGCATAAGGGCAATATCTTCAATCGCTTGATGTGTGCCCCCATCATATCCCACCGTGACCCCAGCATGTGTTCCTACAAGTTTTACATTCAAGTTCGCATAAGCAACTGTATTTCTGATTTGATCAAATGCCCGTCCCGTCAAAAATACAGAAAAAGTAGCAGCAATAGGAATCATATTACAAGTAGACAAACCAGCAGCCATCCCAATCATATCTTGCTCGGCAATACCAACATCAATATAACGCTGTGGACACACTTTTTGAAAGGCAATCGCTTTGGTTGCTTTTCCCAAATCTGCATCCAGTACAACTATCCGTGGATCATCACAATAACTTTGCAATGTTTTTCCGAACACATCTCTAATTGCTATACTCATTATGCATTCCCTCCTAGTTCAACTAAAGCTTGTTTACATTGTTCTTCATTTGGTGCACTACCATGCCAATTCACGTCATTTTCCATATACGATATACCTTTGCCTTTTACCGTTTTTGCAATGATAACAGTTGGCTTTCCTTGATAGGCAAGGGCTTCATCTATCGCATTGTCAATGGCCTCTACATCGTGTCCATCAACTTCAAGCGCATTCCAACCAAACATTTTGAATTTACCATCAATCGGCGCAATGCCCATAACCTCTTGATTGTTGCCATTGATTTGCAACCCATTATAATCAACAAATAAGGTTACATTGTCTAATTTATAATGCGCTGCGCTCATTGCGGCTTCCCATATTTGACCTTCTTGCAATTCACCATCGCCGACTAATGCATATACCTGATACTTTTTATGATTTAACTTGCCAGCAAGTGCCATTCCATTGGCGATCGATAGCCCTTGTCCCAAAGAGCCAGACGACATATCAAGCCCTGGGGTAACCTTCATATCTGGATGCCCCTGCAATCTTGATTGAAATTGCCGTAGAGTCAGCAGTTCTTTCCTTGGGAAATAGCCTCGTTCTGCTAGTACTGCATATAAGCCTGTTGCGCCATGCCCTTTAGATAAAATAAACCGATCACGTTCTGGCCATTTCGGCTGATCTATTTTAATGTTCATTTTCGCAAAATAAAGTACTGTTAATAGTTCTACCATTGACAAAGCCCCACCTGGATGTCCGGTTTTTGCCGCTTCCAGCATATGTACAATATCAATCCGTACCTGCCTTGCTATTTCGTTTAATTCTCCTATATTCATGTGTTTTTCCGCCTTTCTTCAATCGCAATAAGTAAGAGGCTCCTGCATTTGCTTGTCGCCGTTGCAAGAGCTCTTTAGTCTTTTAGAAATAACCAATGATTTTATTTGAAGAATTGTAATAGATTACCTAGAACAATACCAACTACACCGAAGTCAGCATCACTAAATGTCGTATTGGCAAAGCCAAGGTCGCCTAATACTGGCATTAATAAAACTGGCAAGAAGGTAATGAGCAAGCCTTGGGCAAATGCACCAGCAATAGAACCTCTAAGACCTCCTGTTGCATTACCGAAAACCCCTGCAGTTGCTCCGCAGAAGAAATGCGGTACAACTCCTGGTAAAATAATTGGTAGTCCAGGCATCGATTTACCTAACATAAGTAAGACAATCATCCCCACTACACCACCAGCAAAACTAGATAAGAAACCAATCAAAACTGCATTGGGTGCATAAGGATACACTACAGGGCAGTCAATCGCTGGTTTTGCATCTGGTACTAGGGTAGTCGCAATGCCGCTAAATGCAGGAACAATTTCAGCGAGTACCAATCTAACACCAGCTAGGATAATATACACACCACCAGCAAACGTGATTGCCTGAATAATTGAAAATACGATAAAATGCTGACCGCCACTTAATTCTTTTTCTACATAAGCAGGCCCCGAAGCGATAGCTACAATGAAATAAAGCACCAACATAACAAGGGAAACAGCTAACGAAGAATCTCTTAAGAAGCTTAAGCCTTGCGGGAAGTTGATGTCTTCTGTTGTTTTTTCTTTATTACCTACCAAAGAACCAATCCAAGCGGAAAATACATAGCCAACAGTACTAAAATGTCCAAACGCTACATCATCAGTTCCCGTAATCTTACGCATTGTTGGTTGTGCGATTGCGGGGAATAAAGCCATAATGAATCCTAGAATAATTGAGCCAACGATAACGAGGGAAACCCCTTGCATACCGCCAACAGCCAAAATGGAAGCAATCATACAAGCCATATATAAAGTATGATGACCCGTTAAAAAAATATATTTTAGTGGAGTAAAACGGGCAATTAAAATATTCATCACCATACCAAAGGCCATAATCAACGCTGTTTGGGTACCATACGTTTTCAAAGCCATCGCAACGATCGCTTCATTATGAGGTACTACACCATTAATGTTAAAACCATGCTGGAACATTGCGCCAAAACTTGATAATGCACCAACAACGATTCCAGCACCACCACCAAGAATAAGGAAACCTAAAATTGTTTTAATCGTTCCTTTAATAATATCTGCACTACTTTTCTTTAAGGCTATGAGACCAATCATGGAAATTAATCCAACTAAAATTGCTGGAACACTAAGAATATCAAGTATAAACTGCAACATCTTATTCACCCTCTCTTTTATTTTAATCTACTAAGGCGGCTCCAATTTTTTCTTTTAACTCATTCTTATCAATCATGCTGTTTAACGATACTACTTTCCCACCTAAGGACGTTAATTGCGATGCAATATCACGCGTACCGACATAGATATCTGCTTTAATACCCGAAGCTGATGATAGATCACTATGATCTACGGTAGCCTCTACTCCTAACTCAGCCAATACTTTTTTAATGTTCATTTCAATCATAAAACTACTACCAAGACCACTACCACAACATACTAAAATTTTCATGCTAATCCCTCCTACTTTTTATGTAAATTAATTGGAATACTGCTTGATGATATTGATCACAGAACTCACCTGACTAGCAGACATAATTGCTTGCATATCTTTTTGATTCGAAAATAGCTCCATCAGGCTTGATAATAAAGATAAATGTACTTTATTATCTGTTGTTGCAAATGTAAAAACTAATTTAACTGGATCGTTTGTTATATTGCCAAATACAACTGGCTTTTTTAAGGTAACTAAACTAATAGATACCTCCTTCGCTCCATCTTCGGGCCTAGCATGCGCCAAGACAATTCCTGGTGCAACTACCATGTATGGTCCGAAGTTTTCATGATGATGGATAATTGCCTCTACGTAACTTGGTTCTATACACTCTTTTTCTAATAGCAGCTCAGCTCCCGCTTTTACAGCATCCTTCCAATTATCACAGACAACATTTAATCTGATATAATCACACGTTAAAAAATCAGCTAACATAACTTATTACCCCGTTTTATAAAGATTTAAAATCCTCATTTTCTTCCTTTAATGTAAAATTTCTAATCAACGATATGACTTCCATTTTATCCTTGCATCTTCTCAACATTTGCATTGCCACATGATCATTAAAAATCTGCCACAATTCATAAAGAACTCTTAAATGTGATTTATAATCTACTGCACCAAACGCAAAAATCAAATCTACCGGATCATTGACCGAGCTACCAAAATTCACAGGGCTCTTCAGTCTTACCATACTGAGACATATCTTATTCACACCATCTTCACACCTCGCATGTGGCATCGCCAACCCCGGCCCAATCACAATGTAAACGCCCATTTTTTTCACACATTGAACCATACTATCTACATATCTTTTTTCAACCGCTTTTACAGCTACCAATAACTCTCCTGCTGATTTGATTGCCTCTTCCCAATCTACTGCCTCCACATCGAGTTCAATAGTTTCTGGTAACAGTACATCTTGTAAGGACACTTCATTTAGATGCTTCGTATCTACTTTTTCTACGGCTGTAAATTTCTTATTGTAGAAATACTGAATTTGATTTTCAACTACTGTAATGCCTGCCTCAGACAAAATAGGAGATACCTGCAAAACAGCAACATGTTCGAGTTTGAGTGCTATCGTACTAATGACAATATCAATATCTTCTAATTCCGTTTCCTTCATTTCATAAACGGATACTGTCTTTTTGATATCTAGGTAAGGCATTCGATTTTTTAACGTAATTGCCAATAAATTTGCTGTCCCAAGGCCATTTCCGCAAACGAGCAATACTTGCAGTTTTTTTAACGTGCGAATCTTCTTACGTTCAATCGCACCACCTAAATGAATCGTTAAATAGCCGACTTCATCTTCCGATATCTTTACTCCTAAACTGCGCTCGATCTCCCCAACAGCTCTTAAGGCAATCATAAATAAGTTGCTATACTGCTCTCTTATTTGTGGCAATAATGGGTTAACCAATTCCATACCATACTTGGCTCGCTCAACTGCTGGTTGTAAATGGAGTGCCAGATTATACATCAATTCCTCATCATCTAAATAGATATCGCCTAACCACACCTGACAATGCTCAACAAAGGTCTTTGCGATATTCAATGAGACTAGATTTACCGAGTTATGCTCGAGTGTTATATTCTTTTCATCGGAAAAAATGTAAATCTTACTGCTCAGTAATTTTTTAGTAATAAACCGACTTTCCATTCTATCGCCAACTGTTTCATTATATTTAGAAAGCTCTATAACAATTTTTTTCGAAAAACCCTCTAGTAACTTAAATTGATAATGATCCAGTCGCTGACTTTCTACATTTAAAATTTTTTTATTCATATTCAATCTTTTTAATTGTACAATGAGTGCCAGTACCATGTGATTGATCGAAAAATCATAGCAGGGTAATTTATTCTCATTGACTAAACCAATAAAAAATTTAGCGATTTCCTTTACTGGCAATCCCTTTGCATATTCCCGAAATAAGATGACTTCGTATGAAGAATCGTCTCCACAAATATCAGTAGCCCCAAAATCATGTAAGCAAGTAGCAAAAATATGAATTAATAAATTACGAATTGCTTCTTCGCTACCTTCCACCCATAAACCCAAACCTCGTTTAGAACAAAGATTTAATTGGTGCTCAGCCAATAATTTTTTTACACTTTTTAAATCCGTAAGCAAGGTACTTCTACTAATCAATAGTTTTACGGCCAAGTGTTCTGTAGAAATATACGTGTTATCATTTAAAATATTCACTATAATTGCATTACAACGCTCTTCTTTACTCAATACGTATTCGTAATAGTCTGACCAGCTAGCATTTTGCTCTTTTGCTTGATTTTCTGCGATTGATTCTAGCCAAATCCCCTTTTGAGCCTTTTTGCAAAGCACCTGTCCTTTTTTTAGCAATTCACCACCAATAGCATCTAGATCATAACGAACCGTTCTTTGGCTTACCCCAAGGATCTGCGCGATTTTTTCTACAGTAAGTGGAGCCTTGCTAAAACTTGTTTCGAGCAACTTCAGTAACTCTTGTCTACGTGTATTAATAATGATATGGACCAGCCCCTTATGCAGAATGTTCTGTATATTTACATTCTAATAAGTTTCCTAACCTAGAACAAGTTTAATAATTGTCACATTATTCTTGCAATTTTTGCTACGATTAAACTATATACATGAAACATGATTTGGGCTAGAATAAATTAAAGGCTGTTGCAAACTTGCAACAGCCTTTTGGCATATTTTAAACTTATAAATTTATAGCATTAGCGTTCGCTAGCGCAACTTTTGCTTCACGAATCATCGTTTCAATAATATCTTTTGCCGGTTCCACTTTTCTTAACGATAATAAACTTTGCCCTGCCAGCACCATACCATTTTCAACATCACCATCGATCGCCGACAGTTTATTCGTGCCAGTAGCAAGTTTAATGAGCTCTACTTCTGGAGTGCCTTTTCTTTCCAATTCAACAAAATTCAATGAGAATTTATTTTTCAATCCCCGCACACCATGTCCGATGGATTGTCCCGTTACGATAGAATCTGTATCAATTGCTTCTATTAGTTTATCTTTTACATTATTATGTACTTTACATTCCTCAGCAAGCAAGAAACGCGTTCCCATCTGCACCCCTGCTGCCCCCATAATTAAAGCCGCAGCTAGTCCACGACCATCTGCGATGCCACCAGCAACAATGACCGGAATCTTCACCGCTGGAATAACCTGTGTCATCAGTGGCATTGTTGTAATCACGCCAATATGACCACCTGCTTCCATCCCTTCAATGATGATCGCATCAGCACCAGCAGCTTCAACGCGTGTTGCAAGTTTTACATTTGGAACAACAGGAATTATTTTTACGCCTGCCGCTTTTAACTTTTCAAAAAATGGCACTGGATTTCCTGCACCTAGTGTTACAAACGCAACCTTTTCTTCACAAAGAAGATCAATAATTTCTTCTTTGTTGGGAGACATCAATTGTACATTAACCCCAAATGTTTTATCAGTTAAAGTTCTAGCCAATTTAATCTGTTCTCTGACGAAACTAACATCACGACCACCAGCGGATATAATACCTGCACCACCAGCATTGGATACAGCAGCAGCAAGATTCGCTTCAGAAACCCAAGCCATTCCACCTTGCATAATTGGATATTTAATATTAAGTAGATTTGTTATAGTATTACTCATCATAATCTCCTTCTAATAATAAGTCTTTTCTTTATTTTAACATAAATTACTAGATATATTCACTATATATTTATCATTATTCTACAATTATCAAAACAAAGAATCAGATAAAAACCTTTACTTTCATGACTTAACAAATTATAATAATAAATTGTACGATAATATCTAATTCTATAGAGTGCCTATCAAACCAAGCTAAGGTTTTGACTTGTCATCCTATCAATTTTTGAGGAATATGTTGCGCCTCAAGATCATTATTTAATTTATTAAAGGGGCGATATTTTAGTGAAAATTCTTGCTAGACACTTAACTGTCGATATGTATGGTTGCAAATCAAATAATTTAACTAACCTTGTAGCTTTTAAAGAAACCATCAAAAAAGCTGTGGAAGAATCCAATATGACTTTGTTAGATGAAAACATGCAATTTCTTGAAGGCGATCAACTATCTGCCTTAGTCCTCTTACATGAAGGTCATATTAGTATTCACAATTATCCAGCTTTAGGTTATACAGCAATTGATATTTTTACATGTAGTGAAAATACTCGTCCAGAAAGAACA
>Ga0316613_10001253_pt1 | contig 17547 bp, 13 predicted proteins | sample OWC_soil_day10_C_2_FD_207647 | JGI IMG/M metagenome (GOLD analysis project Ga0316613, IMG submission 207647) | Wetland soil microbial communities from Old Woman Creek delta, Ohio, United States - OWC_soil_day10_CT_b | ecosystem: Environmental > Terrestrial > Soil > Wetlands | place: USA: Ohio...
CGACCTGACGATTAAAGTTGACGATGTCGAAGACGTCGAAGTCGGCAATCGTGAAACGCCCGATTCCCATCCGGGCCAGCGTCAGCAAATGAACGCCGCCGACACCGCCCAACCCACCGATCGCAACTCGGGAATTTCTCAGCTGTTCCTGTTCTTTTTCGGTAACCCACCCGATATTTCGCGAGAAAGCCATTTCGTAATCGAATGTCTTCATGATGAGTCCGCCTAAGGGGTTTGTCGTATGATAGAAGCTCCGGCACTAAATCTAGACTAGCAGACGAATAGAATCCGATGAATAGCTTGATCGCCGATTTTCGCCTTGCCTTAAGGAATTTAAGGCGCAATACGCAGCGAACGCTGGTTGCTACGCTGACCGTGGCATTCGGGATCGTGGCGTTCCTGCTGGCAGGCGGTTTCATCTCGTGGATATTCGAACAGATGCGCGAAAGCGCAATCCATTCGCAGTTCGGACATGTGCAGATTGTCCGCCCGGCGTATTTCGAAAAGGGAATTGCCGATCCCTATGCTTTCCTTCTTCCCGACCAGGCGAGTGAACAGCAAGTCGTGGAAAAGATGCCGGGTTATCAAAGCCTTGCTCCACGCCTGGCGTTCAGCGGCCTGATCAGCCATGGCGATACGACGATAGCATTCATCGGCGACGGAATCGATCCGGTGCGCGAAAAACCGGTCAGTACCCAAGTGAATGTCGTTGAGGGCCGTGAGCTGTCGTCGGCTGACGAGAGTGCGGTTTTCCTGGGGGAGGGGCTGGCGAGGAGCATGGGGGTTGCGCCCGGGGATATGGTCGTATTGTTGGTCACCGCGGCGAATGGCAGTCCGAGCGCCGTTGAGGTCAAGGTTTCCGGCACCTTTGCCACCACGACCAAAGAATACGATGATTCGGCGCTGCGGTTGCCGATTCAGGTGGCCAGGAAACTGATGAAAGTGAAAGGGGCGACCTCCTGGGTTGTTCTGCTCGACGAAACGGAGAAGACGCAAGACGCCGTTGCGTACCTGGAGCAAAAATTGCCGGCAAAACAATTCGAAGTCGTTCCGTGGTCGCGGCTGGCGGATTTTTACAACAAGACGGTTGTGCTTTTTTCGAAGCAGGTCAACGTCGTCAAATTCATCATCGGGATCATCATCGTCCTGACCATTTCGAATACCCAGATGATGAGCGTGCTGGAACGCACGACAGAAATAGGCACAAGTCTGGCCATCGGATTGCGGCGAATGACGGTGATGAGAATGTTTGTCGCCGAAGGGGCCCTGATTGGCGCGGTGGGCGGCGTTGCGGGCGTGCTGCTCGGGTATCTGTTGGCGGCGATCATTTCAGCCATAGGGATTCCCATGCCTCCGCCACCAGGAATGGCTCACGGCTTTCAGGGCGAGATACTGATCATGCCGCAATTGGCGGTGGACGCATTTATCCTGGCGGTTCTGACCACCTTTGCCGCAAGCATTTTGCCCGCCTGGAAAGCCAGCCGCATGGTGATTGTTGACGCGTTGAGGCAGAACCAATGAAATCCGGTATCTTCCAACGGCTCGCGTTTGCCTTGCGCAACGTCTTTCGGCAACGGGTGCGTTCGGCGGGAACGCTCGCCGCGATCGGGCTTGGGGTCGCGGGGTTGATTCTGGCGGGAGGGTTCGTTCAGGACATTTTCATTCAGTTGGGAGAGGCGGTCATCCACTCCCAAAGCGGACATATCCAGGTGGCGCGCAAGGGATACCGCGAAGGGCGCATACGCTCGCCGGAGTCGTTTCTTATCGATCGGCCTGATGACGTCAAGAAGACAATCAACAGTATCCCGGGGGTTCATCTGACTTTGGCGCGGCTAGGTTTTTCGGGTGTCATCAATAACGGCAAGCGCGATCTTGGAATCATCGGTGAAGGTGTGGAGCCTTCTGCTGAAGAGGAATTGGGGACGTATCTGCAATATATCGAGGGACGCCCCTTGAAAGAAAGTGATAAAGATGGCATTGTCATGGGTCAGGGCGTTGCGAAGTCACTTGGCATTAAACCTGGCGACCGGGTTAGTCTGGTCATCAGCTTGGCTCAGGGGGCGGTCAATACGCTGGATTTTGAAGTGATCGGCGTCTTCCAGAGTTTTTCGAAGGATTTCGACGCGCGAGCCATTCGAATTCCGCTTGGCGCAGCACGCGATCTCATGGACAACCATTCAGCACATTTGATGGTTGTACTGCTTGATAAGACGGAGGATACGGAGAAGGTTCTTTCCCTGCTGAAACAGAAACTCGAGCCGCAAGGTTTTGAACTTGCCCATTGGCGGGAGCTTTCGGATTTCTACGACAAGACGCTGAAGCTCTATGACCGGCAGTTCGGAGTGTTGCGGCTGATCATATTGCTCATGGTGTTGCTGAGCGTCACCAACAGCGTCAACATGACTCTTTTCGAGCGCACTCGCGAGTTTGGAACGCTGCTGGCCTTGGGAGACAAACCGAAGGACGTTTTCCGATTGATCATGACGGAAAGCGCGCTGCTCGGTTTGTTCGGCTCGACTATCGGAGTACTGGTGGGCTGCGCGGCGGCTATGCTCATTTCCGCCATTGGCATTCCGATGCCACCGCCACCGAATGCCAATATCGGTTACACCGCCTTTATCCGTCTTGTACCGGTGGAAATCGCGCTTGCCGGATTGATCGGGTTTGTCGCAACGTGCCTGGCAGCCGTTTTGCCGGCACGTCGCGCGTCGCGCCTGAACGTGGTTGATGCACTCAGGCAGGGAGTGTGACTTATTTGGTTTCTCCGGAACTGGAAGCGGGTTATTTTCCGGGAATCGATGTGTTGCGGCTTTGCTATTTTTAGAATGAATAACAAGTTTATTTATTTAAATCAGTGGTTTTTAGATAAGATTTAATCCAGAATGTTATCTTCCTTTTATGAGTTGGTTGCTGCTTAAGGAGAATGAAATGTCAGTCAGCCTGAAAAACGGTGTCGTCGCAGTAATCCGCTGGATTGTGATCGGAATGATGGGTGCTGCGGTTTTTGGTTGCGCAACGAATTCGATTCCTCCCGCGCCTGCGAGTGCCGCTTCTTCCAGTTACAACTACATCATCGGACCGGGAGATTCGGTCAATATCGTGGTCTGGCGTAATCCCGAACTCTCGATGTCGGTTCCCGTTCGTCCCGATGGCAAGATTGCGGCACCGCTCGTTGAGGATCTCGTCGCCATGGGCAAGGATGCGACAACGCTGGCTCGCGATATCGAGAAGGAACTTGGCAAGTACATCCGCGACCCCGTGGTGACCGTTGTGGTCACCGAGTTTGTCGGCCCCTATAGCGAGCAGATTCGCGTGGTCGGTGAAGCTGGCAAGCCGCAGACGCTGCCGTACAAGCAGAAGATGACGCTGCTGGATGTGATGATCGCTGTCGGAGGACTGACCGATTTTGCCGATGGAAACTCGACGACATTGCTCAGAACGGTTGAGGGAGACAAGCAATACAGCGTTCGGGTCGCGGACCTGATCAAGCGCGGTGACGTCTCGGCGAACGTCGATATGAAGCCGGGTGATGTGCTCATCATTCCGCGTAGCTGGTTCTGATACGCCTGCTATCTGGATTCGCATTGTGCGCAGTGCAGTGTGTTTTGCGCGCAATGCGGTTTTCAACCCTTGATGAAACGATTGACCGATGGATGAAATTCTCCGCCAGGCAACAACCATCCTGAGAGGAATGTGGAAACATCGCTGGCTGGGACTCGTCGTGGCATGGGTCGTGGCGGCGTTGAGCACCGTGGTTGTTTTTCGCATTCCGGACCGGTACGAGGCATCGGCCCGGATATTCGTTGATACCCAGTCGATACTGAAGCCGCTGATGTCGGGATTGGCAATCGAGCCCAATCTCGACCAGCAGATCATGATCCTCAGCCGGACGCTGATCAGTCGCCCCAATGTAGAGAAACTGATCCGCATGGCGGATCTCGATCTCAACATCAAGACGAAGGCCGGCCAGGAGGAACTGATCGACGACTTGATGAAAGCGTTGACGATCAAGAGCACATCGCGTGACAACCTCTATACGCTGGCCTATAGCGATCCGGAGCCGGAGCGCGCCAAGCGTGTGGTTCAGTCGCTGGTGTCAATATTCGTCGAATCGAGCCTTGGAGATAAGCGCAAGGATACCGATACCGCGAAGAAATTCATCGATGACCAGATTCTCGTCTACCAGAAAAAACTGGAAGAGGCGGAAAATCGGCTGAAGGAATTCAAGCTGAAGCATATTTCTGCTCAAACCTCCGAGGGTAAGGACTATTTCGGGCGTATTGGCGAGGTCAGTGCGTTACTGGAACGCTCCCGGCTTGAACTGCGCGAGGCTGAAAACTCACGCGATGCGTTGAAGCGGCAAATCGTTGGTGAAGAACCCAACCTGTTGCCTGACGCGCCAGAGCTCACTTCCGGTGTTTCCGTGCCAGAGATCGATGGCCGTATCGATGTATTGAAGCGTAACCTGGATGGTTTGCTGCAGCGTTATACCGACCGCCATCCTGATGTCGTCGGCACACGCCGGATGATCCAGGAGCTCGAGGAGCAAAAGCGAGCGGAAATCGCTGCTCGCAAGAAAGTGGCCGTTTCGAGTCCGGCTTCGGTTGCCAACACCAACCCGGTATATCAGCAGTTGAAGGTATCCCTGGCAGAGAACGAAGCGACTGTCGCCTCGTTGCGCGTGCGTGTAGCCGAATACCAGAGTCGCTACGATCAGCTGAAGGATTCGATGAAGATGATTCCGCAGATCGAGGCAGAGCTGGCTCAGCTAAATCGGGACTACGACATCAACAAGAAGAACTATGAAGGTTTGGTTGCACGGCGCGAGTCGGCGACGATTTCGGGAGAAATGGACGCCTCTGCGGCCGGCGTCGACTTTCGCCTGATCGATCCTCCCCGTGTCTCGCCCAAACCGGTATATCCAAACCGTTTGCTGTTGTTGCCGCTCACACTGTTGTTGGCGCTGGGCGCCGGATTCTTTGTTCCGTTCGCGGCAAGCCAGATTCGTCCTGTCTTTTTTGATGCGCGTGCGTTGCGTGATGTTACCGGCTTGCCGTTGCTTGGAATCGTTTCCAGTAAGGTGACCGCATCGGATGTCGCGAAAGAGAAAAAACGTCTCAGGCAGTTCATTGCCGGAGTCGTATTGTTCGTGTGCGTCTACGGCGTGGGTATTGCGTTGTTGGCCTTGTTTTCCACCCGTACTGCTTGAGGTATAGCGATGAGTCTTATTGAACAAGCAGCGCAACGTCTGGAGCAATTGAAGAAAGCGGGAGTCGAGGTTCCCTCTTCATCCCAGGAAGAGACTGCGGAGAGCAATCCGAAACGTATCGATGCTGCCGCTACTCCGGTTGTCGCTGAGGTTATGAGCGCGAAACCGGTCGAGCCTGTGCCTCCTCCGGTGATTCAGACTCCTGAAATGTCGATGTCGCGCCGGGTCGATATCAGTCTCGATGTGCTCGCCGCGTCCGGGATCATCCGTCCCGATACGCCGCGTTCACGGCTTTCGGACGAGTTTCGTGTCATCAAGCGGCCATTAATCGACAATGCCATGGGCAAGGGAGCCTCCCGGATCAAGGATGGCAACCTGATCATGGTCACGAGTGCGCTCCCCGGGGAAGGGAAAACCTTTACTGCCTTGAACCTCGCAGTGAGCATTGCGATGGAAATGGACAATACGGTGATGCTGGTCGATGCCGACGTGGCTCGCCCGACCTTACTGAGCCGGATGGGGTTGGCGCCGACGAAAGGATTGCTTGATGTCCTGGTCGACGATTCGATCTCGTTATCACAAGTGTTGTTACGGACCAATATCGAGAAACTGACTCTCTTGCCGAGCGGAACGCAGCATGCCCGGGCAACCGAGCTTCTCGCAAGCGATGCGATGGTGCGGTTGCTGGAGGAAATGTCCAGCCGCTATTCCGACCGGATCATTATTTTCGATTCCCCCCCGCTGTTGGTGACTACGGAGGCGAGAACTCTGGCAACGCACATGGGGCAGGTCGTCGTCGTTGTGAAATCGGAGGGAACAACACACTCCGACGTCAAACATGCTTTGGCTGCGATTGAGTCGTGCCCGGTGCGGCTCATGCTCCTCAATCAGGCAAAAACTGCAAGCAAGGATGAATATGGCTACGGGTACGGCTATGGGTACGGCTATGGCTATGGCAGTTCGGCGTAGTTTCGGCGTTCTGTTTTCGCTCGGAACCGGCCTCGGACTATTGGCAGGGCCGGTTCAAGCCGGTGAGTGGAAAATTACGCCATCCGTTTCGCTTGAAGAAACGGCGACGGACAACGTCGATCAAGTCGAAAAACACCGGACCAACGACTGGATCACCGATATTTCGCCGGGCATCAATATCGTTGGGAACGGAGATCGCGCGAAGCTGCGGTTCGATTACCGGATGCACAACCTGTACTACGCCAACGATTCGTCGCGAAACAACATCCAGAATTCGCTGAATGCCCTCGGTACGCTGGAAGCCATCGAAGACCTGTTTTTCATCGAAGGCAGCGGCTCCATTTCGCAGCAGAACCTGTCGGCATTCCGCGGTTCGACGTACTCCGATGTCGACACGAACAACAGCAACAACACGACAGAAACCAGCACCTACCGGATCTCCCCGTACTTCAAGGGGATGCTTGGGGCTTCGACGGATTACATGTTGCGTTACAATCTGAGCAAGACGACATCGGACGAAAGCACATCGTACGACACAGAAACAAGGGAAGTGGTCGGCAGACTGTCCGGTGTCACGAGGTTCACGAAACTCGGGTGGGCGGTTGATGGGAATTCGCAGAAAAACAAGTTCGATGCCGGGCGCGATACCGAGGCCGATCTTGTGCGCGGGACACTGACGTACTCCTTTGATCCACAATTTCGCGTTTCCCTGATCGGAGGGCGTGAATCCAACGATTACACCAGTCTGGACAAGGAGTCGCACACGATAAAAGGCGCCGGTTTTGAATGGGCTCCGACCGATAGAACGCTGCTCTCGGCTTCCCGCGAAGACCGCTTTTTCGGAAACAGCGACAACATTTCTTTCACTCATCGGACAGCCGGAACGGCCTGGAAGTACCGTCAAACGAAGGATGTTCAAACTTCAACTGACCAATCGAACGGCGCCGTCGGTACCTACTTTGATCTATTCGACAGCCTCTTCTCGTCGGCGATCCCCGATGCTGCGGCTCGTGCAGCCTACGTCAAAGCGCTTTTGCTAGCCAGTGGCATATCGCCGAACGCTCAAATGCAAGGTGGTTTCCTCACCACAGGAGTCACGCTGCAGAAACGCCAGGAATTGTCTTTTGCGCTGAACGGCGTCCGGAACACCGTTACCTTTGCTGCTACCAAGACGAGTACCCAGGATGTCTCGCAAGGAAGCGGGCTCGGCGTGTATGCCGGGACCGATTTTGCCAACCTCGACATGGTCAAGCAGCAGGGGGCAAGCATCAACTGGTCGCACAAGCTGACGGGGTTATCAACCCTGACTGGAACAGTATCCCGGCTGGAGAGCAAAGGCAGTGGGGACAACAAGGTCAGTACAGACGAGACGCAGTTCGCCGTCAATTTTCTTACCCGGCTCGGCCCCAACACCAATGCTGGTCTGGGCGCGCGTCGCATCGAAGTCGATGGGACGACGAACTATACCGAGAATGTCCTGACGGGCACCTTGTCGCACCGATTCTAGTAGCCAAAGTAGCCAATCATGTATGAATCCTACTATGGCTTGACCAGCAAGCCGTTTCAATTGAATCCGGACCCGAACTTCTATTTCGGGAGCAAGCAGCATCGGCGAGCGACGGCTTACCTGGAATACGGATTGCATCAGAACGAGGGGTTCATCGTCGTCACCGGAGAAGTCGGCGCGGGGAAAACCACCATCGTTCGCGGACTCCTCAACAAACTCGACTCCGCCAAGATGGTTGCGGCGCAACTTGTCAGTACCCAACTCGATGCGGACGACACCTTGCGCATGGTAGCGGCGGCATTCGGCGTGCGTACCAAGAATCTTGGAAAATCGGATGTGTTGCTGGCGCTGGAAGCGTTTCTTGTCGATGTGACGCGGCAAGGCAAGCGCTGCCTTCTGATCGTCGACGAGGCGCAGAACCTGACCCCGCACGCGGTCGAAGAGTTGCGGATGCTGTCCAATTTCCAGTTCGAAACGCAGGCGTTGCTGCAAAGCTTCCTGATTGGCCAGCCGGAGTTTCGCAGCATCATGCAGAGTCCGCACATGCAGCAGTTGCGTCAGCGTGTCATTGCGGCGTGCCATATTGGCCCGATGGATCTGGACGAGACCCGCGGTTATGTCGAGCATCGCCTGAAATGCGCCGGTTTCGCTGGCAACTCGCTGTTTGATGACGACGCCTATGCAGCGATTTTCAAAGCCAGCGGAGGCGTTCCGCGACGCATCAATTCGTTGTGCGACCGGGTTTTGCTCTCGGGATTCCTGGGGGGAAAGACCGAATTCAACGCGGTCGATGTCGAAGAAGTGGCCAAAGAGTTGAACGAGGAAACGCTGGCGCCAGGGCTGGTTCCGCAAGATCCTCCGGGCGTTGTTGAGAGCCGGCACTACGATAGTCGACTCACCGACACGGCGATCATGGATATCAATCTGGCCAAGCTTGAACTGGATGCACAGGCAGCAGACGAGACCATTCAAGCGATCACCGATCTCAAGCATGGCATCAATGAACAGCGAATCGTGAGACTGGAACGCAGCATGATCCGGATCGAGCGCAGTACGGCGGCAACGCTCACGCTGTTGCAGCAGTTGGTCAATTCGATCAGGGTACGGCCCTCAGAAAAGGAAGGGCAGGCATGAGCCAGAACCTTTGCCGTAATGAGCCCAGCCTGCGGATCGCCGGTGTCATCGGAAGCTAGCCGCGAAAGCCAGCAATGCATCGAAAACCGATTACAAATGCGCTGACAATCGATGTCGAGGACTACTTTCAGGTCTCGGCATTTGCTCCCTATATTCCGCGTAGCCACTGGGAAAGCAAATCGTGCCGGATTGAGCGCAATGTCGAGCGCATTTTGCACATGCTTGAAGAGCGCAAGACGAAAGCTACTTTTTTTACCCTGGGATGGGTTGCAGAGCGCTATCCAAAACTGGTGCGCAGCATCGTGGATGGTGGGCACGAGCTAGCCAGCCATGGTTATGGGCATGAACGGGCAAGCGACCTGGATGAAATGTCGTTCTTCAATGACATCGATTCGTCGCGAAAGCTGCTGGAGGATATTGCCGGGCAACAGATCAAGGGCTATCGGGCGCCAAGCTTCTCGATCGGCAAGGCAAACCTGTGGGCGTTCGATTGCCTGGAGCGGGCAGGGTATCTCTACAGTTCGAGCATTTATCCCATACACCACGATCACTATGGGATGCCCGACGCGCCGAGGTTTGCGCACAAGGTGCGCAACAGCCTTCTGGAAATTCCCGTAACCACGGCCTGCTTCTTCGAGCGTAACTGGCCGGCGAGCGGCGGCGGCTATTTCCGGCTGATGCCGTATGCCATGTCGCGTTGGTTGCTGGAGCGGGTAAATCGCGAGGACGGGCAACCGGCGATCTTTTATTTCCATCCATGGGAGATCGATGCCGATCAACCCAGGATTCCCGGAATCAGTCTGAAGACCCGTTTTCGCCATTACCTGAATCTGCACCGCACTGAAGCGCGTATCCGTTGCCTGCTGGAGGATTTTGAATGGGGCCGGATGGACGAGATTTTTCTTCCCAGCCGAAACGGGAGTGAGTAATGGAGGCTTCAATCGAGGAGCGTGGCTGTTGCGCAGCCACGTCGCTGACTATCAAGCGGTTGTCCCCCGGAGATTGTGAAGCGATCCGGCGCTGGGACGAATTCGTGTTCCAGTGTGCCGAAGCCACGTTTTTTCATCGTGCAGGCTGGCAGGAAATCGTAGGTGGCGTGTTCCGTCATCCGACCTATTTCCTTTACGCCGAGCGGGATGGTGCCATTGAGGGCGTGTTGCCGCTGGCGCATGTCAATAGCCTGCTTTTCGGCAATGCGCTCGTTTCGCTGCCTTTTGCGGTCTATGGCGGAGTCGCCGCGAGCACTCCCGAGGCTGCCGAGGCGCTTGAAACAGAGGCGCAGACGATAGCGCGAAAACTGGGGGTCGCGCATCTTGAGTTGCGCAATTTCAACCAGCGTCATGCCGATTGGCCGACACAGGATCTCTACGTCTGCTTCCGTAAGGAAATCGATCCGGATGTCGAGGCCAACATGCAGGCCATCCCGCGCAAGCAGCGGGCGATGGTGCGCAAGGGCATCAAGAACGGGTTGCGTAGCGAGATCGACACCAGCGTCGACCGATTTTTCTCGCTGTATGCCGACAACGTTCTGCGGCATGGCACGCCTGCCATGCCGAAGCGCTACTTCGCGCGGCTTCTGGAAGTATTCGGCCAGGATTGCGACGTATTGACGGTGGTCGATGTGCAAGGTCGGCCGATCAGCAGTGTCCTGAGCTTCTATTTCCGCGACGAAATCCTGCCGTATTACGCGGGCGACGACGTGGCCGCGCGCGATCTGGCGGGCAACGATTTCAAGTATTGGGAGCTGATGCGTCGCGCGTGCGAGCGCGGTATCCGGATATTCGATTACGGGCGCAGCAAGCAGGGAACCGGCTCGTATTCGTTCAAGAAAAACTGGGGATTCGACCCCAAACCCTTGTACTACGAATACTGCCTTTACCGCCGCGACAGCATCCCGCAGAACAATCCGTCGAATGCCAAGTACCGGTTGTTTATCGAGGCCTGGCGCCGCCTGCCTGTGGGCGTGGCCAACTGGCTTGGTCCGTTCATCGTGCGTAATCTCGGCTAGGTCCCCCTTCCATGAGCAACTTGCTTTATCTGGTGCATCGGCTACCGTATCCGCCGAACAAGGGCGACAAGGTCCGGTCATTCCACCTGCTCCGGCATCTGGCGGCAAAGCACCGCATTTTCCTGGGAACCTTCATCGACGATCCGGCGGATGAGGCCTATGTCGAAAAGTTGCCCGAGTTTTGCGCAGGGATGCACATCGTGCGCATGTCGCCGGGTATGGCGAAGATCCGCAGCCTGAGCGGCTTGCTGAGCAACGAGGCGTTGACCTTGCCGTACTACCGGAATGCCGGTCTTCAGGCTTGGGTCAACCGGACGATTCAGGATGAGAAGATCGACGCGGCGATCATTTTCTCGTCGGCCATGGCGCAGTATGTCGAAGGTCATCCGCGCCTGAGCACGCTGGTCGATTTCTGCGACGTCGATTCCGCCAAATGGACGCAATACGCGCCCAATCATCGCTGGCCGTTCTCCTGGATCTACCGTCGCGAGGGCGAGCGATTGTTGGCCTTTGAACGAAAAATAGCCGCATCGACCGATCATTCTTTCTTCGTCACGGAAAACGAAGTGGAGTTGTTTTTGCACTCGGCTCCCGAGTGCCGGGAAAAAGTCTCCCCCATGTGCAACGGCGTCGATTCGTACTTTTTCTCGCCCGAGCATGACCTCGTCTCGCCGTTTTCGGCAGACGAAGTCCCGCTGGTGTTTACCGGCGCGATGGATTACTGGCCAAATATCGACGCCGTCAAATGGTTCGCGGAGGAGATTCTTCCTCGATTGCTGCCGCGCTGGCCGAACCTGCGTTTCTACATCGTCGGGCGCAGTCCGACTCCCGCCGTGCAGGAACTTGCCGGTGAGCGCGTGGTCGTTACGGGAACCGTGCCCGATGTTCGCCCCTATTTGCGACATGCGTGCGTGGTTGTAGCGCCGCTGCGTGTCGCTCGCGGCATTCAGAACAAGGTGCTGGAAGCGATGGCCATGGGGTTGCCGGTGGTTGTGGCCAAGGGTTGCGGCGAAGCGGTGGACGCGGTTCCGGAGCGCGACCTGTTGCTGGCGGATGACACTGAAGACCACGTCCGACAGATTACAGCGTTGCTCGACTCGCCCGAACGGCGAGCGGAGGTCGGACAAGCCGCCCGCCGCCAGGTGGTCCTGCGGTACAGCTGGGATGCGCACCTGTCGATCATTGATCAGTATCTTGAATCGGCGCCGTCCGGTTCATAAACGCGGAAGAGCCCATGCTGAACGGAGACAACGAAAACGTTGCGGGGAAAACGTGCGCGAGCCAATGGCGGCTTGCGCTCCCGGTGCTCATCCTGACGCTCGTTGCCATTCTGGCGATCTATCGGGAAACGGCCATGTCCATGGTCGCCATCTGGGCGCGAAGCGACACGTTTGCTCACGGCTTCCTGGTGCCCGTCATTTCCTTCTGGATGATCTGGCGCGTCAGGGCATCGTTGGCAGGTTTTTATCCGCGACCGAACTATTGGGTTCTGGTGCCGCTTGTCGGAGCGGGATTCGTCTGGTTGCTCGGCGAAATGGCCACGGTCGGGCCGCTATCCCAGTTTTCGTTGACGGCCATGGTGATTCTTGCCGTTCCCGCGATTCTTGGAATGCCGATCACCCGAAGAATCGTCTTTCCGCTGGCCTTTCTTTTCTTCGCCGTGCCATTCGGCGAATTCGCCATGCCGGCGCTCATGGAATGGACAGCGGACATTACGGTCCTCGGATTGCGTTCGAGCGGGATTCCTGTCTACCGCGAAGGGCTTCATTTCGTCATTCCCTCGGGCAACTGGTCTGTGGTGGAGGCATGCAGCGGCGTGCGCTACCTCATCGCGTCATTGATGGTCGGCACGCTATTCGCGTACCTCAGCTATCGATCAACGAAGCGCCGGATGATTTTCGTGGGAATCTCGCTGATCGTCCCGATCATTGCCAACTGGTTGCGCGCGTACATGATCGTCATGCTGGGCCATCTTTCCGGCAACAAACTGGCGGCGGGTGTCGACCACCTGATCTACGGCTGGGTCTTTTTCGGCGTCGTGATCATGGCCATGTTCTGGATCGGCGCACGCTGGCGCGAAGATGAAGCGGAAGATGATTTGCCGTCCGCTGTCGTGCTCGGCAACGCGCATGATCGGTTTGGCGGCTCGGTTGTGCCCATTGCCGCCGCCGTCCTGCTCCTGAGCGCATTCTGGCCTTTTGCCGAATGGCAGATCGAACGCAACAAGCCGATGGAGGTCTCGCGCATCGAACCGCTGGCGGAGATACCTGGCTGGAGTTCCGCTCCCCAAGCGATGACGGATTGGGTTCCGCGTTTTGAGAATGCGTCGGCCTATCTGCACAGCACCTACAGTGCCGGAGATCAGAAAACGGGGGTCTTCGTGGCGTATTACCGGAATCAGAATTCGGAACGCAAACTGGTGACATCGACCAACGCATTGGTAACCAGCGATGATCGCTCGTGGATCAGGGTTAGCGGGAACGCGCGGCAAGCCGTCCTGGACAATCAATCGCTCACAATCCGGACGACGGAGTTGCGCGGGCAGGATTCCACGCGCCTGGCAGTCTGGCAGTGGTACTGGATCAACGGCCATCTGACCGCGAGCGATCACGTGGCCAAAGCGCTTACCGCGCTTAATCGTCTGCTCGGCCGGGGTGACGATTCGGCGGTGATCGTTGTGTATGCGTTTAAGGATTCTGCGGGTGGCCCCGATGCGCTGCTCGAGCGATTCTCGGTCGAAGCGATGCCGAAAATCGAGCAGGCGCTAGCGAATACCCGGAGCAAACGATGAAGGAGCAAAAAGACACCCGTCCCGTTGTTGTGCATGTCATGCATCGCTTTGATATCGGCGGCATGGAGAATGGAATCGTCAATCTCATCAACCACATGCCGGAGGATGCTTATCGCCATGTCATAATGGCGCTCACCGAAGTCACCGACTTCAAAAAACGCATCAAACGAGGGGACGTGGAGTTCATTGCGCTCAAAAAGAAGCCGGGGCATTCCTTCTGGCTGTATCCAAGGCTGTTCAGCCTGTTCAGGAAGCTGCGTCCAGCAATCGTGCATACCCGCAATCTGGGCGCGCTGGAAGTCGCCATTCCTGCCTGGGCTGCCGGCGTGCGTGCGCGCATTCATGGCGAACACGGCCGGGACTTCGACGATATCGATGGCACCAACAGAAAGAACCAGTGGATACGGCGAATCTACAGGCCGTTTGTGACTTATTACATAGTCTTGTCGCGGGATCTCAATCAGTATCTGACCAACGTAGTCGGTTTCTCCCAGCGGCGAGTGATCCAGATCTACAACGGCGTTGATGCCGATCGTTTTCACCCGGTTCCGGAGCGCGGACGTATCGAAGGGTGTCCGTTCGTCGAGCCGGACAACTGGTTGGTGGGGACCGTCGGACGGATGCAGGCGGTGAAGAACCAGACCGATCTGGCCAAGGCGTTCATCCAGGCGTTGCAGATGGCGCCGGAACTGCGAAGCTCGCTGCGCTTGGTCATGGTGGGCGACGGGCCGCTCAGGGAAGAGGCCCGCGTATTGCTGGAGCAGGCCGGGGTTGGCGATCTGGCGTGGTTGCCCGGAGAGCGCAACGATGTTCCGGAGATTCTGCGCGGACTGGATTGTTTTGTATTGCCTTCTCTTGCGGAGGGAATTTCGAACACGATTCTGGAAGCCATGGCCAGCGGGCTTCCGGTGATTGCCACCGATGTCGGCGGCAGTGGCGAGTTGATCGCTCCGAAGGAAACCGGAGTCCTGGTTCCGGTCGGGGATGTGCAGGCGCTGGCAACGGAAATGGTCGCCTTGGCCCGGCAACGTGAAAAAGCCAAAGCCATGGGGCAGGCCGGAAGGCTCGCGGTTGAAAGGCGATTCAGCATGGAAGCCATGGTTCGCCAGTACCAAGGGCTGTATGACAAGTCCCTCGGGATATCGACCCTGACGCCCCGGGTTGCCTAGCGTTATTCGAACGAAGAGAAACGGATCGAGACGATGTGTGGAATAACAGGGATTTTTGATACCCGCGGCCGGAGTGAAATCGATCGGGCCGTTCTGACGCGCATGAACGAATCACAGCATCATCGCGGGCCGGTGGAGGGCGGTTTGCACCTTGAGCCCGGTGTCGGTCTCGGACATCGCCGTCTCTCGATCATCGATCTCGCCACCGGCCAACAGCCGCTCTACAACGAAGACCAGAGCGTTTGCGTCGTTTTCAATGGGGAAATCTACAACTTCCAGGAACTGATTACTGAACTGCAGGCTCTTGGACACGTATTCCATACGCGCAGCGATACCGAAGTCATCGTCCATGCCTGGGAATCCTGGGGAGAAGAAAGCGTCAAGCGCTTTCGCGGCATGTTTGCCTTCGCCTTGTGGGATCGTAACCGCGAGACCCTGTTCCTGGCACGCGACCGCCTTGGGGTGAAACCGCTGCACTACGCGTTGTTGCCCGATGGCACCTTCCTCTTCGGTTCCGAACTGAAGTCGTTGATGGCACACGGTGGTTTGCGCAAGGAGATCGATCCTCCCGCCGTTGAAGAATATTTTGCGCTGGGCTACGTGGCCGAACCGCGCACCATTTTCAAGCAAGCCCGCAAATTGCCGCCAGCCTGTACCCTGGCGATCCGGCGCGGCGAACCGCTGGGAGAACCACGCGAGTACTGGGATGTCCGTTTTTCGCTTGATCGCAAGATCGACGAAACGCAAGCCTTCGAGGAACTGACCGAACGGCTGAACGAGTCGATCCGCCTGCGCCTGATGTCCGAAGTGCCGCTTGGTGCCTTCCTTTCGGGGGGCGTCGATTCCAGTGCCGTCGTGGCCCTGATGGCGGGGTTGTCGGACGATCCGGTGAATACCTGTTCCATCGCCTTCAGCGACCCTGCGTACAACGAAGCCGAGTTCGCAAAAATTGTGGCCGACCGCTACAAGACCAATCACTTCGTCGATGTGGTCGAGAGCGACGACTTCGATCTGATCGATACCTTGGCGCGGCTTTACGACGAGCCCTACGCCGACAGTTCCGCGATTCCTACCTACCGCGTGTGCCAGCTGGCGCGCAAACACGTCACCGTCGCACTGTCGGGCGATGGCGGGGATGAGAGTTTTGGAGGTTATCGGCGCTACAAGCTCCACTTGATGGAAGAGTCGATGCGCTCGGCGCTGCCCTTGGGCGTACGCCGCCCCGTCTTTGGCCTATTGGGAAGGCTTTATCCGAAAGCCGACTGGGCGCCGCGAGTTTTCAGGGCCAAGACGACGTTCGAGAGCATTGCGCGTACCTCCGTCGAAGCCTATTTCCACAGCATGTCGCTGATCCGCAATCCGATGCGCAGCCAGCTCTACAGCGACAGCTTTAAATCGCAACTCGGCGGTTACGACGCGATCGACGTGTTTCACCGCCACGCGGCCAAAGCCGGCACCGACGATCCGCTGGGCCTGATCCAGTACATCGACCTGCACACCTACCTGGTTGGCGACATCAATACCAAGGTTGACCGTGCCAGCATGGCGCATTCGCTGGAAGTGCGTGAGCCGTTGATGGATCACCCGTTGGTCGAGTGGCTGGCAACCCTGCCTTCGTCGCTCAAAATGCGGCGCGGAGAAGGGAAGTACCTGCTCAAGAAAGCGATGGAACCCTACCTGCCGAACGACATCATGTACCGCCCGAAGATGGGCTTTGCCGTGCCGCTGGCGCGCTGGTTCCGCGGCCCGTTGCGGCAACGGGTGCGCGATTCGCTGCTCAAGGGACAGATCGCCGAGACAGGATGGTTCAATCAGAAAACGATCGAACAGATTGTCAGCCAGCACGAATCCGGCGTTCGCGACCACAGCACACCGTTGTGGACGCTGCTGATGTATGACGCGTTCCTGCGCAACGTGATGAACGACGCGGTCGCGGCGTAAGAGGGCGGTTTGTGAGAATTCTCTACCACCATCGAACTGCCTCGAAGGATGGACAGGCGGTTCATATCGAGGAAATGATCGCCGCCATGCGTGCCGAAGGGCACGAGGTGCGCGTCGTCGCGCCGGAAATCGGCGATCCCGGGAAAATGGGGGCGGAGGTCGGCTGGGTGCAGCGTCTGAAGGAGGCGCTGCCCAAGGCCATTTACGAACTGCTCGAATTGGCCTATTCGCTGGTTGCCTACCGGAAACTCCGGGCGGCGGCTCGCGATTTCCGGCCCGATGTCATCTACGAACGATACAACCTCTACCTGCTGGCCGGCACACTGCTCAAAAAGCGTTTGGGCATCCCGCTGCTGCTTGAAGTGAACTCACCCCTGGTTTTCGAACGTTCCCGGCACAGCGGCGGTCTGGCGTTGCCGTCGCTGGCCAGATGGGCCGAAGGCACCGCGTGGCGCAGCGCCGACCGGGTTTTGCCCGTTACACGTGTACTCGCTGGCTACGTCAAGGAGTACGGCGTTCCGGAACAGCGCATTTCGGTCATTCCCAACGGCATCAACAAGGCGCATTTCGATGCGGCCTCCGATCGCGAAGCCGCTAAAGCCAGGCTCAAACTGCAAGGTCGGCTGGTTCTCGGATTTACCGGATTCGTGCGCGACTGGCACGGTGTTGATCGCGTCATTGCCTGGATGGCCACCCAGGATGCACCCCTGAATGCCCATTTGCTCATTGTCGGCGACGGCCCGGTGCGTGCCGAATTGGAAGCGCAAGCCAAGGCGCTGGGGCTGCAGGACTCCGTGAGTTTTACCGGGGTAGTGCATC
>Ga0316613_10001254_pt1 | contig 17541 bp, 14 predicted proteins | sample OWC_soil_day10_C_2_FD_207647 | JGI IMG/M metagenome (GOLD analysis project Ga0316613, IMG submission 207647) | Wetland soil microbial communities from Old Woman Creek delta, Ohio, United States - OWC_soil_day10_CT_b | ecosystem: Environmental > Terrestrial > Soil > Wetlands | place: USA: Ohio...
CGTTACTCCTCGATCAGTTGGCAGCTGCCATCACAGCGGAATATTCCCGTGCTTCTTCATGGGATTGGTATCGCGCTTGTTCTGCGTGAGCGACAAGGCCTTGATGATGCGCGAGCGGGTGGTCGACGGAACGATGACGTCGTCGATATAGCCGCGTTCCGCCGCGACGTACGGATTGGAGACGGTTTCGTGGTATTCCTCTTCCTTTTCGGTCAGGAAAGCCTTCGGATCGCCGGATTGCTTGGCTTGGCGGCTGTACAGCACCTCGACCGCCCCCTTCGAGCCCATCACCGCGATTTCGCCACTCGGCCAGGCGTAGTTGATATCGCCGCGCAGATGCTTGGACGACATGACGCAATAGGCGCCACCGTAGGCCTTGCGGGTGATCACCGTGATCTTCGGAACGGTTGCCTCGGCATAGGCGTACAGGATCTTCGCGCCGTTGCGGATGGCGCCGCCGTACTCTTGGGCCGTGCCCGGCAGGAAGCCGGGAACATCCACGAAGGTGACGATCGGAATGTTGAAGCAGTCGCAGAAGCGCACGAAACGCGCGCCCTTGACGGACGAATCGATGTCCAGCACGCCCGACAGATAGGCCGGCTGGTTGGCGACGATGCCCACGCTGATCCCGTTGTAGCGCGCGAAGCCGACCATCAGGTTGGGCGCGAATTTTTCCTTGATCTCGAAGAACTCGCCGTTGTCGACCGTTTCCAGGATCACCTGCTTCATGTCGTAGGCGGCGTTGGCGTTGTCCGGAATGATCGTGCGCAGGACATCCGACTGGCGGTCAACCGGGTCGGTACAGGGAACGATAGGCGCCGACTCCAGGTTGTTCTGCGGGATGAACGAAAGCAGGCGCTTGATGTACTCGATGGCGTCAGGGGTCGATTCCGCCGCATAGTCCGACACGCCGCTCTGCGACGAATGCATGTCGGCACCGCCGAGCTCCTCGACGGTCACGTCTTCGTGGCACACCGATTTCACCACTTTCGGGCCGGTCAGGAACATGTAGGAATTGAGCCGTTCCATGACCACGAAATCCGTCAGCGCCGGCGAATACACCGCCCCGCCCGCGCACGGCCCCATGATCGCCGAAATCTGCGGAACGACGCCCGACGCCATCACGTTGCGCAGGAAGATTTCCGAAAAGCCGGCCAAGCTCTCGATACCTTCCTGTATCCGCGCACCGCCTGAATCGTTGAGGCCGATCAACGGCGCGCCGTTCTTCATGGCCAGATCCATGATCTTGCAGATCTTTTCCGCCATCGTTTCCGACAGGGAGCCGCCGAGCACCGTGAAGTCCTGGGCATAGACATAGACGATGCGGCCATTCACCGTACCGTGCCCGGTGACGATGCCGTCGCCGGGGTACACCGTATCTTCCATGCCGAAGTTGCGACAGCGGTGCGTCTTGAACATGTCGAACTCTTCGAACGAACCGGGATCGAGCAACAGGTCGATCCGTTCGCGCGCCGTCAGGCGCCCCTGCGCATGCTGCTTGTCGATCTTGTCCTGCCCGCCACCCAGCCGGGCCTCTGCCTGGAGTTTCAGCAGGTGTTCCAGTTTCTTTTGAGTATCCATGCTAGTTTCCTGAGTAATAAAAAACCGTTCCAGCAGAAAACGTGCTCCGGACCGTCAAACCATCCGGGAATGGGGCCGGAGATTACCTGGTACGCGGATTCTGCTTTTCGTCAAGCGTTCGAATCTGAACACGAAGCGAGGCTTCCTCTTTTCGAATCCAAAACATTCTAGCCTGTAATCCGGAATTGTTCCGTACAACGCGACAGACATTTACTCCATAAAAAAATGGCAGGACGACGGCTCGTCCTGCCATTTTTGTCATTGCGCGTCCCGGATCATCCGAGCAGTGCGTCCGCCCTCACATAGCTGTAGCCGAGGTCGCGGGCCACTGCTTCATAGGTGACCTTGCCTTGCGCGACATTGAGGCCGTTGCGCAGATGCTCGTCGTCCTTCAGCGCGCGCTTCCATCCCTTGTCGGCCAGGGCAATCGCATGACCGATGGTGGCATGGTTGAGGGCGAAGGTGGAGGTGCGCGCAACGGCGCCCGGCATATTTGCCACACAGTAGTGCACCACTCCGTCGACTACGAAGGTCGGGTCCGCGTGCGTGGTCGCATGCGAGGTTTCGAAACACCCGCCCTGGTCGATCGCGACGTCGACAATCACCGCGCCCGGTTTCATGCGCGACACCATATCGGCCGTCACCAGTTTGGGAGCGGCAGCGCCCGGAATCAACACGCCGCCGATGACCAGATCGGCATCGAGGACGGCTTCTTCTATGCTGTGGGCGTTCGAGAACACAGTGTTGACCCGGTTTCCGAAGATCAGGTCGATCTGGCGCAGACGATCCACGTTCTTGTCGATCACCGTCACCCGGGCGCCGAAGCCCATGGCGATCTGCAAGGCATTCGTGCCGACCATCCCGGCGCCGATGATCACGACATGGCTGGCCGCCACGCCCGGAACGCCGCCGAGCAGGATGCCCATGCCGCCTTTGGATTTCTCGAGGTGGGCAGCGCCCGCCTGCACCGCCATGCGCCCGGCCACTTCGCTCATCGGTGCCAGCAGCGGCAAGCCGCCGCCAGGAGCCGTGATCGTCTCGTAGGCAATACAGATGGCGCCCGACTTGATCAACGCCGCCGTCTGTTCGGGATCCGGCGCCAGGTGCAGATAGGTGTACAGAATCTGGTCGGGCCGCAGCATCGCGCATTCTTCCGGTTGCGGCTCCTTGACCTTGACGATCATCTCGGACTGGGCAAACACCGTCGCCGCATCCGCCGCCAGCTGAGCTCCCGCTGCGGCATATTGGTCATCGGTCAGGCCGATGGAAGAACCGGCACCTTTCTGCACCAGCACCGAGTGTCCGCGCGCGGTCAGTTCACGCACGCTGGCGGGGGTCAGTCCAACACGATATTCGTGATTCTTTATTTCCTTTGGCACACCGATTTTCATGATTTCCTCCGGGACGTTTTTTGGGGGTTGAAAGACAACGACGCCAGTGTCATCCAAAGCCTCGGCGAATAACAGGAGTATTAAATAGTTTCATTTTTAATAATTTCAGCTAATAATCCCGTCGCTTCATCCGTGCGCCAAGATCGCCCATCTCTCCAGGATTCCGCCATGACGCCATTCACTCCCGACCTTCTCGAATGTCTTGCCGCCGTGGTGGAAGAAGGCGGTTTCGACCGCGCCGCAAAGCGCCTCTCGATCACCCAGTCCGCCGTTTCGCAGCGGCTTCACGCGCTGGAAGCCCAGGCCGGGACGATACTTGTCGTGCGCGGGCGCCCCGTGCGACCGACTCCCGCCGGACGCATCCTGCTCAAGCACGCCATGCAGATGCGCCTGCTACATGCCGACATGGAGGAGAACCTGCGAAAACTCAACCCGGGCGCGGGCAGCAACGCCCGCAACCAGGAGCGCATTTCCATCGCGGTCAACGCCGACAGCATCGCCACCTGGGCGCTTCCCGCATTCGATACGCTGATCAAGGATGGGCTGCCGCTCGAAATCATCGCCGACGATCAGGACTTCACCCAGGACTGGCTGCGCGAAGGCCAGGTGCTGGGCTGCGTGACTACGCTCTCAAAGGCTTTGCGGGGCTGCAAGGTGGTTCCGTTACAGGCGATGGAGTATGTCGCGGTTGCCACGCCAGCCACGCGGGAGAAATTCTGCCCGACGGGAATCTCTCCGCAGGGAATCCGCAAGATCCCGTTCATTGCCTTCAACCGCAAGGACGACCTGCAGACCGAATTCATCCGCAAAACGTTCCAGCTGAAGCAGGTCAACCTGCGGCAATGCTTCGTTCCCAGCTCCGAAGGCCAGGTGCGCGCCGTGCTGGCGGGCTGGGGAGCCAGCGTGGTTCCCGAGTTGCTGGTGCGCCCGCACCTCGAGTCCGGGAAGCTGATCAACCTCGCCCCCGGCGCGGCGCTCCCCGTCAACCTTTACTGGCACTGCTGGAACCTCGAATCGACGCTCCTTGATCTGCTCACCCGCGCCATCACGGGAGGCGCCAAACGCCTTCTCCAGCCGACCGGAAATGCCATGCGGAAACCGGATTGACCCGACTATCCGACCCGGAGATACTGGATACTTCCCGACCGGAACAAAAACCACCCGGCGCCTGTCAGCAACCACACCTTCCCAACACGAGTCCGTCATGTCAAAACCATCACTCAAATACCTGCAGCTCCTGTCGGAAAAGTACCCGACGATCCAGGCCGCCTCGACCGCAATCATCAACTTTTCGGCACAGCTGCAGCTTCCCAAGGGAACCGAGCATTTCCTTTCCGACATCCACGGCGAGCACGAGGCGTTCAATCACGTCATCCGCAACGGAGCGGGGGCAATCTGGCGCCAGATCGAGGAAATGTTCGGCAATACGCTCTCGAAATCGGAACGGCGCAACCTCGCCACGCTGATCTACTACCCGGAACTGAAAATTCCGCTGATGCTGCAAACGGTCGAGGACAAGGAAGAGTGGTTCCGCCTGAAACTCGTGCGGCTGGTCAAATTCTGCCGCGCCCTGACGGCCAAGTACCGGCGCTCGACGGTACGCAGCTTCCTCCCGAGCCAGCAGGCGGAGACGATCGAGGAACTGATCTACGACCAGGATGGTTCGGAATTCAAGGCGATGTATTACCAGAACCAGATCGACACCATCGTGGCAACCGGCAGCGCTCCGGCGTTCATCACCACCATCGCCGCGCTGATCCGGCGGCTGGCGGTGGAACGGCTGCACGTCATCGGCGACATCTACGATCGTGGCCCCGGTGCGCACATCATCATGGATCTGCTCATGGACTACCACGACGTGGACATCCAGTGGGGCAACCACGACATCCTGTGGATGGGGGCTGCCGCGGGCAGCGAGGCATGCATCGCCAACGTCATCCGCACCAGCCTGCGCTACGGCAACCTCGAAACGATGGAGAACGGCTACGGCATCAGCCTGATCCCGCTCGCCTCGTTCGCGCTCGAAGCCTACAAGGACGATCCCTGCAAGCGCTTCATCCCTAAGGTTTCGCCGGAAGACAATTTCACCGAGCAGGAAATCCGGCTCATGGCGCAGATGCAGAAGGCCATGGCGGTCATCCAGTTCAAGCTCGAGAGCCAGATCATCAAACGCCGCCCGCACTACAAGATGGAAGATCGCCTGCTGCTCGACCAGATCGATTTCGCGCGCGGCGTGATCAACATCGACGGCACCGAGTACCCGATGCTTGACACGCTGTTCCCGACCATCAACCCGAAGGCGCCCGATGCACTCACCGAGGAAGAACAGGCTGTCATGGAAAAGCTCAAGCTGTCCTTCGTAAACAGCCAGAAGCTCCAGCAGCACGCGCGCTTCCTGTTCTCCAACGGCAGCCTCTACCTGATCCACGACGGCAACCTGCTCTACCACGGCTGTATCGCCATGAACGACGACGGCGAGTTCCGCGCTTTCAACGTCGATGGAAAAGCCTTTGCGGGCAAGGCCTTCCTCGACCGCGTCGACCGTCTCGCGCGCCAGGGCTATTTCGCCACCGACAACCTGTCACTCAAGCAGTACGGCATGGACACCATGTGGTTCCTGTGGTGTTCCGCCCAGTCGCCGTTGTTCGGCAAGGAAAAAATGGCCACTTTCGAACGGTACTTCCTGGCCGACAAAGCGACACACGCCGAAAAACGCAATCCGTACTACACGCTGCGCGACAATGAAGACACGGCGTGCAAGATACTCTCGGAATTCGGCCTCGACCCGTCAAAGGGCTGCATCATCAACGGCCACGTGCCGGTCAAGGTGGCGAAAGGCGAGCGCCCGATCAAGGCCAACGGCAAGCTGATCGTCATCGACGGCGGCTTCTCGCGCGCTTACCAGAAGGAAACCGGCATTGCCGGCTACACGCTGATCTCGAACTCGCGCGGACTGCTTCTTGCCGCACACCAACCGTTCGAGTCGACACAGACAGCGGTATCCGAAGAGCTCGACATCGATAGCGAAACCGAGATCATCAACACGCACCCGCACCGCCTGCGGGTCAGGGATACCGACCGGGGCAAGGAAATCAAGCAGCAGATCGACGACCTTGAAGCCCTGCTGCACGCTTTCCGGGAAGGCATCATCAAGGAACAGAGCGTCCACTGACCTGCACATTCGGACGACAAGGAAATTCTCTCGCGGGACACGGCTTCGACAAGACGATCAAGGCCGTATCCCGCGCTGGCGAACGCCCCACCTGACACGCTCTCCAACCAGGCCGGCATGGTTCGCCGATCAGCGCCTTGGAATACCTTGCAGACGCTCGATCAGATCCTGCCACTGGCATTGATCACTTTCGCGCTGCTTCTGCCGCTCGACTATCTGTGGTGGAAACTGCTGAGGTGGCTCTGATTCAGCGGCGCTCCAGTTCGCCCGGCGTCCGGCCGAACAACGTCCGGAACGCTGCGATGTACGACGACGGCGAATCGTAGCCGTAGTCCAGCGCGACGCGTGTTACCGGGTGCCCCGCTTCCAACCCGCCGAGCGAGAGCATGAGGCGCAGCCGCTGGCGCCAGAGCCGGAACGACAGGCCGGTCTCGCGCCGGAACAAACGCGCCAGATTGCGCTCCGAGGCGCCGGACTGCGCGGCCCACTGATCCAGCGTTCGCCGGTCATCGGGCGTTGCCAGCAAAGCCCGCGCAATCGAAAGAAGGCGCTTGTCGCGCGGCATGACCAAGGAAAAGGCCGCCTCAGGCAGCGCCGACAGCTGATCCGCCAGCACCTGCACCAGACGCGACTCAGGACCGTCCTCCGGGTAATCGGCGGGCAGTCCGCTCGCCGCCTTGATCAGTTCGCGTACCAGCAGCGTCACATGCAATACGCGGCAACGATCGGCTCCCCACGAAAACAGTGCCGGATCAAGGTAAAAACTGCGCATTTCGACCCGCCCCAGATTGATCACCTGATGTTCCAGGCCGGCGGGTATCCACACCGCGCACTGCGGCAGGGCAACGTAATTGCCGACGGGCGTACGGATATCGAGCACCCCCTCGATGGCGTACGACAGTTGCCCCCAGGCGTGCCGATGCACCGCGCTGAAACTTCCGGCCGGCAGCGTTTCTGCGCGGGCAAACAGCGGACGCGGCAAGGCTTCGAGCGCCGGAAGGATGCGTTCGGAGCGCAACGGAGAAGGCGGCGATTCGCTCATGGCCGGTTAGCGATATTCAATGTCGGATTAGCGGCAGTCAGAAAAACACCGAATCCTTATAGTCCAGGCTCGGCCTCGATACAAGAGGTAAACAAAAGGCCACGTTCGCCACGGAGTCCGCCATGTTCAACTCGCTAACCGGTCATCTGAAACGTCTCTCCCGCGACTGGTTCCTCGCCGGCATGCTGCTGGCCGTCCTGCTCGCATCGTTTTTCCCCGACGCCGGGCGCAGCGGCGGCTGGCTGCACATGGAAAACGTCGTCGACATTGGCGTCGCCATCGTGTTTTTCCTGCACGGATTGACGATTTCCTTCGAGAGTTTCAAGGCCGGCTTGATGCGCTGGCCTGTGCATGTCGTCGTTCAACTCCTGACCTTCGCCTTCTTTCCACTGCTGTTCTACCCGTTTCAGGCGCTTTTCGGCGGCGTGATCCCGTCGGCGCTGATGCTCGGCTTCCTCTACCTGTGCGTTCTGCCATCGACGATCACCTCGTCGGTGGCCATGACCGGGATGGCAAAAGGCAATGTGCCGGCCGCGATATTCAACGCCACCCTGTCCAGCATACTGGGCATCGTGATGACTCCGCTACTGGTGGGCCTGATGGCCAGTACCCGGGGCGCAGGCGGACTCCCCCTCTTTGACACGATTCTCGGCATCGCCCGCATGCTGCTCCTGCCGCTGTTCGTCGGCCAGCTGCTGCGGCCGCTGCTCTTCCGCTGGTACAGCCGCTACAAGGCGATCACCGGCAAACTCGACAAGCTGGTCATCCTGATGCTTGTCTTTGCCGCGTTCTGCGACTCGGTCGCCGCCGGCCTGTGGCGCAATCACGGCGCGGAGATCATCGTCGTCACGCTGGCTGGCGCCGCCATCCTGCTGGCCATTGTCCTCGTCATATCCACCCTGCTGGCGCGCCGGCTGGGGTTCAACACGGAGGACGAAATCACCATCGTCTTCTGCGGTTCGAAAAAAACACTCGCGTCGGGCGTCCCGATGGCCGCGCTGCTGTTCGGAACCAATCCGTCGCTCGGGCTGATCGTCCTGCCGATCATGTTCTACCACCAGCTGCAGCTTTTCGTCTGCTCGATACTCGCCGCACGCTATGCGCGGCGACTCGCAACCGGCTAAGGTGTCTGCAGCGTGCCGTCCGCCAGACGCGTCTGCGTCCAGGTGGTGATGCTTTTCTCGCACGGATACTTCGCGGCTTCCGCCTCATCGATATCCACACCCAGCCCGGGCCTGTCGTTGGCATAGACGTAGCCGTTGCGGAATTCCGGCAAGCCGGGGAATACATCGAGCAGCGCCTCGCGCGGACCTTTCAGTTCCTGGATCACGAAGTTCGGCGGCTCGGTTCCCGACCACTCCTGCACGCCGAAATTGCGCGCCGCCAGATCGATATGGATGTTGGCCGCGTGCGCCATCGGCGACATGTCGCCGGGGCCGTGCCAGGCCGTGCGCACGCCGAACTGCTCGGCGAAAATCTGCAGCTTGCGGGCTGGCGTGATACCGCCGACCTGGCTCAGATGCACGCGGATGTAGTCGATCAACCGTTCCACGATCAGCGTCTTCCACTCGAACGGATGATTGAACAGCTCGCCCTGCGCCAGCGGAATATTGGTTTTGGCGCGCAACTGGCGCAGCCAGTCGCCCTCTTCCAGCGAAATCGCGTCCTCCAGGAAGAACAGATCGAACTCCTCCATCGCGCAAGCAAAGCGGATCGCCTCAATCGGCTTCAGGCGTTCGTGCACGTCGTGGCACAGCTGCACGTCCCAGCCGACGCGGCTGCGGATGCCCTCGAACAGTTTCAGCGTCTCGCGCATGTACTTGCGGCTGTCCAGATAGATGCCATCCGGCGCGCCCGCAGGCGCAGTGGCTGGTGCCTTGCCGTAGCCGCTCCCGCCGTAGCCGCCGCTCTGGCAGCGGATGTGCGTGATGCCCTGCTCGCGGTACTTCTGGATGTTGTCGCACAGTTCCGCCAGATCCTTGCCGTCGGCATGGCGGTAGATCGGCACGCCTTCGCGCACCTTGCCGCCGAAGAGCTGGTAGAGCGGCATGTTGGCCAGCTTGCCCTTGATGTCCCACAGCGCCATGTCGATACCCGAAATGGCGTTGTTCTCGATCGGCCCGTTGCGCCAGTAGGCGTTCTGGTGCATCAGCTGCCAGAGTTCCTCGATGGCCTCGGCGTCCCGGCCGAGCAGCAGCGGCTTGAGATACTCCTCGACGAGGCATTTCGCCGCCACGTGCCGGTAGGCGAAGGTGGCGCAACCCAGGCCGTACAGGCCGGGCTGATCGGTCTCCACCTTGACGACCACCAGGTTGATGCCTTCCGGCGCAGTCAGGATGACGCGCACATCGCGGATCAATGTTGCCACCTGGAGTTCCTTTCCGATCAGAAAGTCAGTTGCACTTTCATATGCGCTTTGCGGTCGGCCGCCATTTCGAACGCTTCGACCGCACGCTCGAACGGCAGCGTGGCGGTGATGATCGGCTTGACGTTGATCCGCCCTTCCTTGAGCAGACGCGCCGCCAGGGCGTACTCGCCGTGGAAGCGGAACGCGCCGACCACGCAGAGCTCCTTGCCGACGATGGCGTTGATCGGGAGCGGCACATCGCCCGTCTGCCCGACCTGGATCAGATGGCCGCGCGGCCGCAATACCGGCAGCAGATCGCGAATGACGGCACCCGCGCCCGTGCATTCGATGGCCACATCGAAATAGCCCTTCTCGGCGGTGAACTCGTCGGCCTTGAGGCCGAGTCCCTGCGAGACGTTGAGCGTGCGCGTGGCGCCCATTTCCCCGGCCTTCTTCAGCGCCGCATCGTGCAGGTCGATGGCCATCACTTCCAGCGCGCCTGCGTAACGCGCCGCGGCGACGACCAGCGCACCGATTGGCCCGGCGCCGGTGACGAGAATGCGCTTGCCGGTCAGCGAACCCGCCCGCTGGGTGACATGCAGGGCGACGGCCAGCGGCTCGCAGCAGGCCGCCTCGCCGAGCGAGACGGTATCGCCAACCGGCTCGCACTGGAATTCCTCGACCACGATCTGCTCGCGGAACGCGCCTTGGCTGTGGGGGAAGCGCATGGCGCTGCCATAGAACCACATGTCGGCGCAGTGCTGCTGTTCCCCGGCTTGGCAGAACTTGCAGTGACCGCACGGGCGACTGGGGTTCAGGGCGATGCGATCGCCCGGTTTGACCTTGGTGACCTTGCTTCCAACGGCCTCGACGGTCCCGGCCACTTCATGACCGGGGATGAAATTCTCCTGCAGGCGGACAACGCCGAAGCCGCCGTCAAGGTAGTAGTGCAGATCCGAACCACAGATGCCGCCGGCACCGATTCTGACCAGCACCTGCTCGTCGCCCATTTCGGCCACCGGCACGTTCTCGATGCGCAAATCCTTCGCCGAATGGAGGACGCAGGCTCTCGTTTGCATGTATTTCTCCTGAATGAAACGGTTGATTGTTGATAGAGCTTGAAAGAGTTGAACGGGTTATCAGAGGACGGACAGCCAGCCGCCATCGACGTAGATGATCTGGCCGTTGACGTAATTCGACGCCTCCGAAGCCAGGTAGACGGCCGTGCCGGCGAGTTCTTCCGGCTTGCCCCAGCGCCCGGCCGGGTTGCTGCTCTTCACCCAGGCGTCGAACTCCGGATTTTCGATCAGCGCGGTGTTCATTTCCGTAAGGATGTAACCGGGGCCGATGGCATTGGCCTGGATATTGAATCTGGCCCATTCGGCGGCCATTGAGCGCGTAAGCATCTTGATGCCGCCCTTGGCCGCCGTATAAGGCGCCACGGTGGCGCGCGCCGCTTCGCTCGTCAGCGACGCGATGTTGATGATCTTGCCGCCGCGCCCGCGCGCGATCATGCGTTTGGCGGCTTCCCTGCCGACGACAAAAGCCGCGTTCAGGTTGGTGTCGATCACCCGCTGCCAGTCCTTGAGTTCCAGCTCAACCATCGGCTTGCGGAACTGGATGCCGGCGTTGTTGATCAGGATATCGACCTCCACGCCGTCCTTGTCGAAGGATTCAAACGCTGCGATCACCGCAGACTCGTCGACCACGTCGAACGCCGCGCCGCGCGCCTTGTACCCCTGGCCCTGAAGCTTGGCCACCGCCTGGTCGACGGATTCCTGCCGACGCCCATTGACGATGACGGTGCCCCCCGCCTCGGCCAGCCCGGCCGCGAGGGAAAACCCGATACCGCGCACCGAACCGGTGATCAAAGCCGTGTGACCGCTCAGGTCGAACAGTGATGCCATGAGAACGCACTCCTTGTGCAGTGTTGAATACAGGACGATGAAAAGTGTTCAGGACGCCGCGGGGGTATCAGCCGATGCCAGGCAGTCCTGCAGATCGGCCGTTGCCAGTTCGATCAGGGCGAACGCCGCCCGCTCCGCGCCTTCCCCATCCCGCGCCACGACGCGCTCGCACAGCGCCTGGTGCATCGACAGCGATCCCGCCGGCCCGCCGGGTTTCTGCGAGACGATTTCGAAACCCCGACGCAGGACGCCGGCCAGCGCGTTGCGCATCTGCAGGATGAACTGATTCCCACACGACTCGAAAATAGCCGAATGAAACGCCAGGTCGGCGGTCACGTAGTCGCCCTCGCCCGCTACCGCACGCGCCATCTGCTCGAATGCCGCGCGGATGCCCCGGAGTTCCTCGTCGCTGGCACGCATCGCGGAAAACCGCGCAGCCGCCGGTTCGACGATGCGGCGCAGTTCCATCAGATCCTGCGACATCTGCCGGTCGTCTCCCGCCGCCAGCGTCCGCCAGGCAATGATGTCCGCGTCGAACAGGTTCCATTGCGCCGGCCCAAGCACGAGCGTGCCGACCTTGCGCCGCACTTCCAGCATTCCCTTGGCGGCCAGCGATTTGATCGCCTCGCGGATGACGATGCGGCTGAAGGAAAAACGCTCGCACAGCTCGCTCTCCGAAGGCAGGATCTGCCCCGGCTGATACTTGCCGGAGCAGATGTCCTGCCCCAACCGGTCGAGCACCTGACGCTGGAAGGTGGCGCGTGGAAAGTTTGTCGTTGAGTTCATAGGTAATATGTATCATGTAACAAATTCGCGCGTCAACGCCGGCCCCTTCCGACAACGAATTCTGTCGCGCCACCACCAAAGCAAAATCCAAAGCAGCCTTCATGGATCGGCGAAAACGAAGCGCGCAACTGATTGCCAGGATTACGAAAAGCCGCCGCAAAGAACACGCGAACGAACGCGCGAGCACCCTTTTGTCATACCCCGTACGCATAGCTTAAAACAAGCCGGCAAGCGGCTTGGGAACGCATCAGCGACCTCGCTTGACTCTGTTGTAACAAATACGTAACGTTCGTTTCAGAACTATAAATTTCGAATACGAAAAATTCGAAAAGCAATAAAAGGCAACAGGCAAACGGCAATGTCGGCTCGAACGGGAGGCATTGCCCGGACAACAGGGCGGGCGGGAAGACATGCAACGAAGCGAAGTACTCGAATCCTTGAGAACCGAGGATTGTTACGATCTATTGATTATTGGCGGCGGCGCAACCGGCTGCGGAATTGCGGTGGATGCGGCGACGCGCGGCCTGAAAGTGGCGCTGGTCGAACGCAACGACATCGCCGAGGGAACCAGCTGCCGCAGCACCAAGCTGGTCCACGGCGGCGTGCGCTACCTCGAAGCGGCGGTCAAAAAACTCGACCGCGCCCAGTACCACCTGGTCAAGGAAGCCTTGCAGGAACGTGGAATCTTTCTGCAGAACGCGCCGCACCTGGCCAACCGCTTACCGCTGGTTACCCCGATCTACAACTGGCTCGAAGTGCCTTACGTTTACGCCGGCTTGCTGCTCTACGACCGCCTGGCGGGAAAACGGAGCCTCGGCAACAGCAGCCTGATCGGCCGCAAGGAAGCACTGCGGCGCTTCCCGATGCTCAAGCACGAGGGATTGAAAGCCGGAGTCGTCTACTACGACGGCCAGTTCAACGATTCGCGCATGGCCGTCACACTCGCCCTCACCGCGCAGCAACAGGGGGCGACCATCGCCACGCACGTCGAAGTCACCGCGCTGGAAAAGGACGACCAGTGCAAGCTCTGCGGCGCCCGGCTGCGCGACACCTTCGGCGGCGAGGAATTCAGCATCCGCGCGCGCGGCGTGATCAATGCAGCAGGCCCGTTCGTCGACACCCTGCGCAAGATGGATGACGCAACGGCGGCGCCGGTCCTCAAGGCGGCATCCGGCATTCACATCGTCCTGTCCAGCCGCTTTGTTCCACCCGACACCGGGCTGCTGATCCCCAAGACCGAAGACGGCCGCGTGCTGTTCGTGCTGCCCTGGCAAGGGCATGCGCTGATCGGCACGACCGACCATCCGGCCGAAATCGTCGATCACCCGCGCGCGGAGGAAGCCGAGATCGAATACCTCCTGCGCCACATCAACCAGTACTTCGATCTTTCGGCGAAACGTGAGGATGTTCTTTCCGCCTGGTGCGGCCTTCGCCCGCTGGTGCAGTTCGACCCGTCCTCCAGCACCGCGCAACTCGTCCGTGAACATCTGCTGATGGTCAGCCCGTCCGGCCTGCTGTCGATGGCGGGCGGAAAATGGACGTCGTATCGCAAGATGGCGGAAGAAGCCGTCGACAAGGCCGTACCGCTCTTTGGCCTGCAATCGGCGAGCGCCTGCCGGACGCGCAATCTCAAGCTATTCGGCGCGCAGCATTACGCCCCGGAAATCGTCGATGTACTGATCAAGGACTACGGTCTGGCTGCCGACACCGCCCACCACCTCTGCCACGCTTTCGGCGACAAGTCCATGTGCGTGGCCCGCATGGCCAAGGATGGACTGGAAAAAAGACTTCATCCCGCGCATCCGTTCATCGAAGCGGAAGTAATATACGCAACGCGGAATGAATTCGCCGAATGCGCTTCCGACGTGCTCATCCGCAGAATCCCCCTGGCCATTCTCGACAATGCGGCCGCGCAGGCGGCCGTACCGCGCGTCGTCGCGCTGATGGCCAGTGAACGCGGTTGGGATCAGGCGCGATGCGAGAAGGAAACGGAAGCCAGCATGCAGCGCCTGCGCGAGTCGATTTGAAGGCAAGCGGAACCGATGAGCGGCCACGCAGCGCAGAGCAACAGGACAACACAACGTTTTACAGCAGGTGCAACAGTCGTATTTTCCCCAATAACCTGGAGGTCACTATGAAACGCAGAATTCTTCTTCTCTCGGCCCTGGCGATGTTCGGTGCGGCCACGCTGCCGACCTACGCCGCCGACAAGATCATCGTGAAGATCGCCGGCATGAAGCCGGACGGCGAACCCGAAACCGTCGGCATGAAGCTGTTCGCCAAGTACGTCATGGAAGCCACCAAGGGCAAATACGACGTGCGCGTGTTCCCCAACAGCCAACTGGGCAAGGAAGACGCCTACATCGCGCAGACCCGCAAGGGCATCATCCAGATGTGCGCGACCGGCACGCAGACCAGCTCGTTGCACCCGGCGATGGCGATGTTCGAAACGCCGATGCTCTACGACAACCTGGAGCACGCCCACAAGGCCATGAACGGAGAAACGTTCAAGCTGATCACCAAGGGCTTCTCCGAAAAATCCGGCATGACCACGCTCAACGCCTTCCCGCTCGGCTTCCGTCATTTCTATACCAAGAAACCGGTCAACAGCATCAACGACCTGAAGGGTCTGCGTATGCGCGTGCCGAACATTCCGCTCTACCTCGAATTCGCCAAGCAGTTGGGCCAGAGCGGCCAGCCGATGCCGTTTGCTGAAGTTCCATCCGCGCTCGACCAAGGCACCATCGACGGCGGCGACAGCCCCTTCTCCGATATCGTCGCCCTGAAGATGTACGAAATCGCGCCGAACATCACTCTGTCCGGCCACATCCTGGTGATCCACTCGCTGTACATCAACAACGACTTCTACAACAAGCTGCCGCCGGAAGACAAGAAGATCTTCGATGACGCCGCCAAGCGCTCCGCCGAAGATGTCTGGAAGATGGCCGTCGAAGGCGAGAAGAAGGCTGTCGAGGAAATCACCAAGGGCGGCGGCAAGATCGTCACCCCGAACGCCGAATTCAAGGCTGCGCTGACCAAGGCGGGCGAAGGCACGTGGAAGCTGTTCTACGACACGGTGCCGAACGCCAAGGAAATTCTTGAAAGCGTGAAGCAATACAAGTAATCACGTAGCCGACGAATCCGTCTCACGGACGGAGAACCCGGACCTCCGGGCCTGTCCCCGCGGCAACGCGGGGATGCGTTGCCCGGACTTCTTCAGATGATTGCTCTGCAGCGCGGCGCCCAAGCCCCTGCCGGAGAGAATTGTTGGTGTTTATTACGTGGAATCAGCTGTTGAACCACGTTAGTCGCGTAGTTCACGTAACTGGTGAGGTTATTCAAATGAGCAAAATATCAGCGAGGGCACAATGAGCGAACTCATGCCAGAAAAGGAGCAGGAGAACGAAAGCAAGGGCGAACTTGCTTTCCAGATCTTCTGCGCCGTGGTCTTTCTATCCATGATCGGACTGGTCTTCTGTAACGCGATGCTGCGTTACATATTCAAGGCGAGTTTCGCTCCCAGCGAAGAGTGGTCGCGCATTCTCTTCATGTACATCACCTTCTTCGGTTCGATCGAAGGCTTCTATCGCGGCCGGCATATCGCGGTCGACATGTTCACCGGCCTGCTCTCGGGTGTCACCAAGAAGACCATCGACATCATCGCCCAGCTTCTCGCGCTCGCGGCGCTCGGCTTGCTCGCCGTCGGAGGCATCTCGCTGGTGCAGCAGACCATCGACACATCGACGGTCGCCACCGGACTGAACATGGCGTTCGTCAACGGAACACTTCCCGTGATGGCGATTGCGGTGATCATCATTCGGGGACGAGAACTCCTGCAAACCATAAAACGGCCGGCATCGTCATTCCTGGCCAAGCCTAAGGAGTTCTGATCATGGAATTAGTCATCTTTCTCGGAAGCCTCTTCTTCTTCCTCTTCCTGAACATCCCGATCGCCCTGGTGATGGTGCTCTCGGCCATCGTGCTGATGCTCTACGGCGGCGACGGCGACGCGATGATCATCCCGCAGTCGATGGTCGACGGCGTCAACAACTACCCGCTGATGGCCATCCCGTTCTTCGTCTTCGCTGGCGAGATCATGGCCAAGGGCGGCTTGTCCAAGCGCGTGATCCTGCTCGCCCAGTTGATGATCGGGCGCGTCAAGGGCGGCCTGGGCTACGCCACCATCATCGCCAGCGTGATCTTTGCCGGCCTAATGGGCAGTTCCGTCGGTGAAGCCGCCGCGCTGATGGGCATTCTTTACCCGATGATGAAGGACGCGGGCTACAACCCGGGCCGCGCTGGGGGCATCATTTCTTCGGGCGCCATCCTCGGCCCGATCATCCCGCCTTCGGCCAACTTCATCCTGCTCGGCGCGACGATGGAGCTCTCCATCACCAAGCTGTTCATGATCGGTCTGGTTCCCGGCCTGATCATCGGCTTCTTCCTGCTGCTCATGTGGTTCTTCGTCGTGCGCATTGACGGCTACACGGAAACCATCACCTTCACCAAGGCCGAAGCCATCAACATCCTGAAGGAAGCCACCCCCGCCTTCATGTTGCCGGTGCTGCTGCTCGGCGGTATCCGCGGCGGCGTGTTCACCCCGACCGAAGGCGGCGCCTTCGCCGCGGTATATGCGATCGTGGTCACGGTGTTCTACTACCGCGAACTGTCGCTGCGCAACCTGCTGCGCGTAAGCGCCACAGCCGCGCGCAGCACCGCGGTGGTGATGCTCATCGTCGGCGCGGCTACGGCCGTCGGCTGGTTCATCACGGCAGCGCAGATCCCCGACCAGATGAAAGCCTTCTTCGAACCGCTGGTGCCGACTCCGACGCTGCTGCTGATCGCGATCATGATCTTCCTGTTCGCCGCCGGTATGGTGATGGACCTCACGCCGAACATCCTGCTCTTCGCGCCGGTGTTCTACCCGCTGACCACGGCCGCCGGCATCGACCCGTACTTCTTCGGGCTGCTGTTCGTGCTCAACGTCGGCATCGGCGTCATCACCCCGCCAGTCGGAACGGTGCTCTTCGTGGTGTGCGGTTCGGCCGGGATCTCGATGGGCCAGCTGGTGCGGAAGATGGCGCCGTTCCTCATCATGGAAATGGCGGTGCTGTTCCTGCTGCTGTTCTTCCCGAAACTGTCGCTCGTGCCGCTGAAGTGGCTGATGTAAGCAAACGTCGATGAATATCAACAACAAGACGTGCTTTGTCTTCGACCTGGATGGGACGGTTTACCTCGGTGACCGCCCCATTCCGGGAACGATCGACTTCATCAAGCGCAATCTGGGGCAACGGGAGATTTTCTTCCTGACCAAC
>Ga0316613_10001263_pt1 | contig 17497 bp, 8 predicted proteins | sample OWC_soil_day10_C_2_FD_207647 | JGI IMG/M metagenome (GOLD analysis project Ga0316613, IMG submission 207647) | Wetland soil microbial communities from Old Woman Creek delta, Ohio, United States - OWC_soil_day10_CT_b | ecosystem: Environmental > Terrestrial > Soil > Wetlands | place: USA: Ohio...
CATCGACAATCGCACCATCGGCGCGTTGACGCTGTACGCCAGCGAAACCGACGCCTTCAACAGCAAGGAAATCGAATTGCTGGAGGAAATGACCCGCAATCTGGCGATCGGCATCCAGATGATCCGCACCCAGCAGGAACGGGATGATGCGAAGGCCGAAACGTATGCCAAGAGTGCTTTCCTGGCCAACATGAGTCACGAGATCCGCACGCCGATGAATGCCATTCTCGGCATGACCTACCTAGTGCTCAATACCAACCTGGAGCCAAAGCAGCGCGACTACCTGCAAAAGATCCAGTCTTCCGGCCAGCATCTGCTCGGCATTCTCAACAACATCCTGGACTTCTCGAAGCTCGAAGCCGGCAAGATGAAGGTCGAACATATCGAATTCGATCTGGAGAAAATCCTCAACGATGCCGCGAACCTCAACGCCGGGCGCGCCGCAGCAAAGGGTCTGGAACTCGTCATCGACATCGCCCCGGACGTGCCGCAGCGCCTGATCGGCGACCCGATGCGCATCACCCAGGTGCTGGCCAATTATCTTGGCAACGCCGTCAAGTTCACCGACCGGGGAGGAATCACCTTGCGTGCGGAACGGCAAGGCACGGGGGAAAAACGCTTTTTGCTGCGCCTTTCGGTAAGCGATACCGGCATCGGCATCGACGACGAACAGCGCCAGCATCTCTTCCAGAGCTTCCAGCAGGCCGACAGTTCTATCACCCGCAAACACGGCGGCACGGGGCTGGGGCTCGCGATCTCGAAAAGCCTGGCCACCCTCATGGGCGGCGAAGTCGGGGTCACAAGCGTCCCCGGCGAAGGCTCCACATTCTGGTTCACGGCGCTGGTCGACGCGTGCGACACGGCGGCCCGCCCCCTGCGGCCCTCTCGCGATTTGCGCGGGCGGCGGATTCTGGTGGTTGACGACAACCCCGCCGCGCTCCAGGTCATGGGAGAAATGCTGCGCAGCATGTCGTTCGTCCCCACCACCGTCGCTTCGGGCGCCCTGGCGCTGGCCGAACTCGCGCAGTCAAACGCGCTGGAGGCCCCTTACGACGCCGTTTTCCTCGACTGGAAGATGCCGCAACTGGACGGAGTCGAAACCGCCAGAAAGATCCGCGAACTCAACCTGCGCCAGCCTCCGCTGCTGCTGATGATCACGGCCTACGAGCACGATGACGTCGCCCTCGCCGCCCAGGAGGCCGGCATCAAGGCAACGCTCACCAAACCGGTGACTCCCTCGCTACTGTTCGATGCCATGATGGACGTCTTCGGCTCGGACCCGCCGGTCATTCTCCCGCCTGCCGCGCAGCCGGCAGCCACCCGGACCGCCGCACGCGCCCTGTCGGGAACCCGTGCCCTGCTGGTCGAAGACAACGAACTAAACCAGGAGGTGGCCGTGGAACTCCTGCGGAGCATGGGTATCGAGACCGATCTCGCCGCCGACGGCGCCGTCGCCCTGGAAAAAGTGCAGCACCAGCCTTACGACATCGTGCTCATGGACATGCAGATGCCGGTCATGGACGGCCTCACCGCCACGCGCGAAATCCGCAAGCTAAGCGGATTGAAGGAGCTGCCGATCGTCGCCATGACCGCCAACGCAATGGTCGGCGACCGCGAACGCTGCCTCGCAGTGGGCATGAACGACCATATCGGCAAGCCCATCGATCCCGACGAACTCATCAACAAGCTGCTGCAATGGGTGAAACACGCCGGGAAACCGCTGCCAGGCCCCGTCGAAGCGACGCGGATATCGCTGGCCGACACGCCCGTGGATCTGCGGCAGCTCACCGCGTTCGACGCGCGGGAAGGCATCTACCGCATCGGAGGCAAAGCCGAAGCCTACCGCACGCAGCTCTACCGCTTCCGGGAACACTACGCCGGCGCGATCGCCGAACTGCGCAGACGGATGGCCGAGCAAGGCAACGAAGAAGCCGAACGCTACTGTCATTCGCTCAAGGGAGTCACCGGCAACATGGGCGCCCACGCCTTGCATGAAAAGCTCGCCGCCATCGACGAACACCTCAAACAGAATCAGCCTCCCGGCACCGAGCTGCTGGACGAAGCCGAAACACTGCTGCGGCACGCCATCGAAGAAATCGACGATCTGAAGACCTCTGGAGCGCAGCCACGCAAAGCGCCCGCCGCTCCGCTCAGCAACAGCGCCCTCGACGCCCTGCTCACCCGCCTTGCCCACGCGCTGGAATACGACCTGGGCGCTGTCGAACCGCTGCTCGCCAAGCTATGCGCTGGCGTGGCTGAAACCCCGCTGGAAGCACACGCCAAAGCCCTGGCCGTCCTTGCCGACAATTTCGACATCGATGGGGCATTGGCGAAGGTGGCTGAAATGCAATCGTCACGACACGAATCGGCAGGATGAACCACGCAGGCGGATTCGACCGCCCATACCGTGAACAATCAATGCGTTGGAATGGATGTTTCATGATGAAAACCATCAAACCTCTGATTTTCGTTTTCGCCTGCACCCTCATCGCGCTTGGCGGGGGGTGCGAAGACAACAACTGGCGGACGGCGCGCCGCGTCGTCACCGTCGGGCTTTACGAAAATGCCCCGAAAATCTTCACCGACGAGAACGGTCGTCCGCGCGGGCTGTTTGTCGAGTTGCTCGAAGAAATGGCAAAGGCTGAACAATGGCGTCTGCGTTACGTGCCTTGCAAATGGGCCGATTGCCTGGAAAAACTGCAACGCGGACAGATCGACCTGATGCCCGACGTGGCTTTTTCCAATGAGCGCGCGCAGATATTCGACTATCACACCGTTTCGGTAGCCAGCAGCTGGTCGCAGGTCTTCAGCCATCCGAACCGCAAGGTGTTCACGCTGGCCGACCTCGACGGCCAGCGGGTTGCCATCCTGCAGGGCGGCATCCAGGAGTCGTTTTTCGCCCAATTGATGGCCGGCAGCAAGCATGGCTATCAGCCCGTCCCCGTGCAGTCGCTTGACCAGGGCTACGAGGCCGTCGTTTCCGGCGCGGCCGATGCGGTGGTGACCAACAGCTTCTTCGCCGCCCGCAACGGCAGCAAATACAAGCTGCAGGAAACGCCGATCGTCTTTCTGCCATCCAATCTTTACTTCGCCACCGGCAAGGGACGCAATACCGACCTGCTGAAAAGCATCGATGAGCATCTGGCAAAATGGCGGCTCAACTCGGATTCGATCTATTTCGAAGCCTTGCATCGCGCCATGTCGATGCCGCCCGAAGTCCTGGTGCCGCAATGGGCCAAGTGGTCGCTGGGCGGGTTGGGTATAACCCTGCTGTTGCTGCTGATGCTCAGCCTGTTGCTGCGCTGGAAGATCGACCAGAGAACGGCGGCGCTGTTCAACACGACACGCGAGCTGGAGCATCAGCGCGAAAACCTGGAGCACCTGGTTGCCGAGCGCACCGCCGAACTACAGGCCTTGTTCGACTCGGCCAGTGTCGGTATCGCACTGCTCCGCGACCGGCGCATCGTGAACTGCAATCACCGGCTCGACGAACTGTTCGGGTACGCCACCGGCGAGCAGATCGGTCAATCGACGCGCCTCTGGTTTCCCGACAACGATAACTGGGTTGCCCAGGGGCAGGATGTTTACCCCGAAGTCTGGCGCGGCGAAACCGCTGTCAGAGAACTGTGGCTGGTGCGCAAGGACGGCAACAGGTTCCTGGCTCGAACTTCCACTCGTGCCATCGACATCGCCAACCAATCTCACGGAGTCGTCGTCGTCATTGAGGACATCACCGCCGAACGCTTGGCCATTGATGAGCTGCGCAATGCAAAAATTCTGGCAGAAGAGGCCACGCGGATGAAATCGGATTTCCTGGCGAACATGAGCCACGAAATCCGCACGCCGATGAATGCCATTCTCGGCATGCTCTACCTGGCGCTCAAGGACGATCTGCCGCCGGCCCAGCACAATTACCTGACAAAGGCCCAGAGCGCGGCGCATTCGCTGCTGGGAATCATCAACGACATCCTGGATTTCTCGAAGATCGAGGCCGGCAAACTCGACATCGAGCTGGTCGAGTTCAGTCTTGAGTCGGTGCTCGAACAGGTCACCAACGCAGTCGGCTATCAGGCGGGACACAAGGGAATCGAGTTTCTGATCCGTCACGATCCGGCGATTCCTCCCCTGCTGATCGGCGATCCCCTGCGGCTTACCCAGGTGCTGCTCAACCTCTGCGGAAACGCCGTCAAGTTCACCGAGCAAGGCGAGGTCGAACTGGCGTTCAACGTACTGAACACGACGGGGACGGACACAACGCTCCAGATCAGTGTGCGCGACACGGGGATCGGGATAGCGCCTGAACTGCAGCACAAGCTGTTCGAGAAATTCAGCCAGGCCGACCAGTCCACAACGCGCCGTTTCGGCGGCACAGGCCTGGGGCTGGCAATCAGCAAGCAACTCGTGGAACTGATGGGCGGACGCATCTGGATCGAGGATTCGCAGATCGACAAGGGGTCGACGATCTGCTTCACGGTGCAACTCAAGACGGCGCGCACGTCACTGACACGACGCGACGAACTGCTTGAGCAGGCCGGTCCGTTACTCAAGGGCATACGCGTGCTGGTGGTGGATGACAACGATATGTCGCGGGAGATTCTCGCCGAGATGCTGCGCATATTCCACATTGACACCAGCATCGCGGCGGGCGGCACGGAGGCGATAACCCTGCTCAAGGCCGCCGCCGACAAGCCTTTCGATCTGGTGCTGATGGACTGGCGGATGCCGGGAATGAATGGCGACGAAGTCACCCGCCGCCTGCGTCGCGATCCGGATATTTCACCGCAACCCAAAGTCGTGATGGTAACGGCCTACGGCCGTGAAGACGTTATCCAGCTCGCGGAACAATGCGGCGTGGATGGTTTTCTCGTCAAGCCGGTATCGCCATCGGCGTTGCTCGACACCACGCTGTCGGCGCTTGGCCGCGGCCGCATTCGAGGAAGCGGCGAAGAACGAAACAGGCACTCCGATGGTTTGGCCGAATTCAGGCAACTGGCTGGCGCACACCTCTTGCTGGTCGAGGACAACGATATCAACCGGGAGTTTGCCGGCGAACTGTTGCGTAGCGCGGGCATCGAAGTCGACGAGGCCGGGAGCGGCCAGGAGGCTGTCGACACGGTCCGGCAGAATACCTACGACGCCGTGCTGATGGATATCCAGATGCCGGTGATGGATGGCCTGGAAGCCGCACGGCAGATCCGTGCGCTAGCGAAAATGCCGGATGGGGAACGTTTCGCCACACTTCCGATCATTGCCATGACCGCCCTGGCAATGGAAAAGGACGTCGAAATGAGCCAGGCGGCCGGCATGAACGGCCACGTGACCAAGCCCATTGCACCGGATCGCCTGATGGCCGCCCTGCTCAAGCATATCCGCCTGTCTCCGGAACGCGCGATGGACGATCGGCCGATCGACGTACCGTCACAGTCCATGCCGCCAACCCCTCCAATCCCGCCCGATCTGCTGGCACTGCAAAGCATCGACACGCGCGAGGGAGTACGCCGCATTGGCGGCAAGGTGGACGCCTATCGCAAGCAGCTGCGGCGCTTCCGCGAGCACTATGGCGAGGCAATGCACGACTTGACGTCCCTGTTGCAGAACAATGACCTTGCGCGCGCCGAAGCCTATTGCCACGCGCTCAAAGGCGTTGCCGGGAATATTGGCGCCGACGCATTGTTTGAAAAAACATCTGAAATCGACGACCGGCTCAAGCAGGGGGAACCTCCGGATAGCGAAACGCTGGAAAGCGCGGCCCATCTGCTGCTGCAGATAATGACCGAGATTGACAGTCTCGCGGCCGGCAACTCAACGCCGGAGACAGCGAGCGCCCCCTTGAGCCGCGCCGAAATCATCGATCGACTGGATCGCCTCGAACACGCGCTGGAATACGATCAGGGAGCCGCCGACGAGTTGCTGGCGGAACTGCAGGCGGGCACGACCGACCAGGCCGATATGCTAGCCGCCGAAGCCATCTCCGCCATTGCCGCCAAGGCCGACCTCTTCGAAAGCGACGAGGCGCTGGCGCTGCTCAGAGCGCTTCGCCAGCGCCTGCAACAGGATACTTGACGAACCTGACGGACACGGCCGGATCGGGAAAGACGTCTGAGCGTCTGAGCGTCCGCACGTCTGCGCGTCATGACTGGCGCACCGGGGACACGCAAATCGCCCCGGATCTCTCTCATCCTTTCCCCGCCAGAATCCGCTTCGGCGAACGTCCAAAGCCGTCGCTCACCGGAGCGGATTCTCCGAGGACTTATGCCAACGGTTTGACTTCGCCTTCGTCCTCCTTACAATCTCAACAGTTCCGCCATCCCGGCGGTTCGCTCCAACATGGCTTTTCCGCCGTGCTTCGCCGTCAGCGGATGGGCGCTATTCGTTGTTTCACATCGACCAGGAGTCTTTATGCAAGTGTTGTCTCGGTTGTTTACGGCACTTCTCGTGCTTGTGTCCTCAGCTGTCGCGTACGCAGACGATACGCCGGAGTTACGAATGACTATGAACGACGTTTTCCGCGTCACCGAAACGCCGCAGTGGAACGTCAAGGTCGAGCGGCTCGTCACGCTCCGCCATGCCGACGTAAGCATCAGATCAAAGAGCGGCTACCCCTTCAGCATGATGCTCTACTTCAAGTGCGATACCCCCGACATCGCTCAGTTCGACACTCCGGAGAAGATATCCAGGTCTGTGAAAACGAGTTCCGAGAAGTACCTTCAGGGCTCCGTCGAGAAGAAAATCAAGTTGCAGCCGGTACCCGTCAGTTATGGTTCATATACCGTTTTCACCGATGCGGATGTCGTGAAGAAATCGACCATCCCTCCCGGGGAATACAAGTACCTCACTCGCGGCATGGTTCGTTTGTCGAAAGACTCTGCGCTGGGCTTCAGTCTCATGACCAACGACGTCACGTCACCCGATTACCAGAAAATGCTGGACTACATCTTTGGCTTCGTAAAAGACTCTGCCAAGCCGACGGCCAAGGCATCGCAACAACCTCAAACGGCGCCGGCTCAGACTGAAGCTACTGAAGCCAAAGCGGAGCCAACCCAAGCCAAACCACAGAAAGAAAGTGCGGCTCGTCCCTCCAGAAACGCTGCTAACCGGGACTTGAGGAAGTGTCTGAATCTGGCTTCCAACGCGGAAGTAATGAAATGCGCGAGCGTGAAGTGAGTCATGCCCTCGCAGGGGCCGTCGCATATAGCCTCGAGGCACAAGTCCGAGCGACGAAGCACAGTCATCTGAGAGGCGTTCAGCGGTTTTTCGGTGAAAACGCAAGCTACGCTGGGGATATTGCGTGTCCTGGCGCAGTCTAGAACGGATCGCGATTTCGGCAGTCCGTTGCCCAGCAGGCTTTCCTCCCCGCCGCGGGGACGAGGAAGCCCCTTTCATTCGTTAGGTTCGTTATGCCAGACAACGTATCAGGTAGCGATAACCGTAGCATTTCTGGATCTTCCAACACAGAAGCACGTGGTAATAGCAACAGTGCGCTTGAGTTGACAATGCCACCGTCTCAGGAACATCAGCTCACGCCGAGTGGCGCGCAGGACAGCGTAATACACTTTCATAGAGAACCAAGGACTCGATACTCAATACGAAGAACAGGAGAGATTTTCCCCAACAAAGGAGACGGAGCACAAACTCATCCCGCCTTTCAGGCTTTCGCCATTGCTCTGTCGATATGCATTTTGCAGGCCGGCACGATGCTCCTCGGATTTGTATCGGAAACACTTTCTCCGTTGCTAATGCTCTACTTCTACACATCTTCTCCAGCACAGTTGCTTGCGTGGACCGGAATCAAGATAAATGGTGGCTTTTTTGGGTGGCCAACGAACTTGGGCTTCGGCTTGGGACTGACTATCTGTGGCGGCATCTATTTCTTTGCAGCGCTAGCCATCATACGTTGGAGGGAAAAGCGAATCGCTCAGAAGTAACATCGGGCAGCATTTCTTGGCAAGAGGGTATGAGATGGCGCTTTGAAAAGAGAACGGCTATATTCGTTCTTATAACAACGCTATCCGATGTGATGCTTGGTCCGTAAGGCAGCGGCATTGGGACGTCATGAACACCACAAATTTCATGGGGACAAAAATGGAGAGCCTTGCGTCAACGAGTTCGCCCGGAGGTTCGATACGGACCGGGCAATCCCGGGCATCGGATGCGCGTCTGGCGGTGCAGGAGTTTCATGCCCGAGTGCATCAACCGGATACGGCTTTCGTAATCTTCTTTTGTTCCAGCCACTACGATCTCGATGCCTTGGCGGACGAGATGAATCGTCTTTTTTCCGGCATCCGCGTGGTCGGATGCACTACGGCCGGCGAGATCGGCCCCGGCGGGTACTGCGACTTCAGCCTGGCCGGAGCCAGCTTTTCGGCCACGGATTTTGCCGTCGACACGGGTCTCTTCGAAAAAATTCAGCAGTTCGATATCGCCAGAGGCCAGGCGTTCACCCATGCCCTGCTGCAGCAAGTCGAGGCCAAGGCGCCGAGCTGCAACGACAAGAACAGCTTCGCGTTCCTGCTGATCGACGGACTATCAATGCGCGAGGAGCCCGTGGTACGCACCATCCAGGCTGGGCTGGGCAATATCCCGCTGGTCGGGGGTTCGGCAGGAGACGATCTCAAGTTCGTTCGTACCTGGATCTTCCACGACGGCGCCTTCCATTCGGACTGCGCCATGTTGCTTCTGGCGACGACGCCTCTGCCGTTCAAGGTTTTCAAGACACAGCATTTCGCCAGCGACAGCGAGCGCCTGGTCGTCACCGAGGCCGACCCCGCGCTGCGGCTGGTCAAGGAAATCAACGGTCTGCCGGCGGCGGAAGAATATGCGCGGATTATCGGCTCAACGCTGGAAGGCCTGAACGCCGAGCGCTTTGCCAACGCCCCGGTAGTGGTCGTGATCGACGGAACAGATTATGTGCGTGCCATCCAGAAGGCCAACGCGGACGGCAGCCTGACCTTTTTCTGCGCCATTGAAGAGGGCCTCGTTCTGCGCGTGGCACATGGCGTGGCCCTGATGGACAATCTGCTGCAGGCATTTGACGCGTTGCGCGCGCAAATCGGCCCGCTGCAGGCAGTGCTTGCCTGCGACTGTATCCTGCGCAACCTGGAGATTACCCACAACGATCTGAAGGAGCGCGTCAGCGCCGTGTTCCGGGAAAACAACGCCGTCGGATTCAGTACCTACGGCGAGCAGTACGGCGGCGTGCATGTCAACCAGACGCTGACCGGCATCGCCTTTGGAAATCGACCAGTGGACAAAAGCGATGCCTGACGCCGCCCCTTCCGATGCAACGCCACGGGAACAGGCACTGCAGAAGGAAATTGTCCGCCTGAACAAGATGGTTCTCGCGCTGATAAACCGCGCCGAGCGCAGCACCAGCGCGCAAGGCTCGGATTTCGGCATGTTCCAGACCGCGGTCACGCTTGAGGCGCAGGTGCGGAACCGCACGGAGGAACTCGAAGCGGCGCTGCGAGAGAACGAAAAAGTCAATCGGGCGCTGCAGCAGGCGACAGTGCAGATGGAAAAGGAAATCGAGGATCGCAAGCGTGCCCATACCGCGCTGGAGCACGAGAAGGAAGAGCAGAGGATACTGATCCTGAAGCTGGAAGAAGCGCACAACCAGTTGCTGCAATCGGAAAAACTGGCTTCGATCGGGCAACTGGCCGCCGGGGTTGCGCACGAAATCAACAACCCGATCGGTTTCGTCAATTCCAATCTGGGCACCCTGAAAAAGTACGCCGCCGATTTGTTGCAGTTGGTCGACCTCTACGAGAGCGGTCGCCACCTCCTGGCCTCCGATCCCGATTTGCTCAGCCGGATTTCGGCAGCACGGGAGAACGCCGATCTGGAGTTTCTGCGCGACGATATCGCCAGTCTCATCACCGAATCGATCGACGGGACGGCGCGAGTACGCCGGATCGTCCAGGATCTTCGGGATTTCTCGCGGGTTGACGAGGCTGAATGGCAATGGGCGGACCTGCACGCAGGCCTCGAGAGCACGCTCAACGTCGTGTGGAGCGAGATCAAGTACAAGGCCGAGGTCGTGCGCGAGTTCGGCAACCTGCCGCCGGTCGAATGCCGCCCGTCGCAGCTCAACCAGGTCTTCATGAACATGCTGGTGAACGCCGCCCAGGCCATTCCCGAGCGGGGCATCATTACGCTGCGCAGCGGGTGTGTCGACGACATGGTCTGGATCTCCATATCCGATACCGGCAAGGGCATCCCGCAGGAATTGCTGACCCGGATCTTCGACCCGTTTTTCACGACCAAACCGGTCGGCAAAGGCACCGGGCTGGGACTATCCGTCTCCTACGGTATCGTCGCCAAACACGGCGGGCATATCGATGTTGCCAGCCAGCCCGGTGAAGGGACGACCTTTACCATCTGGTTGCCGATCAACGGCCAGGCAAGCAATGCCGATTCTGCCCCGGCGACAACTTCCGGGTAGAACCGGACACAGGGTTCGCCGGCATCCGGGGAAGCTGCGAACACAGAGGTTTCAAAATCCCGCTCCATAGTTGCCGCAATGGTTGCGCGGGTATCCGGAGAGTATGATCAGCATCAAGTAATCGGGGAACGCTGCGCAAGGATCAATAGCGATGAAAGCGCCTGTGGGATTGCCCTCACCAGTGGTTGCCGGTCTTGCGAACGTCACGCGGCCTGCGGATCGGTTGCACGAGAGCGATCGCTTGTTTCTCCGCCAATGGGCCATTCTGATCGCGCTGGTTGTGGTGCTCGGCGGCCTGCTCGCCTTTAGCCTGATCATCGCGCGGGAAAAGATGGAACTCGCCGCGCAAGAGCGCCTCTCGCACGGCGCGGGTTCGGTTGCCGATAGCGTCGAGCGACGCCTGACCCTGACCAACGTTGCGCTTTCGGATCTTCGCAATAACCTGCCGCATTTCCGCGCGCCAGCCGACGGCGCGCAGCTGGGAATGTATCTGACGGCAATCTCGCATGCGGTGGACGGTATTCGTGGTATCGCGGTTTTCGATAAGCAAGGCACGGTGGTAGCTTCGAGCCGCCCCGAACTCGTCGGCAAGAATTTCCGCCAACGCGCCTATTTCCAGACCATGCTGCGAAAGCCCGACGCGCAGACACTCTATGTTTCGGAGCCGTTCAAGACCGTTCTGGACGTGCAGTCCCTGGTCGTCGCCCGCGCCCTTGTCGACGCGCATGGCGAATTTGCCGGAATGGTTGCCGCATTGCTCGAACCGAACGACTTCCGCCACGAGCTGGAGTCGCTTCGCCATGTTCCGGAGGTTGCGGCGGGACTGATTCATGGCTCTGGCAAGGTACTTTGTTACGCCTCCACACCGGTGGTGTTGCCCGGAACCGCGGTGTCTGCGCCCGACACGTTCTTTTCCCGGCATCTTCTCAGCGGACGAGATCAGAGTCTCTTGGCCGGCATCTCCACGCTGTCCGGTGAGGAGCAAATAGCCATAGTGCGCACGATCAGGCCTGCTGCGCTGGCGATGGATGCGCCGTTGGTGGTCGTGTTCAGCCAATCGCTGTCGAGCATACTCGCCTCCTGGTATTCGGATGTTTTCCGCCAGAGCGCTTTGCTGTTGGTGCTGGCCATCGCGGCTTCGCTGGGTTTGCATCACTACCAGAAACGCCAGCGGAAGCTCTCCCGCCTGCTTTGCGACCGGGAAATCGAGAAGGCGAAAGAGGCGAACCGGTTTGAATTGGCGACGGTTGCAAGCGGTACCGGCGTCTGGGAATTCGATATCGGGAGCCATTCGCTGGTGTGGGATGACACCATGTTCACTCTCCACGGCAAAGCACGCGCCGGTTTCTCGTCGTCGCTGAAATTCTGGATGGACTGCGTGCACCCGGAGGATCTGCCAATCATCGAGTCCGTTTTTTCGAGTGCCGTCACGAAGACAGAGCCGATCGAGGTTGTTTTCCGCATTCACCGTGGCGATGACTCTATCCGGAGCATTCACACGCTGGCCCGGTACTATCCCGACGCGTCGGGCCGGGCTGGGCGCATCGTCGGGGTCAGCAGGGACGTTACGCGACAGCGTCTGTATGAACAGTCGCTGGTCGATAGCCGCGAGCATATCGCCTGCATTCTGAACTCGCTGGTGCAGCACATTGCGGTCATTGACGCGCTCGGCAACATCGTGATGGTCAATCAGCGCTGGTGTGACTTCGCACGCGACAATGGAGCCTCGGCGGAATACCAGGACTGGATCGGGCTGAACTACCTGGATATCTGCGGCGGCGCGCCTGCGCACGGCTTTGGAGAAGAAGCGCTGGCTGCGCAGACAGGAATCCGCGACGTGCTGAATGGTTCCCGTTCGGAGTTCAGTATCGAGTACCCCTGCCACTCCCCCACGGAGAAACGCTGGTTCATCATGCACGTTTCCCCGCTCAGGGACTCGCTCTGGGGCGCGGTGATCACTCACGAGAATATTACGTTGCGCAAGTTGGGCGAACAGGCGGTGTACGAGAGCGAGCAACGTTTCAGCGCGTTCTTCGAACACGCCATGGTTGGCATGGCAACAACCTCGCTGGAGAAAGGCTGGCTGATGGTCAACCCGGCGCTGTGCAACATCCTGGGCTATCCGCGCGAGGAGCTGGTCAGGATGACCTGGTCAGAACTGACCCATCCTGACGACCTGGCAGCCGATGTGGCGAATTTCGAGCGCCTGCTGAATGACACGGCCGATGACTACGCGATGGAGAAGCGTTTTGTGCGAAAAAACGGTGAGATCATCCATGCATTCATTGCAGTCAGCGCGGTACGCCGGCCGGATCGCAGCATCGATTTCTTCGCTGCCACCGTCGAAGACATCTCCGAGCGCAAGCTGGCCCAAAACGCGCTGACGCGCGCACAGGAACTGACGCAGCAGTTTCTCGACCACCTCCCCGGCACGGCCTGCGTCAAAGACGAGAACCTGCGCATCCTTATGGCCAACCGGGCTTTCGAAGCAGTGTTCGGCATCGACCCCACGGCGGTGATCGGCAAGACCAACAGGGATCTGTTTCCAGGCGAACTCGGCGCAAGGCTCGATGCCGACGACCTGCGGGTGCTCGAGTCCGGTCAAAACTGCGTTGTCGAAGAGGAGTTCAAGGGCCGGTACTACGAAACCAGCAAATTCCTCATTGCCGCCGAATCGGGCAAACGCCTGCTCGGCAGCATAACAATGGAGGTCACGCAACGGCACAAGTTTCTTGAGCGCCAGGAGGCTCTGCTCAAGATCAGCGAAATCGGCGGAGCGCTTCCGGAAAAAGAGTTCCTGCAAACCGGGCTCGAAATGGTCGAGCGAACAACAGGAAGCGAAATCGGTTTCCTCCACTTCGTTAACGACGATCAGAAAACCATCGAACTCGTCACCTGGACTGCCGGCGCGCTCAAGGGCTGCGCGGCCGCCTACGACGATCACTACCCGATCGACAAGGCCGGAGTCTGGGCCGACTGCGCGCGCAACCACCAGATTGTGGTGATCAACGACTACCCCGGATCGCAAGCGAAGAAAGGGCTGCCGGAAGGCCATGCGCCGCTGCAGCGCCTGATTTCCGTGCCGGTCATCGAAGAAGGCAAGGTGCGCCTGATCCTCGGTGTTGGCAACAAACCCGTTGACTACGATGAATACGATAGCGTCACCGCGCAACTGATTGGCAATGATGTCTGGCGCATCGTCCGCCGGTTGCGCGCAGAGAGGGCGCTGCAACAAAAGGTGGCGGAGTTGATCTCGCTCAATTCCCGGCTCGACGATACCAACAACAAACTGCTGCAATCGGAAAAACTGGCCGCGATCGGTCAGTTAGCGGCAGGCGTGGCGCACGAAATCAACAACCCGATTGGTTACGTTTCATCCAATCTCTACTCGCTGAAGGGCTATATCGAAGACCTCATGGCGCTCAATACCGCGTATGTCGACATCGAGGAACAAATGGACGCCGCTGCCGCGCAAGCCTTCGCGCGCATCCACCAGATCAAGGCCGAAATCGACTACAACTTCATTGTCAGCGACATTCATCATCTGCTCGACGAATCCACGCACGGACTGGAACGTGTGCGAAAAATCGTGCAGGACTTGAAGGATTTTTCCCGCGTCGGCGACACGGGCTGGCAACGGGTCGATCTGCATCAGGGGCTGGACAGCACGCTCAACATCGTTTGGAACGAAATCAAATACAAGGCCGAAGTCGAGCGCGACTACGGCGAGCTGCCGGAAATCTATTGCATTCCATCGCAGATCAATCAGGTGTTCATGAATCTGCTCACCAACGCGGCGCAGGCCATCGAAGGACACGGTCGCATTGTCCTGCGCAGCCGGTGCGAGGGGAGTTCGGTCTGGGTCGAAGTGGAAGACAGCGGCACCGGCATCGCGCCGGGAGATCTCGAGCGAATCTTCGATCCGTTCTACACCACCAAGCCGGTAGGCAAAGGTACGGGCCTCGGACTCTCGCTGTCCTGGGGGATTATCCAGCGCCATCATGGAAAGATTGAAGTACGCTCGGAACCCGGACACGGAACGACCTTCCGGGTCACCTTGCCGATTGATCCCGTGGAGGCGGCGCAATGAACGATCGATCCGATAGCGCTGCAACGATCCTGCTGGTCGATGACGAGCCCGGCATCCTCTCCTCGCTTCGGCGTCTGTTGCGCCCCGCCGGTTACAGGATTCACACCGCGGAGAGCGGCATGGCCGGACTGGAGACGCTCGAACGCGAGGCTGTCGACCTGGTCATTTCCGACATGCGCATGCCGGAAATGGACGGAGCCGCGTTTCTCGAGCAGGTGCGCAACCGCTGGCCGGACGTCCCCCGGATTCTTCTTACCGGCTACGCGGACATGTCTTCGACCATTGAAGCGATCAACCGTGGCGAGATTTACCGCTATATATCCAAGCCATGGGATGACACCGATCTTCTGTTGCTGGTCCGCGACGCCATCGAAAGCGCCTGCCTGCGCCGCGAAAACATTCGTTTGCTGGCGCTGACCCGGGCGCAAAACGAGGAGTTGAAGGAACTCAATGCCGGTCTTGAGGACAAGGTGCGGCAGCGGACGGCGGAGATCGAACAGATCAACAGTTTCCTGAATCTCGCCAACGACAAGCTCAAGAAGAACTTCCTGGTCTCGATCAAGGTGTTTTCCGGGCTGATGGAACTGCGCGCCGGGGCGGTGGCCGGGCACTCGAGGCGCGTAGCCGAACTGGTACGCAAGCTGGCGGAGCGACTGGGGCTGGACAACAAAGCGCAGCAGGACGCCTTCTTCGGCGCCCTGCTGCACGATATCGGCAAGATAGGTTTCCCCGACTCACTGCTCTCCCGGCCCGTGTCGAGAATGAATGGCGACGATCTCGGCCGATACCGGAAACACTCGGTTTCCGGCGAAGCGGCGCTGATGCCGCTGGACGAACTGAGGGAAGCATCGAGAATCGTGCGCGCGCATCACGAGCGTTTCGATGGGCAAGGCTTTCCCGATGGCCTGCAGGGGGAACTCATCCCGATTGGCGCGAGGATTCTGAGCGTCGTCAATGATTACGATGGTTTGCAGCTCGGCGCGCTTTCCGAAAAGCGGATGAGCGCGGATGAAGCCAAGGCATTGCTTGTCCAGTCGCGAGGCAAGCGCTACGACCCGCATGTCGTCGATGCTTTCATCGGGCTGCTGGGCGAACTGACCCAGGAAGTCGTTCATGAGAAGGCGGTCTCTCACGCCGATCTCAAGGTCGGCATGGTCTTGGCGCGCGATCTGGTCAGCCGCGAAGGAGTCATGCTTCTCGCAGCGGATTTCGTTCTCGACGTTTCACTGATCCGGCATATTCAGGAATACGCCCACAGGGAAAACCATGCCATCACGATTTACATCAGGACAGACAAGGAATAAAGGAAACCGCCATGAGCCGCCGCATTCTGATTGTTGATGATGATGAGTTGATCCTCAAGTCACTTCGCCGATTGCTGTCTTTGACCCCCTGCACAGTGGGTGACGAGACAACTCGATTGACGGTCGAGTGTTTCACCTCGCCCGAAGATGCTCTCGAAAGGGCGCAACACACGGCCTTCGATCTCGCGCTTTCGGATTACCGGATGCCGTTCATGAACGGTGTGGAATTCCTCAAGAAATTCAGGGAAATCCAGCCCGATGCGGCACGTCTGATTCTCTCGGGCTACGCCGACCTGAACGGCCTGATCGGCGCCATCAACGAAGCGGGGATCAACCGCTTCATCTCGAAGCCCTGGAACGACTACGAGCTGGTATCCACGCTCGGCCAGGTTCTGGCATTGCGTGAGCTGACACTGGAGAACCAGCGTCTTGCCGATCAATCACGACTGGCGCTCGGCACCATTTCAGAGGAGGAGATTGAACGAAAACGCCTTGAGGCCAGCGAACCCGGCATTACCAAGGTCATCTGGGGGCCGGATGGCTCGGTACTCCTCGACGAATCGCTGCTTGATCCCAAGTAGTCCGGGGCCGTCTTGTGAACGCGGGATTTGACATGTCGCGCACTGCCCGGAGCGCCCACACGCGCTTTGTCGCCGGTTGCGATCACGCCGATGCCGAGGCTATCGAACTATCGGCCGTGATCATCATGAAGCCAGGTGCCGTATGAGCAATGCATTCGGCGACACGACGCCCTTCGATGCCCTCCCATGTCTGGTGATCCGGCTCGACGAGCAAGCGGACATCCGGTTCGTGAATCGCTTCGGCCTCGATCTCCTCGGTTACGAACGGCCGGACCAGCTTGTCGGAAGGCCGTTCCAATCGCTACTGCCGAACGGCGAGGAAAAGAGCGTCGCGTTGCTGAATATCGTCAGGAATTTCATGCACCAGGAGTATCCCGCCCCGGTCGATTCCGGAGTATTGCGGAGTGACGGTTCACGTATCCCGCTTTCGTGGAACCTTGGCTATCAGCGCGACGAAGTCGCGCATGGCGCGCCGCTCGTGCTGGTCGGCTTCGATGCTCGCGTGGCGGGCAAAGACGGGGATGCCGCCGCGCTGTTCCAGACGGTATCCGACAATTACAGCGGAAGCATCGTCATCACCGGTCCGGACAAGCGCATCCTGTACGCCAACCCGGCGCTATTCCAGATGACCGGCTACTCGCCCGAGGAGCTGATCGGACAAACGCCCGCAGTATTCAAGTCTGGACAAACCGCCGAAGAGGTCTATCGCCGCCTGTGGGAGACCGTCGAGGCGGGGGAAATCTGGAAGGGCGAGTTCATCAACCGGCGCAAGGATGGCGAACAGTACCTGGAAACCAAGACGATTGCCGCCATCCGCGACGTGCAGGGTCGTCTGCAGTACTACTTCGCCATCGGCGAGGACACTTCGCAGCGTCTGCGCTATCAACAACGCATCGAAAGTCTCCTGGTTTTTGATCAGCTGACCGGCCTGCCCAACCGCGCCGCCTTCCTGCACGGACTCGTCGGGGTGCTGGACAGCGCCCGGCAGGATGCGCGGGAGGTTACCGTCCTGCACATCGATATCGATGATTTCTTCGTCGTCAATGAGGCCATCGGCGCCAGCGAGGCAGATCGCCTCATC
>Ga0316613_10001270_pt1 | contig 17428 bp, 13 predicted proteins | sample OWC_soil_day10_C_2_FD_207647 | JGI IMG/M metagenome (GOLD analysis project Ga0316613, IMG submission 207647) | Wetland soil microbial communities from Old Woman Creek delta, Ohio, United States - OWC_soil_day10_CT_b | ecosystem: Environmental > Terrestrial > Soil > Wetlands | place: USA: Ohio...
CCTTAGCAAAACAAAAGGCACCTACTTTGCTTATTGATGGGGAAATGCAGGTAGATGCAGCATTGGTTGCTAGTACGGCTAAGTTAAAAGCGCCAAATAGTACTGTAGCAGGCAAGGCCAATGTGCTGATATTCCCGGATCTCAATGCAGGAAATATTGGCTATAAACTTGTGGAGCGGCTTGCAAAAGCCCAAGCTTATGGACCTGTTACCCAGGGACTGGCCAAACCGATTAATGACTTATCAAGAGGCTGCAAGGCAGAAGACATTGTTGGAGTCATTGCCATGACAGCCGTCCAAGCACAGGTATAGTAGTAAGTCGAGATTGCTTCGTGCCTCGCAAAGGTCTTGAAATAAATAACCTTTTTTAAGGGATGGACTCGTAGGAAAAAACATTTTGAAACACGAAGACGCGAAGTTTTCGTGACCTTAGCCCCCTTCGCATCTTCGCGTTTCAAAAGGCTGTATTTTAAAAGTGTCAGCGTTTTTTAAGGAATTCTGATATCGATAAGGCAATTTTTAATAGCTATTGCTTAGTGTTGCAAAAACGTATAAAATAGGTAAAGCAAGAAATAAAAATATGGGCAAGGAGGGATTTATCATGGCAAAGCATATTATTACTGTTAATAAAGCTTCTTTACAGGAAACTGTACATACTGGTGGCTGTGGAGAGTGCCAGACTTCCTGCCAATCGGCCTGCAAGACATCATGCACCGTTGGCAATCAGGTCTGCCAAAAGTAGGCCGTCAAGACAGCCCTCTGTCCCAATGGGCAGAGGGTTTGATTTCAAGTGAGAGCGACGAAGGCTTTTGCCTGCGTCTTTAGGACTTGGCGTAAGCCAAGTCTCTTCTTAAGTAATGAATCAACCACAAGAGGAAGAAGAAAGAATGATAGTCCCCTTGTAGTTTGAAATTTTTTCCTAGTAGTAGCAGAATTTATAAGACTTTTCGGAGTAAAAACACTGAACCGCGAAGATACGGAGTAAAAAGGTCGCAATTAAAATAATTTGGTTTAAAGGTGAATGAAATGAGTATACATAAGTTTTATTTAAATGGTCTATATATTATATTAGATATTAACAGTGGAGCTGTCCACGTTGTAGATAAATTGGTTTACGATATGATGGATGTTTTTGATGGCAGTAATGATGAAGCGGTATTGTCAGAATTCTCTACTCATTACGCGGTTGAAGAAATAAGGGAAGTATTATCAGAACTGCATCAGTTAATGGATGAGAATAAATTATTTTCCAAGATGGTAGATGTACCGCCGCATTTTAGTCAGAAGGCCTTAGTGAAGTCTGTGTGTTTACATGTAGCTCATGACTGTAATTTACGCTGTAACTATTGTTTTGCTGGGACAGGAGACTTTGGACATACCCGTGGTTTGATGAGTAAGGAAGTAGCCGAAAGAGCGGTAGAGTTCATTATTGAAAACAGTGGACCACGCATTAACAGCGAGATCGACTTTTTCGGTGGTGAACCTCTTATGAATATGAGTACAGTGCGTCATGCGGTATCCTATATTCGTCGTCGTGAAAATGAGACCGGTAAGAAGTTTAAACTGACGTTGACGACCAATGGCGTGCTTTTAAATGAAGAGATCAACCAGTATTTGAATGATAATAATATTAGCCTGGTACTTAGTTTAGATGGACGGCGCGAAGTGCACGACAACATGCGTCCCTTTGTAAATGGTGCCGGCAGTTATGATATGATTTTGAAAAATGTAACAAAAACCATTGAGTCTCGCAACGGGCAGAATTATTATCTGAGAGGTACTTTTACTGCTCATAATTTAGATTTTGCTGCGGATGTATTAGATATCGCTGATAAAGGATTTACCCAATTATCCGTGGAGCCTGTTGTAGCCCAGGACTGTGATTATGCTCTTACGAAAGAGCATCTTCCTCAATTGTTTGCTCAATATGATCTATTGGCACAAGCGTATTTAGAGCGTAAACGTAAGGGACAGGGTTTTGAGTTTTTTCATTTTAATTTAGACCTTGATAATGGTCCTTGCGTCGCAAAGCGTTTAAGCGGCTGTGGCGCTGGGCATGAGTATTTTGCTGTAACGCCTGAAGGTGATTTATACCCTTGTCATCAGTTTGTCGGGCGGGAAGAATTTCTACTGGGTAATGTGTTTGAGGGTGTAAAAAATACTACATTGCCAGACCAGTTTCGTCAGAGTCATGTTTTAAATAAAAGCGAATGTCGTGACTGTTGGGCGCGTTTTTATTGCAGTGGCGGCTGTCATGCAAATGCAGACTTATTTAACAAGGATATTAATATTCCCTATGAAATTGGCTGTGAATTGCAAAAAAAACGATTGGAATGTGCCTTAATGATTCAGGCAATATTAAGATTGGAAAGCGGAAAATAGTAGAGGGGACAATACTATGCAGCGTCTTGCCATACACATACGAGGTATTGTACAAGGGGTGGGATTCCGCCCCTTTGTTTATAATCTAGCACAGCGTTATCACGTAACGGGGTGGGTGCTGAATAACTCCCAGGGAGTCGAGATTGAGGCAGAAGGGGATTCTCCGGCAGTTTCGCGTTTTCTTGAGGAACTGAGCATTTCTGCGCCTCCTCTTGCAGTAGTGGAGGAAGTGATTGTCAATCCAGTCAGTCTCCTTGGAGATACGGAATTTATAATCAGGTATAGTAGGGAAGAGACGCAAAAAACAGCATGGGTTTCTCCCGATGTCGCTACTTGTTCTGATTGCTTAAGGGAAATGACAGACCCTGAGAACAGGCGGTACCGTTATGGGTTTATCAATTGTACAAACTGTGGTCCACGTTATAGCATTATTAAAGATGTTCCTTATGACCGCGCTGCTACCACGATGAATACGTTTCCTATGTGCCCTAGCTGCCAAGCTGAATATGATAATCCCGGTGACAGACGGTTTCATGCCCAGCCTAATGCTTGCCCGGAATGTGGTCCTGCCTTTCGTCTTCTTACGAGGGAGGGAACACCGATTGCTTGTGATGTCTACAGGGAGACCAGACGGCTGATTGCAGCAGGAAATATTGTGGCAGTAAAAGGTATTGGCGGCTATCACTTAGCTTGTGATGCTCGCCAGGAACAAGCCGTCAGTCAATTGCGCACTCGTAAAATCAGAGAAGATAAGCCATTTGCCCTTATGTGTGGTAGTATAGAGAGAATCAGACAATTATGTAACGTGTCAAAGGAAGAAGAAATTCTGCTTAACAGTGCCTCGCGCCCCATTGTGTTATTAGCGAAAAAGGCTGGTTCTGATTTAGCACAGAGTGTTGCACCAGGCACAGATTTTCTAGGCGTGATGCTGCCTTATGCTCCGATTCATTGGCTGCTGCTGGCAGACCAGGATGTATGGGTAATGACCAGCGGTAATATAAGTGACGAGCCAATTGTATATAAAGATCAAGAAGCCCTCCAATTATTAGGACGGATCGCAGATTATTTTTTGGTGCATAATCGGGAAATTTTTCAGCAAAGTGATGATTCTGTGGTGCGAATAGTGGAGAGCAGGCGACAAATACTGCGGCGCAGTCGAGGATTTGCTCCTAAACCAATAAAAATTTCCCAGGAAATACCGTCTATTTTGGCGGTTGGTGGCGAAGCTAAAAATACCTTTTGCCTAGTGCGCGGGTCTTTTGCCTTTATGAGCAGTCACATGGGGGATTTAGAGAATATGGCAACCTATAAGGCATATCTTGCTGCTATTGAACATTATAAACAACTATTTTCCATCGAACCTGCTCTGGTTGCTTATGATTGGCATCCTGAATATTTAGCCTCAAAATATGCCTTGTCTTTGCCTATTTCCCATCTAGGGGTTCAGCATCATCATGCTCATATTGCGTCAGTACTGGCAGAGCATGATATTCGCGAAAAGGTGATTGGTGTGGCTTTTGACGGTACTGGCTATGGATGCGATGGAACTTTGTGGGGAGGAGAATTCTTAGTAGCTGACAGCACAGATTTTGTTCGCCTTGGTCATTGCAAATATTTACCTTTGCCTGGCGGTGCAAAAGCCATTAAAGAACCATGGCGCATAGCGGCCTGGGTGTTATATAATCTATATGGAAAAGAGTTTGCTGCTTTTGATATCAAACTGTGTCATAATTTGTCTCCAGGCTGGGAGTTGATGGTACAGGCCGCTGCAAAGGGAATTAATGCTCCGCTGACTTCAAGTGCAGGCCGCTTATTTGATATCGCAGCAGGAATATTAGGTATTTGTCATACCATTCACTACGAAGGGCAAGGAGCCATTGAGTTAGAGAGGGCAGGGTACAAGCAATATGGACAGGTATTGCCTTATGAGATTTCTCAAGGGAGTCCTTATATTTTAGATTTTATGCTTACCTTTGCTGCCCTGACAGAAGCGCTTCGCAAAGGAAGTTCAGTTGATTTTTTAGCAGCTTGTTTTCATGCAACCATAGCAGATGCGGTTGTCACTATGGTTATGAAAATACAAGAAGATACAGGTATACGAAAGGTCGCACTCAGTGGCGGCGTGTGGCAAAATACAACTATTTTAAAAAAAGTATTCGGAATCTTGCAACAAGAGGGTATGAGTGTGTATACGAATGAGCTTGTTCCGCCTAATGATGGGGGTCTTGCTTTCGGGCAGGCAGCTGTGGCTGGAGCATGTATGAGAAAGAGGTGATCCTATGTGTTTAGCTGTACCAGGAAAAATTCTAGCGAGGCAGGATATGTTGGCTACGATTGAAGTAGGGGGTGTGACGCGAAATGTGAGTGTTATGCTTTTGCCCGAGGCTCAGGTAGGAGATTTTGTATTAATGCATGCAGGATTTGCGGTTCAGGTTATTGATGAGGAAGAAGCAAAGAAAACCTTGGCCCTATTCAAGGAGTTGGAACAATATGCTGAGCATGACAAATGAAGAAGTAAAAAAAGCTGCTGCTTTTTTTACTAAGGAAATTGAAAAATTAGCCAGTGGGAGATCTCTTCGTTTAATGGAAGTATGCGGTACTCATACCGTGTCGATTTTTAAGTCTGGTATTCGTCAGCTGCTGCCGGAAAATGTAGAACTGGTTAGCGGTCCAGGATGCCCTGTGTGTGTGACGCCAAATGAATATTTAGACACTGCGATTGCTTATAGCAGAAAATCTGATGTTATGATTACGACTTTTGGGGATATGCTAAAAGTACCTGGTTCTTCTTCTACATTAGCGAAAGAAAAAGCGCAAGGATCTGATATCCGTATTGTGTATTCTTCCTTGGAGGCGTTGGAAATTGCTGCAAAGAATCCGGATAAAAAGGTGATTTTCTTGGCAGTTGGCTTTGAAACAACGGCTCCCACTGCAGCTGCAGCAATTTTAATGGCGGCTGAGGCACATCTTACTAATTTTTATGTTTTGTCAGCTCATAAATTAGTGCCGCCTGCTCTTAGGGCTCTGCTGGCATCAGGTAAAAGTCATGTCGATGGTTTCTTACTGCCTGGGCATGTCAGTGCTATCATTGGGCTGCAGCCATATGATTTTTTAAGCAAGGAATATCATATTCCAGGGGTTGTAGCGGGTTTTGAACCATTAGATATTTTGCAAGCGGTGTACATGCTCATGCTGCAAATTCACGATCAGACAGCAAGGCTGGAGAATCAGTACAGCCGCATTGTACCCAAAGAAGGCAATCCTTCTGCCTGTACTATTTTGTCGCAGGTATATCAGCAAACGGATGCTGTGTGGCGGGGACTTGGCAAAATTCCTAATTCAGGGATGTCCATCCGAGAAAAATACCAGGCATTTGATGCTCTTTTGAACATACCTATAATAGTAGAGGAGACAAAAGAAGCTAGTCACTGTCAGTGCGGAAAAGTACTGCGCGGGCTACTCAAGCCTTCGGCCTGTCTTTTGTTTGGAAAAGCTTGTAGACCTGAACATCCCATTGGATCATGTATGGTGTCTGTAGAAGGTACTTGTGCAGCATGGTATAAGTACGGAGCAGGGAGGTGGCAGGTGTGAGTAATGAACGTGTTCAGCTAGCCCATGGCAGCGGCGGGAAGTTAAGTCATGATTTAATAAAAGATGTAATGTGGCCTGCTTTTGCCAATGAGATCTTAGGAGAAATGAATGATGGGGCGCAGCTTCATATCAGCGGATGCCGATTGGCTTTTTCTACGGACTCTTATGTAGTAAAACCTTTGTTTTTTCCTGGTGGAGATATTGGCAAGCTGGCAGTATGCGGCACAGTAAATGACGTAGCGATGAATGGTGCTCTTCCCTTGTATTTAAGCGCTGGTTTTGTACTGGAAGAAGGTTTTCCTATCGCCGATCTACAGCGTATTGTTGCCTCCATGCAGCAATCTGCCAAGGAAGCTGGCGTGCATATTGTAACCGGAGATACGAAGGTCGTGGAAAAAGGAGCGGTGGATGGTATTTATATCAATACTGCTGGTATTGGCAAGATCATGGATGGTATTCATATCTCAGGTAAAAACGCTTTGCCTGGGCAGAATATTATTTTGAGCGGCTATCTAGGTGAGCATTCCTTGGCGGTAATGGGCGAACGGCATGGATTACAGTTTCCTCAAAGTGTACGCAGTGACTGTGCACCACTCAATGGCCTGGTAGAGGCGATGCTGACGGCAGTACCTAAGGTAGCTGTGCTGCGAGATCCAACTCGAGGAGGTCTTGCAACAACTCTAAATGAGATTGCTCTGCAATCGGGGGTCGGTATTATGCTGGAGGAAACTCATATTCCTATATCATCAGCTGTTCAGGCTGCATGCGATATTTTAGGTTTTGATCCGCTGTATTTGGCGAATGAAGGAAAAATGATTGTTTTTGTGGAGCCCGAGTCGACAAATCAAGTATTGGATATTATGCAGCAACATGTTTACGGGAGTGAGGCGCGAGTGATCGGCACCGTTGTGAAGGAACCGCGTGGACAGGTTGGCTTACGTACCAGGATTGGCGGCGTTCGATTACTGGATATGCTGGTAGGTGATCAATTGCCGCGCATATGTTGAATAAGCTATAGGAGGTGATTCCTATCAACCTAGGTTATGGTCTTAAATTAGAATTGAACCAAAAGTTAATGATGACACCTGAACTACGGCAGGCAATCGCCATTTTGCAGCTTTCTGCTTTGGAATTGTCAGATATGATCGAACAAGAAATTATGGAGAATCCTGTGCTAGAGATAGCGGAAAAAGAGGCTGATGATCCGGAAGCAGATCCTGTAAATGAGAGTCCAAAAGAACAACTGGATGATTACTTGAACTGGGATGATTACTTTAATCAAGGAATTGATAAGAAGTCGGAGTATATGGTAGTTGACGATGAAAAAACTACTGTAGAAAAGTTCGTCAAAAACAATGTTTCTTTGCATGAACATTTGGAATTCCAATTGCATTTGGCGGTACGAGATGAGGCTGCCAAACGAATAGGGCATTATCTGATTGGCTGCATTAATGAAAATGGTTATTTATGCGGTACTTTGTCAGAAGCTGCGGATACCTTAAGCACAAGTGAAGATCGGGTTTTAGAAGTTCTTAACCTGATTCAGACATTTGATCCTATGGGTGTAGGAGCACGGGACTTAAAAGAATGCTTATTGCTGCAGTGTCAGCAAAAAGGCACTTATACTACACTGGTGGAAGATATTATTTGTCATTATTTGCCCGAGGTGGCAGCGGGTAAGTATAAAGCAATTGCAGAAAAACTAAACTGTAGCCCTCAGGAAATACAACAAGCGGTAGATGTGATTCGTACTTTTGATCCCAAACCAGGCCGCGCATTTGGTAATGACCAGTGCAGTTATATCGTGGCGGATATGACTGTGGAAAGAGTAAATGGCAAGTATGTGATTACTGTAAATGACACGAGTGTTCCTAAATTGACTATTAATCCTTATTATCGCCGTGTGGCGATTGATGCTGATAGTGAGTCCAAGAAGTTTATCGAAGGCCGTTTAAACTCTGCCGTTTGGCTGATTAAGAGTATTGAACAGCGCCGTCGCACTTTATATAATGTGATGGAAGCGATTATTGAGCTGCAGCAGGACTTTTTTGATAAAGGTGCAAAATTCTTACGCCCTTTGGTCATGAAAAAAGTAGCTGAAAAGATAGAAGTTCATGAATCTACCGTGAGTCGGGCAATTGCTAATAAATATGTAGATACGCCTCATGGGCTCGTCAGCTTGCGCAGCTTTTTTTCGACAGCTGTACAAAGCAGTGATGGTAGCCAGGATGTATCGGCAACAAAAGTGAAGCAAAAGATTAAAGAATTAATTAATACAGAAGATTCTTCTGATCCTTTTAGTGATCAAGCATTATCAGAGATTCTCTGTCAACATGGAATGAAAATTTCTAGGCGGACCGTAGCTAAATACCGGGAGGAACAAAACATCCCCTCATCAGCAAAACGCAAAAGGTATTGAAAGAATAAGAGGCGTAACTTGTAGTTACGTCTCTCTATCTTTTCTCTGTGCTCTCTGCGCCTCTGCGGTTCATTTATTTTCTTGTCAGATTATTAAATTGGCATGATTGTGTGTATTGAGAAAAGAATGTATACTATACGTTAGATATTGTGATTTATAAGCGGTTATTTTGCGCCTTTGATGCAAACAAGGGGGTTTAGATATGGCAATCGAGTGGGAAATGGCGATTCGATTATTACTGGCCAGTTTTTTGGGCGGTTTTATTGGCTATGAACGGGAATCACATCATAAAGCCGCAGGGCTCAGGACGCATATTTTGGTGTCCATTGGTTCTTGTTTAATCATGATCTTGTCAATTAAAATCTATGCATCGGTACAGGGATATACAAATGCCGATCCTACCCGGCTGGCAGCCCAGGTAGTTAGTGGTATTGGTTTTCTAGGTGCAGGCAGTATTATGAAAGAAGGCTCTACGGTTAAAGGGTTAACAACCGCAGCTAGTTTATGGGTAGTATCCGGTGTGGGCTTGGCTGTAGGCAGCGGATATTACATGGGAGCTTTCATGACTACTGGTTTTGTGTTTTTAACTCTGAGTATTTTGTCTCGTATTGAGAAAAAGGATTACCATTCTCAAGTGGAATTGTCGATTACAACAATTGATACACCCGGACAAATTGGGAAAATCGCTTCCATACTTGGTGTACATGGCATACAAATACGGAATGTTGAAGTTCGTGAGCAAAAAGAATTGCTTAAAATAGTCTTTATGGTATATATTCCTAAGCAAGTAGAACCGAATCAGGTAACAGTTGGTCTTTTAAATATTTCTGGAATTACTAATGTAGCATTTGATGCATAATGGATACGGTCGTGAATGGGGGTAATGGGTTGTGAATTACAATTTGTTGCTGAATATACTAAAAGCAGAGGTATTGCCAACGGTGGGGAGCCTGGAGGCTGGGGCAATTGCTTTGGCTGCTGCTTATGCCAGTAAGACATTAGGGGGAAGATTTGACAGCATTTCCATCATCGTGAATGCAAAGGTGAATACAGATGGTGCTGCTGCAGTCATTCCCGGTACAAAGGAAACAAGTTTGGAGATTGCAGCAGTACTAGGAGCCATAAAAAGACAACCTGAAAAGCAACTATCTGTCTTAGCGAGTATAACGACTGAAGAACTGGATCAAGGAAAAGACTTTTTAAAACAAAAAGACGTTACCATCTCCATTGATGATAGCAAGAAAGGTTTATGGATTGAGGCATATCTTAGATTCGGCCAGGAAGAGTGTCATGTTATTATCAAAGATACACATACTAATGTAGTCAGTATTACAAAAAATGGACAATTTATTTTTAAACAAGATGCGAGTGGGGAGACGGCAAAGGAACGTGCTGTTTTTCAAGGAGATGAAATACGCATTGCAGATATGATTTCCATCGTTGAGAAGATGCCTTGGTATGAGATGGAGTTTCTGCTGGATGGTGTAGAAATGAATTGTTTTGCCGCAGAAATTGGTATTGCCAAAAAAATGGGTCTGGGTATTGGAGCATTCTTTCACTCCTTAATAGCAGAGGGTGTGTTATCGGATGATATTGTCAATTATGCAAAGATGTTGACAGCCGCTGCTGCTGATGCCCGTATGTCTGGTGAAAACATTAAGATTATGAGCTGCGCAGGCAGTGGCAGCTATGGAATAACAGCGATTCTTCCCGTGTATGCCGTAGGTAAAAAAATATGCGTTTCCAAAGAACGATTAGCCAGGGCTATTGCCATTAGCCTTGGGATTACTATTTATATAAAAGTTCGTATCGATCATTTACCAGCTTTATGTGGCTGTGCCACGGCAGCCGCGGCAGGTGCCAGCGCTGCTATTACATGGTTGATGAATGGCGAGCAGAGAAACATTGAGAATTCTATAAAAAATGTGATTGGCTGTTTGACAGGGATGATTGATGATGATAAAACAGGATGTGGGCTAAGACTGTCTATTGCAGCAACTGCTGCAGTGGAAGGCTCCTTAATGGCCCAACGTCATCTTGTTGTTCCGATCAGTACTGGAATGATTGGTGATACGATTGAACAGACGATCAGAAATTTAGGACAAGTGATCCATTCATAATGTTTCATAGGAATAAAAGCATTATGGATGTTAAGTTAGAAAAGAATGGTGTATAGTAAAGATAATAGTTGTATCTTCTTGATATATATCGAATGTTGTATTCTATAATAAAATGATTGGAGTGGAAAATGACAATGGACGTTCTTAAATTTTTAGCCAATGGACCTGTGATTCCTTCGGCCAGGTCAATGGAAGATTTTAAAATCGCTTTAACCCATACGGTTTCTCCGAGTGTAGTGCTGCTGTTTGGTGATATTAATACATTGCCGACCCTGATTTCTCAGGCGAATGAGCATAAAAAACGTATTATACTACACTTGGATTTGCTGGATGGTATTGGTAAAGACAAAGCAGGTATTAAATTCTTAGCACGCTTAGGGATTCACGCCATTATTACAACTAAATCCCATCTGTGCCGATTTGCGCGGGATGAGGGAATGATTGTAGTACAACGGTTATTCTTAATGGATTCAGATTCATTGCGTACCGGTTTGAATTTAGTGCGTAATTTTAAACCGGATGCCATTGAAATATTACCTGGATCGGTGCCTGAAAGTGCAGTACAGGAACTAGTTCGTGAAACAGGTCTGCCAATTTTAGCCGGTGGCTTAATACGCACCAAGGAAGATGTGAATAATGCGATAGAGAGGGGAATTTCGGCAGTGAGTACCAGCCGGCGGGATTTATGGGATGATATTATGGTTAATAAAAAATAAAAAGATAGATCCCATTATAACCGTATAAACACATTTTAAAAAATTATTAAATAATATGATAAATTCAGTTTATTTAGCAGGAGTTTTAACTGCTGTGTAGAAGTATAACAACATAGAGAAAAAGAATCCAATTGATAGTTTAAATACATGAATGTTGCCACAAAGGAATAACTAAAAATTTAGGAAATGTTAAAATTTTCAGTTTATTTAGCAGGAGATTTCAATATAATGTAGAAGTTATATAATAAAGAAATAGTTGCTTTTTTCTATTATGGGATTCAAAATAAATAACTTTGGACTAGAGATTAAAGAGAAGTCCGTTTATTCCTCTGGATATGTATATATAGAGGTGTGAATGGAGTTCTCTTTTTGTCTATATTATGGAAAAGGATGGTGAAAAAGGGGAAATATGTAATTTAGCTAAATAATAGTGCTGTTAGTTTTGGTGAATCGTAGAAAAATCTAACAAACATTAAGGAGGAATTGGACTTATGGGAAATTATTTTTTTGGTGAATTTTTTGGTACAATGATTCTTATCATTTTTGGTGCTGGTGTTGTTGCTAATGTTGTTTTAAAGAAATCTAGAGCAAACGGCGGTGGTGATGGCTGGATTGTAATTACAGCGGGATGGGCATTTGCGGTATTATTTGGTGTAATAATTGGCGTTGCTACTGGTGGTGCAGGTGAGCTAAGTCCTGCCGTTACTTTTTTCAAATTATTAATGGGTGTATACACGGTTCCTGTAGCTCTTACTGCAATGGCTTGCCAAATATTAGGTGCGATTGTTGGTTCGGCGATTGTTTGGTTGGCTTATCTTCCTCACTGGGAAATTACTGAGGATAAAGGTGCAAAATTGGGTGTATTCTCTACTTCGCCAGCTGTTCGTGGTAATGATATGGCCGCTTTACTTTGCGAAGTAATTGCAACTACAGTATTGCTGATTGCTCTCTTTTCTTTAGGTCACAAATTAGTTGTGGGCGATGCTGGTATGAGTCCTGGTTTTGGCAATTACCTAGTTGCTGTCGTGATTTGGGCTATGGGCTTAAGTTTAGGCGGACCTACCGGTTATGCTATGAATCCTGCTCGTGATCTTGGTCCTCGTATTGCTCATGCTATTTTACCTATCGCTGGTAAAGGTGGTTCCGATTGGGGCTATGCTTGGGTTCCTGTAGTAGGTCCTATCATTGGTTCTGGTCTTGCTTTCGTAATATGTAAAGCTACTGGTATTATTTAATATTAATATGTAGCTTGACATATAATAAGTAAGTCAACATTCTGAAACAAGTTATTTTAGGTCTCTAAAGAAAAGAGCGTTTAAAATATGCCTAAAATTTAAAGGAGTGACTTTTAAAATGACAAAAAAATATGTAATGGCCCTTGATGCAGGTACGACAAGTAACAGAGCGATCATATTTGATCAAGATTCTAATATTATTGCTGTAGCACAAAAAGAATTTACACAGATTTTCCCTAAAGCTGGTTGGGTTGAGCATGATGCGGATGAAATCTGGAGCACACAAATTGAAGTAATGAGGCTAGTTGTGCAACAAGCTGGCCTGAGTGCTACTGATATTTCCGCTATTGGTATCACCAATCAACGTGAAACTGCAGTAGTTTGGGATAAAACCACTGGCAGACCAATCTATAATGCGATTGTTTGGCAATCTCGTCAAACAATGGATATTTGCAATGATTTAAAAGCCAGAGGTCTGGAAGCTGAATTCAAGCAAAAAACAGGTTTAGTTGTAGATGCATATTTCTCTGGAACCAAAGTAAAATGGATTTTAGATCATGTAGAAGGTGCTCGTGCTAAAGCAGAAAAATGCGAATTGCTGTTTGGTACTATTGATACTTGGCTAATCTGGAAATTGACTGGTGGAAAAGTACATGTTACTGATTACTCCAATGCTTCCCGTACACTCATGTACAACATTCGCGAATTGAAATGGGATGAAAAACTTCTTGAATATTTAACTGTACCAGCATGTGTACTGCCAGAAGTTAAATCTTCCAGTGAAGTATATGGTCAAACAGATGTTGCTATCTTTGGTGCGGCTGTGCCTATTTCTGGTGCTGCTGGTGACCAACAGGCTGCGTTGTTCGGTCAAACTTGCTTCCAACCTGGTATGGCAAAAAATACCTATGGAACTGGCTGCTTCATGCTGATGAACACAGGCAGTAAAGTATATGAATCTAAAAACGGTTTGCTCACTACCATTGCTTGGGGACTTAACGGCAAAGTAGATTATGCGTTAGAAGGCAGTATTTTCGTTGCTGGATCGGCTATTCAATGGCTGCGTGATGGTTTGCGTTTATTAGAAGCTGCTCCTGATTCTGAATATATTGCTAAAAAAGTAAAAGATGCTGATGGCGTATATGTAGTACCTGCTTTCGTAGGGCTTGGTGCTCCATATTGGGATATGAAAGCTCGCGGTGCGATTCTTGGATTGACCCGTGGAACTAGCAAATCTCACGTTGTTCGTGCGACGTTAGATTCTATGGCATATCAAACAAAAGATGTTTTAAGTGCAATGGAAGCTGATTCCGGCATCAAACTGCAGGCATTAAAAGTAGATGGCGGCGCTGTTGCTAATAACTTGTTAATGCAATTCCAAGCAGATATCTTAGGTGTTCCAGTGGATCGTCCTAAAGTGACTGAAACGACTGCTCTTGGTGCAGCTTATCTTGCAGGTTTGGCTGTTGGCGTATGGAAAACCAAAGAAGAGCTGATCAGTACTTGGCAGCTTGATAATCGTTTTGAGCCTACCATGGATGCTGCACAAAGTGCAACATTATACAAAGGTTGGCAAAAAGCGGTTAAACGCGCTATGGACTGGGAAGATTAAATCCAATTTAATAGCTATAAAAGGGCTGAGTTAAGAGATCCCTTTGTGTTCGATCAAACGGATACAAAGGGATCATATTTGCTTTTCCTGATTCGCAGGTATAGTCTATAATTATGGGAATCGCGGAAAGAATACAGGTAACCGCAGAGGCGCAGAGCGCACTGAGGGATATTTTTATATCTATCTATTTTTTCTCTGTGTTCTCTGCGCCTCTGCGGTTAAAAACACAGGTGCAGGTAGGCTCTGTTTCAAGTATTTACTTTAGAAAAGGGGGATTGAGATGCAAAAGACGACAGTTGTAGTAATTGGTGGCGGTGCCACAGGAGTTGGTATTCTGCGTGATTTATGCATGCGGGGAGTTGATGCAATTCTTCTTGAGCAGCAGGATTTAGCCTATGGCACCAGCTCACGTTATCATGGACTTTTGCATAGCGGTGGACGTTATGCGGTAAAAGATGCCGAGGCTGGCAAAGAATGTATTGAGGAAAATACCATTTTGCGTAAAATTGGCAGACATTGTGTAGAGCAAACGGAAGGCTTTTTTGCCCGAACTCATTTAGATGATGAGGCATTTGAAGGAAAATGGGTGGAAGCATGTGCAAAAGTAGGGATTCCTACTATTCCCATTTCGGTAGAGGAGGCTCTTCGTTTAGAACCCAATCTGAGTCCCAAAATTAAGTCTGTATATCGGGTGCCGGATGCGGCCATCGATGGTTTTCGTATGGTTTGGCAAAATGTAGCGTCTGCCCGTAAATATGGCGGACGGGTACTAACGTATACCACAGTTGCGGGTATTGAACACAGCAATAATCAAGTTGTAGGCATTAAAGTTCGCAACACGTTAACTGGTGAAGTCAGCAATATTGCTTGTGATTTCATTGTCAGTGCTGCTGGCTCTTGGGCTGGGGAAATTGCTGCTTTGGCAGGGATTAACGTAAATGTGCAGCCGGACAGAGGGACTTTAATTGCTTTTAATCATCGTATTACCAGCCGTATCGTGAATCGTTTGCGTCCGGCTTCCGACGGAGACATTTTTGTTCCCCACGGTTCTATTACGATTTTAGGTACAACATCTGCATCAGTAAACAAGCCGGATGATACGGTGCCGAATGCAAAAGAAGTAGTAGAACTCTTAAATATTGGGGAAGCTTTATTTGAAGACATTAGGAGTTATCGTATGCTCAGAGCTTTTGCCGGAACTAGACCACTGTATAGTGCTGATCCAAATGCAACAGGCCGCGGTGCATCTCGTGGTTTTGTGACTCTTGATCATGCTCATGACGGATTAAAGGGCTTTGTCAGCGTAGTAGGAGGAAAATTCACCACCTATCGCTTAATGGCAGAAAAGGTAACGGATTTAGTATGCGGTTACTTGAATGTCAAAACACCTTGTCGTACGGCGGTAGAAAATCTTGTTGAGGATACTTCTCCAGCACTGATGGCGAAAGCTCGCTTATATTTCCCTGCTTATGGTGCTGAACTTGCTGCTTCACGATTAGGTTCAGAAGGCTTGGAAAAGGTAATTGCCCGTATACAGGAAAAACCGGAAAAACGCCAATTATTGTGTGAGTGTGAAAATGTTACTATGGCTGAAGTGGAAGAAGCAGCAGCTGACAGTACCAGCTATATGATTAGTGATGTTCGTCGTAAGACTCGTATGGGGATGGGAACTTGCCAGGGAGCTTTCTGCACATTCCGCAGTGTAGGTGCAGTGGACGCAAATGGATTGTCATGGGGCAAAGATACCAATGTGTTATTTAAAGAATTCCTGCAAGGCCGCTGGAAAGGGATTCGTCCTATTTTGTGGGGCAATGTCATGCGTGAAATGGAACTGACCCGGGGAATTTATGAAGGAACTTTAAACATAAATGGAGCGATTGACAATGAGGGAATATGATATTGTAGTAATTGGCGGCGGCTTAGCAGGTTTAATGGCGGCGGCAGCAGCGACAAAACGCGGCAAGAAAGTAACACTATTGTCTTTAGGTTCAGGAACTTTAACCATTGGAGGCGGCATCGTTGATGTAATGGGATATTTGGAAGGCGGCATACCAGCAGCTACTCCAAGTGCGGGTCTGCTGCAAGTCGGCGCCGGACATCCGTACAAAAAAATTGGTCGCCCGGCAATCGAAGAATCCATTCGCTTCTTTAAAGAGATTTGCGAGCAAGAAGGATATTCCTATATCGGAAATCTAGACAAAACGCAATGGATACCGACTGCTGCTGGTACATTAAAACCAACTTGCCTTGTTCCAAGAACAATGGACACAACAGAACTTAAGAAAGCAGACAAAGTAACTGTATTGGGTTTTGATGCATTAAAGGATTTTTATCCTAGCTTAATCGCTAAAAACTTTAAAAAAATTCCTGCATTTGCGCAAAAAGAGTATGAAGTCGTGATGATTGATCCAAAGTTATCTGAAGGCCGCGATGTTACTGCTCTGGATGTGGCTCGTTGGTTAGATACAGAGGAAGGTCTTGCAAGCTGCATTGAAAAAATGCGTAACGTAATTGATTCCGGTAGTGTGGTTATCATTCCGCCTATATTAGGGACTCGTCCGAATTATGCAGTTAAAGAAAAATTAGAAAAAGCTTTAGGGTGTCATTTCGTAGAAACAGCTTCTGTGCCTCCGTCTATTACTGGTTTGCGCCTGCGTACCATGTTAGTACGATATCTGAAGAAAAATGGCGTACGAATTGTAGAACAAGCTATTGTAGCAAAATCCATTGTGGAAGACGGCAAATGCGTGGCAGTGATCACAGAAGGTGTGGATCGGGAACGTACCTACTATGCTAAATCCTTTATTTTAGCAAATGGCGGTTTCTATGGCGGTGGTCTGCTTGCAGAGCCAGGTAAGGTGATCGAGCCTATTTTCAATTTACCAGTAGAGGCTCCAACGGATCATGAATTGTGGGCGAATTATTCTTTATTCTCCAGTGAAGCACAGCCTTTTGCGAAACTTGGTTTAGATGTTGACGAAAAAATGCGTCCTCTTGATGCCAACGGCAAAGTGCTACTAAATAATGTTTTTGTTGCGGGACGTAATCTGCGCGGCTATGATTTCAGCTTTGAGAAATCAGGGAATGGTGTAGCAATTGCGTCAGGTTATCAAGCGGCTATGTCAGTGTAAGGGGAGAAAAAATAATGAAGAAACATCATAATAATCCAGATAGCTGTACAGCTTGTACGGTGTGTATTGCCAATTGCCCGGTAACAGCTGCGACTCGGAAGTTTCGTGGGCCTAAAATGGTTGGTCCTACCTTAGAAAGAATGAGATTATCACAAGATGACATAGAACCTTCTTTGGAGTATTGTTCTAATTGCAAGAATTGTGATATGTCATGTCCTTCTGG
>Ga0316613_10001271_pt1 | contig 17427 bp, 17 predicted proteins | sample OWC_soil_day10_C_2_FD_207647 | JGI IMG/M metagenome (GOLD analysis project Ga0316613, IMG submission 207647) | Wetland soil microbial communities from Old Woman Creek delta, Ohio, United States - OWC_soil_day10_CT_b | ecosystem: Environmental > Terrestrial > Soil > Wetlands | place: USA: Ohio...
CAGGGCTTCTGCGTAATGGGCGGTATCGGAATTGAAGAAGGACTGGCAAAGAAAGCTCTTGACAGTGTACAGGAAAGACTTGATACTACCTATGGAATCGTTCTGCATCAGCCGGCATATCAGACTTACCATAAGGAGCTGGGTGAAATTTCTTCCTATCCGCCTGGATACAAAGAAAATGCCGGCATATTCTGCCACAATAACCCATGGATTTCCATTGCAGAAACCATGATTGGCAGAGGAAACCGTGCATTTGAAGTATACCAGAAAACAGCTCCTGCCTATACTGAGGAAATTAGCGAGATCCATAAGACAGAGCCTTACTGCTATTCCCAGATGATCGCCGGTAAGGATGCTGCTAATTTCGGTGAAGCAAAGAACAGCTGGCTGACTGGTACAGCAGCCTGGACCTTTGTCTGTATCTCCCAGCACATTCTGGGAATACGTCCCGGCTTCCATGGGCTGATTGTTAACCCCTGTCTTCCGGATTCAATCGGAGAATTTTCTGCAATCCGTAAATTCCGGGGTGCTACCTATCACATTCATGTAGTAAGGAAAGGGGAAACAGGCAATAAAATTTCCTCCTTCCTGGTGGATGGTTCTGCCATTGAGGGGAATGAGATCCTATTTCAGGCTGGAAAAACTGAATATCATGTAGATCTTACACTGAAATAAGCAAAAAGGAGAAAGCCGAAATCATGGCTTTCTCCTTTCTCTTTTCTATCCTCTATTCTTTATCGTATGCTTCCAGTGCAACGGGCAGCGACTGTATTACTACATTTCCCGCTGCAGGCAGTCCCACCAGAATGCAGCTGATTATTTCCTCTCTTGTGGCTCCATGTGCTTTTGCCATCTGAACGTGGAAAGGCAAACCGCTCTCCAGCCTCATAACAGCCATAACGGCTATATATGCAAGTTCCTCTGTCTTTTTATCAAGGCTGCTTACCGAATCCAGCTTGTGTACCATCTCCATCCATGGTGTCTGAACCTCCGGTACCTCCTGCGCAAATACTGAAAATGCATTACTTACCTGCATACTTTTACTCCTCTCTTAACTGATTCTTCCAGGCGGGCAGCTTCTTCATGCTGCTCACTGCAATTTTTTCTGCTGCTGATTCATCAAACCCCTGTGATTCCATAATAAACTTTGTCATACCGGCTTTTGCCTCTTCAAAAGACCGCATGGTTCCGTCAGGTCTTGCACAATAAACACAGTATTCCTTCTGCTCGTCGCCTTGTGGAAAATCCGATTTCTTTTCCATAGGCATACCACAGGCGATACATACCTTCATATTGCTCTCCTCCTCTACTTCGTAATCAGACTTATAAATGTGTGTTTCAATTCTCCTGCATAGCGGGCTAAAACCGGTTCGTCCGGGGAAAAGAAATCCTTGTTCCATAAATAATAATGGATCATACCAAGCCAGGTATTAAAAAGCATATGAACAGGAATCTCTTTTACAGTTCCAGTCTTCATCTCCCTTGACAACAGGAGATTGAAATGATGGGCAATTGTCGATTGATTATCCGCATACATATACTGTACCTCTTCTGGCAAAAGGCTTCTTTCCGTAATCAGACGCAGATAAAACTCCTCATGATCCATAAGGATCTTTAAATGTGCATCCAGAAAGTCACTGACACTGGCACTGGATTCTCCCATATCGTGAAATTCAGAAGCAAGTCTGATCTGAAACTCACCAATGATGCACTCCAGCAAATCATTCAGGGACTTAAAATGCGCGAAAACAGTTCCATGTGAGACCCCTGCTTCTTTGGCAATTCTCGCTGTTGAAGCGGAGAAACCTTCTATTGCATAGATCTGGTATGCAGTATCAATAATTTTCTGCCTGGTATTTTCTTTTTGTATCTGTCTTTTTGATTTCATATTAATGACCGCCAACTCATTGAGTGTATACTCAATATAATCTTTTTTTTCTCTCTTGTCAACGTTTTTATTGTAAAAATAATTATATGATCAATAAGGAATTCGCTATCGCTTTTCACCGGTTATACTTAACCCCATAAAATCCCTTATCACTACTCCACCTTTAAGCTTGCTGCTGTTAAGAATTTTCTGCATCTCTTCCTGGGTATAAGAGGCATACAGCGAAGAAAGAAATCCAGGTCTTATCTCTTTGGGCTTTGTACTGAAATATATCATATATTTTTTTAAAAATCCGATATCCCGTCTTAAATCAGTGATACAATACCTTCCTCCGGTGCGCAGAACCCGGTAAATCTCGTTAAAAACCTGAACCGGATTTTCCCATTCATGGAGAGATCCATTGGATACTACACCATCAAATGCAGCATCTTCAAAAGGCATATTCATTCCATTGCCCTGTACATAACAAGCTGGAATTCCATATTCCCTGGCATTTTTCTCTGCAATACGGATCATGGCAGGGCTGATCTCACAGCCAGTAAATGTTGTGGGATTTACCTGTTTCGCCAGTTCCAGGCCTACGTAACCAGGGCCGGGGCCTATTTCCAGTATATCTCCCCCATTTATTCCGGAAGCTATCATCTCAGCCACTCCATTCCAGCCCTTATCCCTCATACCCTTTGCAAAGTCATCGAATATCTCTGCAGTCAATTCACTCTGGATCCCCTCATTGGTTTCAATTATTCTTGCTCCTGTCATAACCTGCTCCTTTCTTTCCGATCGCATCGATGGAATCTTCGGCCCAGCTTAGCTCAGCCTTGTAATGCATCAAATGGTGATTAAATATAATATCAGCATAAATCTTCATTTCTTCCGGTATTACTTTTTCCATCTCTGTTCTGTGATCTTCAATTCCCATAATTACATTTTTCAACTTGCTGATATGAAGAGTCAGACTCTGTAAAAAGTCAGAAGCGATCAGATATTCAGAAAAATAGAATGCAGCGTCTGCGTCAAAAACCGGACGGTAATTCATATCCAGAGTCTGCTTTAGCAACTCTTTGAATTTTTCTGCTCCGCTCTCTCCCACAAAGTAAACAGTTTTTTCAGGTCTGGCACTTTGCTTATCTCTTATGGCTGTTAAAACACCGGAAGCTTCCATTTTCTCAAGGTGGTAATACACATTTGGTAATTTGATCTTAGTAAAATCCTCCAGCTGCTCTTCCATAATTTTTTTGATCTGGTAGCCGTGCTGGGGACCAAAGCGCAGTAATATTCCAAGTATATACAGTGGTATCATATGAATTTGCTCCTTTTTATAGTCAGTACTGACTATTTATATTTCTCATTATACTCAGTACTGACTAATTGTCAATGGGATTTTCTCTCCTTAATGCTGTTTTTTTATATATTTTTTGTTATTTTCTATATTCCGCCATTTGTTAGGTATTTGGTCACTCTATTGGCATAAAATGGTTATATACTGTATACAGAAAGGCAGGCTTGTCATGAACAAAATACTGGATAATGATTATTATGACTTTATCATCAGCAACTCCCTGATCCCTTCTTATGACTTTTCAGAAAATGTCACAAAATTAAACAGTGATTATTCCCTGCTTCATCTGGCAAAAAAAAACATGCAGGCCTGCGATTTAGGCTTACATCCATACGAAAATTTTCCTTCCATTTTTACACTGACATCCACCATATCCACAGATCCTCCCGACAGTGCCGCCCTTGCTGACCAGCTTCTTTCCAATTATATGGGGCTTGGAATTGTAATTGGAATCATAGACACAGGAATTGATTATTCCCACCCTGCTTTTCAAAATCACGATGGAACAACCCGAATACTTTCAATCTGGGACCAGACTGACCAGACTGGCAAGCCTCCGTCCGGTTTTGAGTTTGGCTCTGAATATACAAAGAATCATATTAACACTGCTTTAAAATCTCCTCTTCCATTAAATATTGTCCCTGAAGTCGATACAGTCGGACACGGAACTGCCATTTCCAGTATCATATCAGGAAGCCATAATGAGGAAAATTCTTTCATGGGAATTGTTCCACAGAGTAAGCTGGCTGTTGTGAAATTAAAAGAAGCAAAAGATAATTTAAAGCAGATTTATTTTATTCCGGAATATGCCCTGTGTTATCAGGAATCTGATATTATGCTCGGTATCCGATATCTTCTGGGTGTGTCGGAACAGTTAAACCGGCCTCTGATTCTTTGTATCTGCATGGGCAGCAGCCAGGGAGGACATGATGGGCGTGGTCCTCTTGGTTCTTATTTAGACCAGCTGACCAGGCAGCCACGCACTGGTACTGTCATTGCAGCAGGCAATGAAGCAGCCCTTAAGCGGCATTATTATTGTTATTCTCATACGCCGCCCTTTTACAGCAGCTTTGATTTAAAAGTAGGGGCAGAGGACCGTATGTTCTCCATGGAAATCTGGCCATTTCCAGCGGGGCGGATCACTCTTGAACTTTACACTCCGGATTGTGAAATAGTAAGCAGTCACTATACTTCCCTTAATACCTGTCAGACGTTCAGTCTGTTGCAGGGACAGAGTTCTGTCTTAATTAATAATATTATTCTGGAAGGTTCTACAGGAGATCAGATGATTCTGGTTCGTTTCAACAATCCGTTATCCGGCATCTGGCACTGCAGGGTTAAAAGTGAAGGAGATGAGCCATTTTCCTTCCACTGCTGGCTCCCCTCGGGAAAGCTTATTACTGCAGATACCTGCTTTTATCATTCAGATCCAAATACAACAATTACAGCCCCGGGTGATGCACGCGTTCCTCTGACAGTTGCAGCTTATAATCAACTTGACTATTGTATTCTGGAAGAATCCGGAAGAGGATTCTCCCGGTTTGGTGAGATTGTTCCAGATGTTTCTGCTCCTGGTTTTAAAATCCCCTGCGCTCTGCCGGAAAACCGGTACGGTACGCTTACCGGAACCGGCGCTGCAGCAGCTCATGCCGCAGGAGCTGCTGCAATAATAATGGAATGGGGATTTATCCGAGGCAACCATACTCCGATCACCGGAGTGAAGGCAAACCGTATGATAATACGCTGCGCAAAGCGTGATAACGCTTACTTTTATCCAAATAACATCTGGGGATATGGAAGAATAGACATGCATCATTTTTTTGAACAGATCTCAACTTTTACCTGATAGGAAAAGACCTGTGAATCCGGATTCTTCCTCATTCACAGGTCTTTTCTATTACTTTATGAAAATGCAATATTAATATCGATTGGAATATCATCCGCCAGCAACTGAATGCAAAGAATCTGATTGGAATTCATCTTCACAGAAACCTGATCTCCATAAAGCAGTGTAGGAGTTGAAATATCTACCGTAATACCGATGTTGGAAAAAAATGTAGCAGCATTCGCTGTAAGCATATTTGCCAGTTCTGAAATTGCACTCTGCGCCATTTCATTAAACTCATCCACTGGCATCCCCATCATCATCGTAGATGCTACTTTTTTTGCACTGTTCAGATCCAGATAATAGACAACATTTCCTTTTATCTCTCCCACAATACCAACTGTCATAATGACTCCGGTATAAGTCAGATTGCAATCTTTCAGGCTTAAATTGGTTTTTTCAACTTTTTCAAATCCCAGCTGCGGCATAACAGATAGAAATGCTTCAATAAAAGGATTTATGTATTTTACATCCACTGATCATCACCCCTTTGAAAACCAATATTTAACAAAATCTCTCCAAAATCGGAATCTGCCAGTATGTTTGTTGTTGTATATGCAGGAGCAGTAATATGGATACTTTCACCATGCATGATTGTCGGTGGTGCTACCCGAAGTCCATAGGCTTTATTCATTCTGTTTATGATCGAGCAGGCATTCCCAGATACAATATTGGTAAACTCTCCAAGTACTGCAAGCACTTCATCAATGCCCGAAGCCTCTCTTTTCATTATGGAAGCAGTCAGCTTATAAGCTGTTTCCATCTTTACATCAATCAGCATTCTTCCGGAAAACTTACCGATGATGCCAACAATAACTGCCAGACCTTCTGACTGGAATTCCTGGCTGCAGATATGTTCATCCTTATACTGGATCAGCGACTTTGTAAGCTTGTTTGTACCGTCAAGAAGTGCTTCTTTAAAAATCTTAATATACTCGCTTGATAAAAAGCGAAACAGCTCTTCCGATGACATAACACGGTTTACCGCAGTCATCAGCTCCTCTTCATCAATTGGTTTCTGGACATAAGCTGAAACCTTGTTTTCTTTTGCTTCTTTCACAATTTCATCATCCATCATGGAACTGATAACAATAACTTTAATGTTTCTGTCAATTTCATGAATTGCACGGGTGCACTCCAATCCATCGGTTCCAGGCAGTGTCATGTCCATCGTCACAAGCTGAGGCTTTGTTTCCTTTATCACCTGTTTTACTTCTTCCAGTGTCCCTGCTTCTCCAACTACTTCAAGACCGTTTCTAACAAGAATTCCTTTGATGAAAGCGATAGAGAAGGGAGAATCATCAACTATAACAACTTTTGTACCCGCCATAGAATAAAGCCTCCTGTAATTAATAATGATTATTACCTTTTGTATTATTCAACAATATCATATAATGACATATTTTGTCAAAAGGTTTACTTGCTTGATTACAAAGGTTCGTTTATTAAGTCGTATTTTTTCCAAATATCACCAAAAACGGTATCACTCATATTTTACAGCTCATATAATAATAGAAACAATTATATGGGTGAATGATGCTATGTTTGAAAATGACAATACCGAATTCGATTCCGAAATGACGAATCTGCCTGAATTTCCTTCGGATTTCGGACCAAATCCATTTATTATTGACATGCAAAAAGCAGCCAGACAAAATGACAATTTTCGCACTACACTGTGGACCGGAGACCATCTTCAGGTCACACTGATGAACATACCAGTGAAAGGGACCGTGGGTCTGGAAGTCCATTCGGATCTTGACCAGTTTTTGAGAGTGGAGGAGGGCCTGGGCCTGGTTCAGCTTGGAACTTCAAAGCTTTCCATGGATTCCCAATATCTGGTATTTGACAATTACAGCATATTTGTTCCTGCGGGCATCTGGCATAATATTGTTAATATAGGAAACCAGCCCCTTAGAATGACTTCTGTTTATGCTCCTCCTCACTACGAATGGGGCACCGTACATCCAACCAAGGCCGACAGCGCTTCCAATGAGGAAAGCTGATCCGGTCCTTAACAGACGTAAAATTGCAGCCTGCCCGTTTGAATCGGGCAGGCTGCAGTATTTGGTTTTTATTGTGTAACATTAATGGTAACAGCTTTTGGTCTTGTCATGGCTTCTATGGAATATCTTACCCCCTGAGTTCCCATACCGGAAGCCTTTACTCCCAGGAACGGAAAATGATCTGGTCCTCGTTCTGTCTTGTTATTAATCTGAACCGTCCCCACTTCTAATTTCTCAGCAATGAGAAAAGCTTTATTAATGTCTTTTGTAAATACAGAAGATTGTAAACCATACTCGGAACGGTTGGCAATTTCCACTGCATCATCCATATTCTTTACCCGGATAATAGGCAGAATCGGCGAAAATGGTTCTTTCCATGCGATCTCCATATCCACTGTTACCTTATCTAACAAGGTAGGATAAACCAGGTTCTCCTCTCGTTTATTACCCACAATCAGTTCAGCTCCTTTGTCAATGGCATCCTGAGTTAAAAATACCGCAAAATCCGCAGCCTTCTGATCAATTAAGGGAGTAACAACCGCAGATTTTCTGGGATCTCCTACGGATAACTTTTCAATTCTTGATTTTAACATGGTGACTAACTGGTCTGCCACTTTATCTGTGGTAATAATTCGTTTCACCGCTGTACAGCGCTGTCCGGAATAGGAAAATGCTCCTTCCACAATATTATCTGCCGCATACTCCAAATCTGCATCTTCCAGTACAAGAGCCGCATCCTTACCGCCGAGTTCCAGAAGCAAGGGTGTCATACAGGAAATCTGAGATATATGCCTGCCTACCTCCGTGCTGCCTGTAAAATTAATAAAATCAATTCCCTGGTGGGTTACAATATAATCGCCGATCTCACTTCCTTTTCCGGTTACTGTCTGCACCACCCCTGCCGGAAGTCCTGCATCCTGCAATGCTTTTACAAGGTGAAGTGCACTGATAGCCCCCTGTGTTGCCGGTTTCAATATGACTGCGTTGCCCCCCATTAATGCTGGTGCTATCTTGGAAGCCGATAAATTAATTGGGTAGTTAAATGGGGATATTGCCAATACGGTACCAAGAGGAATTCTCTTTATATAGGACATCTTATTGCGTGAGCCCCCTGGAAAATTCTCACCGCTCACTGCGATTCCTTCCAGACTTTTCCCGGCATCTGCTGTAAAACGTAAAAAATCCACAGTTCGTTTGACTTCTGATACGGAAGATTTCTTATCTTTCGCGATCTCCATCATGAGGATATCTGATATTTCTTCTGTCCGTTCTTCCAGGAGTGCTGCAGCCTTATAAAGGATCGCTGCTTTTTCGTATATGGGTACAGCAGCCCACTGGGATTGACCGGCCTTGGAATATCGGACAATTTCATTAACTTCTTCCTTACTGATTGCCTGTATCTTACCCACGAAAGAACCATCCGCAGGTGATGTTATGGTGATGACATCTCCTGAAGCAGATTCTGTCCACTGCCCATTGATTAAATTGTTATATATAAGATTCTCATTGCATAATCCAGCCATATGATTCTCTCCTCTCATTTCTTTATAATTACCATCTGACTATAATATACCAAAAATATAAAATCAAATACCAATGATTTTATATGCTAACAGTATACAGAACATTTATTCTTAATGCAATAAATTTTTTATAAATTATATGCCAGCAGCAATATATGTGATACAATTAATGCAATATTAGTTTATTGAACGCCAAACAGGAAAGGAGCCCTCCAAAGAGAACTCCTTTCCCTGATTTTATTTCACTACTACACCCACCCCATCGGGTATGACTGTTATATCGGCATCTGACCCTTTTATTTCTAATGCCCTCTTAAGCGCTTCCTCAAACGTGTAAGCATGCTGCATATGCATTTTTTTAATCATTTCCGGTTCACATAGATCGGAAACAAGTATGACTGTATGCTTTTTAAGTATCCGTGCAAGTATCTGGAACTCCCATTGATCGGGTATTGTTTCGGTTCTTCCGGTTTTCATGACACGGTTAAGAACTTCTTCCGGATTCTTTGCATTTGCCATGTTTTCATAAAAGGACTTACCTCCATGCCCGTCATTACAGGCCGAGACCATTATAATAACCCCGTCCTCTTTGCACACAGCTTCTGCTGCCGTCATTCCTTTCACAGACTGATATACATTCTGGTCAAGAGGATATCCTCCATTGGATGTGACAGCAATATCTGCTTTTACCGCCTTGACCGAAGCCAGATCCATAACAAATTTACAGCCTTCTGCGTGTGCCAGCTCGCTGTCTCCTGCAAAAGCATTAATAATATTTTTTTCACTGTCAATGACAACATTCAGTATAAAAGCAAGCTTTGCCTGTCTGGCTGCATAAAGCATATCCTTATGTATGGGATTGTTATGAATGACTCCCGTCCTGGCATACTCGCTTGCTATAAATTCGGAGCAATGGTTTGCCATTACGGTTTTTGCTGATGCCACGCCTGGAAGCACACTCTTTCTTCCTCCGGAAAATCCCGCAAAAAAATGAGGCTCTATAAATCCTTCGGAAATCAATAACTCCGTTTCCATTGCCAGCTTATTAAGCCAAAGTTCTCCGCCGGAAGGTAGAGTTCCCACTCTCACTACGCTGTTTTCGTCTTCTGATAAATGATTGATGATCACTTCATGGTCTGCTATCTCCTGTCCAAACTTATGAATCAGTTCTTCCGTTGTATCAGGTCTGTGAAATCCGGTAGCAATTAATATTTTAATGTCAATATCAGGGTTGGCCTTCCTGATCCGTTTAAGAAGGATCGGCATTGTCACTTTACTTGGTACCGGTCTTGTGTGATCGCTGGTTATAATAACCATGTTTTTCCTGCCCTGAACCAGTTCTTCTAAGGTGGCACTTCCGATCGGGTGATCCAAAGCCCTGTTTACAATCTCCTCCTGACTGCCATAGGCGTGATAAGTATGGGCTTTTGATTCTAATATTCCAAGCAGATTATGATCTGGAATTTCAACCTCTAAAAGTCTATTTGAATACGGTATTTTTATTTTGGCCATAAGATTCCCTCACGATCTTTTTATCAGATTAATTTACTGAAAAATCTTCCCAGGGTTTAAAATATTTCTGGAATCAAAGGCCAGTTTTATATTCTTCATCAGTTCTACATATTCCTGACTGTATTGCTCCAGCATATATGCTTTCTTAGCAAAACCAATTCCATGTTCTCCGGATACCAGGCCGCTTAGCTCCCTTGATTTACTATACATGGCTTCAAATACTTCTGAAAGTTTCTTCTTCCAGGCTTCCTCTGAAAGCTCATCCTTTAATACGTATACATGTAAATTCCCATCTCCTGCATGACCAAAACTTCTGATTCTTACTTGAAATCTGTCTTGAAGTTCGTGGGTATATTTAATAAACTCGGCAACTTTATTTCTGGGAACTACAACGTCACATTCATCCATATCTGTAGTTGACGCTTTTACAGCTTCAAGAAATGCTCCTCTCGCAGACCAGACCGATTCCTTTCTCTCATCTGTATCAACAATAAATACATCGCAGGCACCTTCCTTCAGACAGATATCCGCTACTTTTTCATATGCCCGTTCGATTTCCTCCCTGGTATTTCCGTCAAATGTCAGCAAGAGATATGCATCGGAAGAATTGTCAGGGAATTTCTTTCCTAAGTATTCCTCTGCTGCAAGAATTACTTCTCTCTGCATAAATTCTATGGCAGTGGGAGCAGCTTTAGATTTCACGATTTCCGGAACCGTACTGATTGCCATATCCAGGCTTGGAAATGGAATTAACAGGGATATCGCCTTTTTAGGAAGGGGAAGCAGTTTTAAAATGGCCTTTGTTACAATTCCAAGGGTTCCTTCTGACCCGCATATTAAGTCTTTTATACTATAGCCAGAAGAGTTTTTTACCACCTTGCCACCGATTTCAAGGATTTCCCCGTTTGGAAGAACAACCTCCAGCCCTCTCACGTAATCTCTGGTAACTCCATATTTAACCGCTCTCATGCCTCCTGCATTGGTATTGATGTTACCGGCAATCGTCGCTGATTTTTCACCTGGATCTGGCGGATAGAACAAATCATGTTCTTCAACAAATTCACTGATTTCCATTAATAAGACCCCCGGTTCCAGAGTCAGGGTGAGATTTTCTTCGTCTATTTCCAGTATCCGGTTCATCTTAGACATATTGATCATAATTCCGCCGTAAACCGGAACAGATGCTCCCACTAAACCAGTACCTGATCCTCTGGCTACAACAGGAATTCTGTGGTCATAGGCATATTTCATGATCTTTGATACTTCTTCTGTTGTAAGAACATCAACCAAGACATCTGGCTTCCGGCTTATTCCACCCATTTCATCATGGCTGAAGTCATCATTAATTTCATCATCGGTAAATACTCTGTCCCTGCCTAGCAGAGTCACCAGATATTCCACGTCTCCGGTATCAATTTTTTTATAATCCATCACATTTATTCCCTCCTTGATTCGTAATTTTTCTATCAGCAAATCGACCCGCATTCTATGTAAAAATTGTTAACTATGCTCCAGTACACTTTAATTCTTTCACAAGCCGGGGCACAATTTCATAAATATCTCCTACGATTCCATAATGTGCTGTATGAAAGATCGAGGCGTTTTCGTCTTTATTGATAGCAAAAATACGATCTGAGTGATTCATTCCAGCCACAAACTGAACGGCACCGGATATTCCCAGGGCAATGATCAGCTTTGGCTTCACCGTTCTTCCGGAAAGACCAATCTGCTTCTTTGCCGGAATCAGCCCTGCCTCCACAAGAGGTCTTGTTCCTGCAATCTGGGCATGCAGCAGATCTGCAAGATCCTGCACCATAGCCATGTCTTTTTCTGATTTTATGGCTCTGCCTACTGCAACGATCACCTCTGCATCAGATATGTTTTCTTCTGCTTTTTTCTTCGTAACCTTTAAAACCTCTATCTGGGATTTTAATTTTTCCGGTTCCAGTTTACATACCGTTATTGTTCCTTTGGGATCCCTCTGTCTTTCCGGTGCATTCATAATCTTATATCTTACCGTTGCCATCTGGGGTCTTGTATTGGGGCATATAATCTGAGCCATAATATTGCCGCCAAAGGCCGGTCTGATCTGAACAAGATCTGTGTTTTCCTTCATTTCAAGTATGGTGCAGTCAGCCGTTAATCCGGTTCTGAATCTGGTAGCTACTCTGGGAGCAAGAGATCTTCCCGTGGTCGTGGCACCCACCAGTATGGAAGATGGTCTGACTTTATTTATAAAGTCTTCCATGGCTGCCGTGTAAGTTTCGATTCTGAAATCCTTTAATTCTTTGTTATCGTATACAAAGACTTCATCCACACCGTAATGCAGCAGCTCTTCCGCTTTCTTTTTTATATTGTGGCCGATAAAAACGCAATACACTGGAAAATCGACAATTGAAGCAAGCTCTCTGGCCTTTCCGATCAGCTCCATTGTCACCGGATGAATGGTTCCTTCTACATGATCAACATAGACGGCTATTCCTCTCCACAAGCTCTTATCAACCTTTTTTGTCTCAGTTTCAACAAATTCCATCACGCCTGCCGGACCCTTTTTCACACATATCTTACACATCTTACAGCCTGCATTCACCTGCACTTTTCCATCCGTGTATTCAATTGCTCCAAAAGGACAGACTTTTAATAATTCCTCGATATTCGACTCATTCACATTCTCCTGGTTACATATTAACTTGCCCATAAAATCCCCACCCTTCTTTATATGAATTTTAACTCTTTCAGTTTTGATGCCATTTGTAAGCTGAGTTTATCGCCGGTTCCAGTCCATATCTCTCTGTCATTGTTGATGGATGGGGGGAATATTCTTTCTACCTGTGTGGGGGAACCATTTAACCCATATTTCATATCATCTTTATCTTCAAAATCATTGATGGTCAGGATTTTGATTTCCTTGTCTTTTGCCTCTAACTTTTTCTTATAGGATGGCAGTCTTGGCTGAAAAATATCTTTCTCAACGGTGATTAAACATGGAAACTGGATTTCGGCGACTTCTATTGTGTCCGGCATATCCATTTCTACTATAATTGATTTTTCTTTTATTTCCACAATCTTTAAAACGTTGGTAATATGGGGGATTCCAAGATATTCCCCCATCTCTGGTCCTACCTGAGCGGTATCACCATCTGTTGTCTGCTTTCCGCATAAGATAAGATCAAAATCCCCCATTTTTCTCACGCCCTGGGAAATAGTGTAAGAGGTGGCAAGTACATCTGCTCCTGCAAACTTTCTGTCCGTTATTAAGGCTCCGTCGTCTGCTCCCATCATATATGCTTCTTTAATTACCTCTTTCGCCTGAGGCGGTCCCATGCTGATCACCTTTACCAATCCACCCTGGTGCTCTTTCATTTTCAGTGCGGTTTCCAAAGCATACAAGTCATAAGGGTTCATTTTTGAATCTACACCATCTCTTTTTAAAACACCAGTTACCGGATCCACTTCAACTTTTGATGTATCCGGAACCTGCTTGATACAGACTAAAATATCCATTCGTATCCCTCTCTTTCTATGTATTAAATATAGTGTGGCAAATCATACAAACGTAACATGAATTTGTATTGCTCTATTGGTATAATGGTCTGACCACTTATTGCCATAATATCACAATAATAAAAAAACATCTATACATTTTAATAAATTATAGTAAAAATATAATAATAAGGTCAGAGCGGCTCATCATTTTGATTTTAAGCCGTTCTGACCTTATACCTTCAGATTCAGATAACTTCTAACAATACATCAATAACCCCGCCGCACACCATGCCTTCCTCTTCTGCATCTGCTCCGGTCATATCCACATGGAAAAGCTGAGAATTCTCCCTGTCACTGTGAAGCATCTGGAATGCGATCTGAAGAACCTCTGACTCCATACAACCACCGCCAATGGTTCCAATACACCTTCCTTCCGGCGTTACCAGCATCTTTGTCCCAACCTCCCGGGGAGCCGACCCCTTTCTTGCCACAATCGTAACCAGAACGTTTCGTCCTTTTTTTTCTTCCGGCTTCAAAATGGCGTGCAGTATATCTTTGGAATATCCGCTGGAACGCATCTTCTTGTTCTTCACTTCAATGATCTCTGCCATAATAGCAACTCCGATTTCAACCGGAGTTTCCGCATTGATACTCAGGCCTATGGGACTGTATAACTGATCAAGAACTGCCTTATCGCAGCCGTTTAACAATGCGGTCTCTTTTACCTTTGCCACCCGTGCCCGGCTACCAATCATTCCGATATAGGCATGTTTTTTCCTGGCAATCAGTTCCAGACACGTCTGATCATAACGGTGGCCTCTTGTTACAATAACAAAATACGTATTACTGCTGCCCTTCACCTGGTTCAGCCCCTGCTCAAATGGTTCACAAATAACTGTTGTCGCTCCAGCCCGCCTTGCATTGTCTGCAAATTGGGGGCGGTCTTCAAGAACGGTGACTTCACACCCCATCATGAGACCAATCTGTATCACCGGAATTGAGACATGACCTGCACCGCATATCACCAGATGAATCTCCTGACCCAGCCAGTCACAGTAAATCCGCCTGCCATCAAGAGTAATCATACCTTTCTTGCATTGATCTTTATCACTTGCCACGTTCCATATCATTTCAGCGTTTTGGGAAAAATAACCGGACTCTTTCGTCTCACAGATAAGCATCTCATCAGAAAATAATGCCTTCTGTCCCAATGCTTCTCCATCAATTACTGTCGCAACCATATTTCTTCTATTGGAATCGCAGTCTGCAATCGCTTTGTATAGTTCCAACATATTTTTTCTCCTTATCATCAGATCATTTTAATATACTTGTTGGTGTAATCAAGATGCTGACGCATCGCTTTACGTGCTGCAACAGAGCTGTGCATTTCAATGGCCAGATAGATTTCCTTATGTTGTAACAAAAGTATTTTTTTCTTTTCCTGGTCTGCTATGATTAATTTCCTGGTATCTTTAATGAAATCATCTACCAGATGTGAAACAGTTCTGAGAATGTTAAAAATCAACACATTTCCTGAGTACTCTGCAATCTTATAATGCAGTTCTTTATCAATCATTGCATTCATGTTTTCATCTGAACAGTTTTCAAACCGTTCCATGATCTCTTTTAATTCACCTAATTGTTCATCCGTTATTCTCTTAGCAGCCAGACCGGAGGCCTCTACTTCCATAATCTTTCTTAATTCCAGTATGTCTTCCGGATTGGTTCCTTCCAGTGTATACATGATAGATAAAGGTTCAAACAAATTATCCTGAAAGCTTGATTTAATAAAATTTCCTTCTCCCTGCCTGCACTCGATTAATCCAATGACTTCCAACGCCCGAAGAGCTTCCCGGATTGACGCTCTGCTCACCTGTAATTCTTCAACTAAATCTCTCTCAGAAGGAAGCTTGTCTCCTTTTTTCAAAACTCCGTTGTCAATCATTTCCCTGATCTGATCCATTACCTGTTCATAAACCTTCGTGTTTTTAATTGGGCTGAACATCTTATCCTCCTGCTTCCTGACATGCTTAGTCATATTATACAATTAATACCATATTAATTCAACACCATCGGCAGGTCAAGCATGTATGGAGGCGAAACATCCGGAGTAACTCAATCTGTTATTATTTTCTTGCTGCTATTGTGAAAATAGGGGTCGGATTATAGAATTGGTTTATTTCACTGTAAATTCTGTTTCCCACCTGTTCATCCAGCCTGATCTCTTTAAATCCGGCTGATTTCAGAAGTTCAACATCCCATGCAGGTCTTGGATTTGAGATGGGACGCAGTTCCGTTTTTAAATGTTCATATGCACTCCACTGTTCCTGTGTAATCTTTGAATGTGCATGATTTTCCGGCAGCTTTTGCTGTTCATTCTCTCTGCTGTAATCTCCGTCAAAATTAATGAGTACGCCATCCTCTTTCAAAAGATTATGCCATTTCTCATAAGCTTTTTTAAGATCCGGCAATGTCCATGCCACATTGCGGGTGACAATCGCATCGAAGCTGTTATCTGGAAAATCCGGCATCTCTGCATCCATCACATAAAATTCAGCAGATATCCCCAAAATGGACGATGATTTTCTTGCTTCCAGGATCATTTTCTCAGTAAGATCAATACCAGTCAGATCATGGCCTTCCGCCCCAAGTAAAAAGCAGAAAAAACCTGTTCCTGTACCAATATCCAGTATTTTAAGACCCTTTTTAGCAGGAAGATATGTTTGAAGCTCCTTCAGCCATCGCCCGCGCATATCAGAATTCAGCTCCTGTATTTTCAGTTCATTAAATATCTCTGCGCGTGAGGACCAGTAGTCCGTCACCTCTTCTTTTATCTTTTTATTTAAGTTTATGTCATTCACTTCACTCATAAGTAACTGCTCCTCCAATACCTGCTAATGATTGACCGTTGTATTTTCATCAACCCAGTAGAAATCTGCAGGGGTAGAATTAATCCCGTCAACATGTTTTTTCATGACAAAATTCATTATGGGATAACAAAAATAAATTGCTGCCCCGTCATTTAAAAGAACCTGTTCTGCCTGTTTAATCAAATCTTTTCTCTGTTTCGGATCTGCGCTTACATGTACCTGGTCCATAAGAGAATTAAACTCTTCGCTGTTATATCCAGTCGCATTATAGGTACCGCCCGCTCTAAAATAGGTATTGATCTGATTCTCAGGATCTCCGCAGTTCATGATGTTAATGCTCATGCAAAGCAAATCATAATCACCTGTCTTTTGCATATCCATAACGGTCTGGGTATCATGGACTTCCGGAGTGATTTTGATTCCCACCTCGGTCATCGCTGCCTGAGCTGCCTCCACAACGAGCTGCTGTTCCGGGCGTCCGGTATAATAGACGAAACGAAGACTTAATGGCTCTCCAGCAGGAGTTTCACGGAAACCATCTCCGTCAGTATCGGTATAGCCTGCGTCATCCAACAGTTTTTTTGCATTCTCAGGATTGTATGCGTTGGGATCCGTCAGCGTATCATACCCATAATCAGATGCAGAAGTTATCAGCGTTTTACCTGGAACAAACTGATTTTTCAGCAAAATTTTGCAGTAAGAATCTTTGTCCTGCATTTGAAGAACTGCTTCACGAAGTACTTTGTCTCCCAACGGTCCGTTCTGATTCATAAAACCGATGGTGGTTCGCCCACTGGGGTTTGTTTTGATTTTATAATCACTGCTTTTTTCAAATGTGCCAATATCATTCATGCTGACATTATAGACCGCATCGAAGTCACCTGACTGAAGTCCCATACTGATTGTGGACTGGTCCTC